>LQAB01004258.1_pt1 | contig 13642 bp, 24 predicted proteins | sample 654521 | NCBI WGS metagenome assembly LQAB01 (sample SAMN00762031, study PRJNA78659) | termite gut metagenome | isolation source: bacterial endosymbionts found in Trichonympha flagellates filtered from... | host: Zootermopsis nevadensis | place: USA: Mt. Pinos, Los Padres National Forest, CA ... | reverse complement strand
TCTATTTGAGGGATCATAGCAGCAGGATATTTATAAATATTGGGGTACTGTGTGGCGTAAGACTGTCCTGAAAAATCATATTTTTCATTTCTAGTTATCAGATATTTCATACTATGTCCTTTATGCTCTTAAATAACAACGACATTTTATGTTTATAAACCCTAAGGCCTGTACCATGATTTCGTGCACTTGTTCAGTTTTAAGTCTACTAAAATATTTTCTTCTTTAAATTGATTTTCTAATAACTCCGGAGATGTCCCTTTCATTAACTGTGCACGATAAAAATAGAAATATCCTTTTCCTGCTCTTTCTTCCATATTTGCTGAAATAAAAATTAATGACGGTATCTTTTGAATAAATCTATCAGCTAAACTTTGTAAACTCCATGAAGCAATTATCTCTCCAGACATATGTCTTACTAAAATTGTTGCTTTTGCAACTTCAAGGAACAATCCTGCACTATTAGGCTTTAAAGACATTGTATAATATAATCCTTTTCTTCCATTTGCGTCAAGACCACCATATTTCTTAATTGCTTTCAAAGGCAGCACTTTCCAAACTTTATCATTGAAAGTAGACAGCGTGATAAAAGATTTTTTTGTACGATGGGCTTTTAGTTCAGCACTTTCTATATCTGACTTAGCATTATTATTTTCTAAAATCTCCAAAGAGGATTCCAAAGTATATCCTATACCAGTAAATAGAACTTTAGGATCAAAGACTTTTACAATGTATATTTGCCGGATACTTTTACGACTTGCCCTGTAAACCATGACGCCTGTTCGGATTCAAGGAATAATATAAATATTGCAAATATCATTTTGTTTAAGTTTGCTATCAATTCAATGCTGTCTGTATTGACCCCGGCAGTACTGTATTAATTATGATGCACATTTCACTGCTAAACAAATTCTTATTTTTTTTCTATTTTATCTTTAATTAATTTCTCAGTTTTTTTAATTCTTTTTTTTGTTTTTATAGATTTCTTCTTAATATCCACAATCTGTTTTTCCGACTTAAGTTTTAATATTTTTTGTTCAATGATTTTTGCCTTCTCCCAAAGTTTTTCAAGTTTATATGATTCTCTTATTCCATGCGACATAACGTGTATGACAATACCACCGTAATCTATAACCATCCATGATGGTGAGGATACGCCGTCTTTTCTAAGCGGTTTTATACCATGTTCTTTAAAAAAATTTTCAATCCCAAGCGATATTGCATTTATCTGCGGTGTTGAGGGCGCTGTAGTTATAACAAAATAATTTGCAATAGTAGTCACGCTGCGTATATCCAAAATGATAGCATCAATCGCTTTCTTATTGTCTGCTATTTCTGCCGCTTTAACCGCCAATGCAAGAAAATCAATTTTTGCCATTTTGCTCTTCTTTTTTATCAAGGTTATCGTATAATATGCAATCTTTGCCTATGAATATTCTCATATCGGGATAACTACGATTATTATATGAAACTATCACTTTCCCAGTCTTCAAGATTTCTGCAATTCTTAGGGCTTGCATAAAATTCCCCTTATAATCTTTTATCAAAGTTTTGTCATAAACTGCATAGAGATTATTGCTCCATCCCAAAACGTCAAGCTTATTTTTCCTTAGAAGCCACGCCGCTTTTTCTGCCATACGCGGTTTTCTTGAAGCGTTTTTAATATCAATAAGCACGCCTTTTACTTTTGTATGTGGAACTATGTCAGCGTAATATACTTTATTTAAGAATTCTTCAATGTTTTGTTTGTCATGTTCAACTCTTGTTTTTGTATGTTTTACGGGCATTTCGCAAAACATAAGTACTGGGTTTAAAGATTTCAATCTTAAAACTGACGACACAAAAGATAATTTTAGAATATTTGTATCAAAAAAGTCGTAATTTTGGCATATTTTCATTATCGCAGGAGACGTTAAATGCATAAAATATTCCACTGTTTCAATCCGGTTTAAAGATTCTAAATCTCCGTTTTCAAAATTATCTTTTAAAAGGATAAATTTAAACTTTTTATTTTGCCAAACCGCAATATCTAACATTTCAAAACTTGTGTTAATATAAAAATCAGTTGCAGCAGCATTACCTATGATTTCATGCAAATCCATATAGAATTTTTTTATTGCGGCATTTATGTCTTTTTTTGAGATTTCGTTAAATATCGTTTTTAAGCTTCTTGACTTTTCTCTTTTATTAAGAACGACAGCATCAGTATTTACGGAGAAAACTTTTAAAATATTAGCTCTTTTGTCATATAAAGCTGTATATACATCGAGGCGGCCTGGCAATATTTTTTCCGTGCCGTACAAAAGAACTGAAAAACTGACATAATCTTTTTCTTTAAGTTTTTTTGCAACTGCGTCGTTTTTATAAATATAAATATATGCAGATACAGCTGCAATTATCAATACAAGAAGAATAATAGTCGATATTTTAATTATCTTTTTTATTGTTTGAAACATACCAATTCCATGTATCTACAATCTGCGGGCATAACCACATGCTCTTGTCAATAATATGTTCTATTTTTTTTGTAAGCACTTCGAAAAAAGCTTTATTTAGATCATTTTTTGCCAAATTTCGTATTCTTTTCGCATATTTCCACTTTCTGTCGTATGAAACGTAATCCGCAACAAATATTATTTTCTCAATAGCACACATATTTTTTCTTCCAAGAGTGTGATTCTTTATCGCATTTAAAATATTTCTGTCTTTTATTTTAAATTTTTCTTTCGCAATAATTTCTCCCGCAAAAGAGTGTAAAAGGTGAGGCGAAAATTTAATTATATCTTTAAAACTGCGATTTTTAAAAAAATCAATAAATTCTTCGTCAGTCATAAATTTTGCGCAATCATGCAGAAGTCCTGCTGTCCGTACCTTTACTGTATCCAGAGCATGTTTTGATGCAAGTTCTGCGGCAAACATTGCAACGTTATAAGAATGTTTGAGTTTTTTAGGACTTAAATTTTCAGATAAATAATCAAATATTTGTTTTTCAGTGTTTTTGCACATATTTATTTTCTTGTTTTAATCATATTCCATCATATAAGATGATTTTCGGCGTAGACAAATTAGTTTAGAACCGGGTACGCTGAGGTACGGCGTTAAAGATTGTGCTGTATGACAACGCATACAGAAATGCAAATCGCTTATGAGCGCTCCGAAAATTGTTAAGGATCTGTATTAAAACGGATTCCAAGCCAAATTTCAAACCGTTTTGGTATGCAATTAGGCTTTTCCTGAACAAACTTAAAACTGTTCGGCATGCAATTGATGAACAGTTTTTATTTATACAATCCGTTTTGAATTATATAGTTATAAACCTTTTTATCAAGCAGCGAAGCTGCTTTTTTATAATCTTCTTTTACAAGTCTTCTTATTTCTGTAGAAGAAATGTCTTCTGTTTCCTTATCTATAAAAACGCATCTGTCTAAATATTTTACGTTTTTATTTACTTCAAATCCCGGTCTCTTTGCCACTATAAATTTGCAACGACCTGCCATATAATCTATATTTTTCCAAGTCGGTAAATCCAAAAGAGAATCCGAACCTATGACCATGCAGATTTCATCTTCATGGTATAAACTATTAAAATAGTCCAATGTCTGGTATGAATATACCATTTCAAGTTTCTGTGCTTCATAGAGACTGATTTCAGTTTTTTGCATATTTCTTGCAGCAAGTTTTAACATAGAAATCCTGTCTTCAATATATGCGTATTGCTTTGTCTTATGCGGTGGAGTATAGGCTATAACAAAAATCATCTTTTTTAAATCAAAAGATTTAAATGTAAGTTCTGCAGTTTGAATGTGCGATTTGTGAACGGGATCGAAAGATCCGCCGAAAATTGCTATTTTATGCATTGATGCTTCCTAAAGCACTATTTTCAATCCATCCCATAAGACTTTTATTTTCAGATTCGATTTTTATATTGTTCCAGTTTCCGCTCTCAGATATTATCGATACAATTTTACCTTCCGGAATTGTAAAAATACCAGGATTGTTTTCGCCGGGACCGCTTCTGATATTTGAAGCAGACAAAATAACTGCTTCTTTTACCGCGATTTCATTGCAAACTTTTAAAGCAAAAAGCGATATACATATAATTAAAAAAACAACTGAAACCGCTGTAGCTTTTTTTAATATTAATTTCCTTTTTATAATAAATAAAGACCCTGCCGTAAGAAACAAAATTACGATAACGGTGGATGCGGCAGTTATTTCATTTAGAGAAAAATACCGTAAAAAAATATCTGGAAAACTTTTTCGCCGGACTTGTCCGGCAACAGTATTAAGATATTCCGCATTGTTTCTTATTTCTATATCACGCGGAGCAAGTCTCAATGCTTTTTCTATATTTAAAATTGCTTTGCCGAGATTTCCGTTTCTGTAGTATGTATTTGAAAGATTGTAATAAATATATGGATTGTTTACTTTTTCTATTTGTATAAGACTTTCATATATTTCAATGGTTTTAGAAAAATTGCCTTTTCTAAAACTTTCTTCAGCATTGACTATCTGAATTTGATATGTGTTTTCGGCAAAACAAACGCTAAAACACAAACAAACAACGGTAAGTCCTAAAATTTTTTTCATATTTGTTTTAATCCTGAAATATTTGTTAATATTTTACAACTAAAAACAGCAATAAAAATATTCCCAGTTATTGTTTAAGACAGAAAGTGATAACAAGAAAAATTCTTATATCTGAATGCAGGCAACATCATTATGATATAACAAGGTTGGAAAATAAATACATTATAAGTTTTTGTCCGATATTTGTGAGTTTGTTTTTACGCTCACTTTTAGCGTCATAAAAGGAATGTTATGTCAAAGCTTTCCCAAATCGGTAAGTAAATCTGGAAACTTATCTTTTATCTGTTATAATAAGATTTTTTATCTTAGTAAGTTTCTGCCCGATATTTGTGAGTTTGTTTTTACGCTCACTTTTAGCGTCATAAAAGGGATGTTACGTCAAAGCTTTCCCAAATCGGTAAGTAAATCTGGAAACTTATCTTTTATCTGTTATAATAAGATTTTTTATCTTAAAAATTTAAAAGATGGCGGAAAATTTTTATGCTCATAAATGCTGTTTATAAACGACTGTTTTAAACCATATATCTTTGCTCTATTTTATCATTTTGTTCCCAAAATAACAATAAGAATATTCTTATTATTATTTAAGTGAGTTCAAAATTAATAATAAAATCCATTATTATCATTTCTGCAAATATGGCTGCTTATATTGTCTGTGCCGGTTTTTCTATAATTGTTGATGAAACCATTGTATTAATAGATATAGCTTCTGCAAAAAACTTAATCCGACTTTCGCATTCGCTTTCCTTTTTGCAAAATCCGGTCTTTTATAATAAAAGTTGTTGCAAACTGGTATTTTTAACTACCATTAACTACTATTCAGTTGCTGTAGCTTGAAAAATTAATATTGCTTCTGCTAAAAATATATAGTTATAAATAGAATTTGTGTATATGAAACTTTTATAATATTATAATAAAGGCAGATTTGAAATTTTTGACATTTTGTGGGTGCTTTACTGGGTTTTTTTGATCCGCACAAGACTGAGAGGAGGATTGAATTCTTTAACCATTTGAACCTGATTATGGATAATACTGTCACGAAATATAAAAATTGTACTTTACAATCCCTTTAGATAATTTTCCAAAGGTTTTTTTATTGCCGACTTTATTGGGAGGTTATGTAAACAGAAACTTTTTTAATATTTCAGGCACGGAACTTAAAAGCAGAATTTTTATATGGAGCGGCAAGTTTTCAAACAATGAACTCATATCGAAAATAATAAAGTCTTCGCGGGCACAAGTTATGACTGAATTTGATTTTCAAAACCCAAAAGAAAATATTTTAAGCTATATACCTGAAAGCATATATATGTGTGTATATAATGCCAAACACTTCATGGGCAAGAAACACCGGCGAAGCAGTGTGGATTACACACGTTGCAAAAAATGCCGCTAAAACGGATTTAATTAAAATAGAAATAATAAATGACAATAAGCATCTTCTGCCTGATAATTACCAAACCGCAAAAATGTGTGAAATACTTGCAAAAGAAGGCTTTAAAGTTTTTGCATATATGAATGCGGATTTATATGCTACAAGAGATATGTGAAATGCCGGAAGAAAAGCATTCTTGGCAAAACTCGGAGCAGTATCCGATAGAGCAAAAGCCTCATCGCCGTTTTTCCGGATTATTTTGCAGTTGCGCCGCCGCATATAACATAAACTTGATTTGGTGGCAAGAATAATATCCCTGAATGACAGACAAGATAAAGGAATAGCGGATAAACTATGGTTTTTGCGACATCAAACAGCAATACGATACGGTTGATTTTGGAAATTATACCGCCGGCGTTTCAGATAAAATGGTTGAAAGTCCTATGAAAAAAGAAATTTTGAATGACATAGATTTTTTAAATATTCTTTCCCCAAAAGCTCTAAACCATATTGAAGAAATGGCACAGAAAGCACATGAAACGTCGGTAAAACATTTCGCTTTTACGTTTCAAATTTTTGTATAAACAACTGTGTTTACTGCGGTTTTTCAACGAAAAATAAAATAAAACGAAAAGTTCTTTCTTTTGAAGAAATTGAAGAGAACTATAAAATATTTTCAGAATAACGCATATACTTCTTGTTACCGGAGAAAGCAGCGTAAAAACTCCGTTGAGTTATTTAAAAAAATGTGTTGAAATATTAAAAAACTATTTTGATATCGTTGATATAGAAATCTATCCTTTAGACAAATCGGGATATAAAGAACTTGCAGACACCGGAGCTGACAGACTTACGGTTTATCAGGAAATTTATAATGAAGAACTTTACAAACTGCTTCCATACGAAAGGTGCAAAGTCGGATTACAAATATCGTTTGGAAACATGCAAAAGGGCAGGCAAAGCGAACTAAAGGAATTTAAATGTTGTGGTGCTGCTTGGGTTAAATAATTTTGTAAGCGAAATATCTTCAAAGAAATTTTCCATCGGCAGAAATCGGTATGTCTTTCCCAAGACTTTGTCCCGCCGTGGGAGCATATAAGCCTAAGGCTGTAATATCTGATAAGAATCTCATTAAGACAATTTATGCGGTAAGACTTTTTATAAACCGCTGGGCATTACAAAAACGTCGGCAGGATCGAGCACCGAAGTCGGCGGTTATGCTAAAAAAAGAAAATGCTCTAACGGGCAATTTAAAATAAACGATACGGCTACGGTTGATGAAGTAAAAAAAATGATATGCCAAAAAGACTATCAACCGTTAATGAAAAACTGGACTATACTATGAAAAAACAAATGCCAAAAGGATTATATGCAATAACAGCGGAAAACTTTTCTAACGGAGAAGATAATATTTCCGTAGTAAAAAAAATGCTTGACGCAGGAATAAAAATTCTTCAGTATCGCGACAAATATAAAACAAAACTTGAAAAATTCAAACAGTGCGAAGTTATACGCAGACTGACTTTAGATTATAATGTTTTTTTTATAATAAACGATGATATTGACATAGCTTTGTCTCTTCAAAGTGATGGCATTCATTTGGGACAGGACGATTTACCGCTTGCAAAGGCGAGGGAAATTGCCGGACCTGACATAACTATAGGGATATCAACACATTTGCCGAATCAAGCGCTGCTTGCCGCAGAACATGGAGCCGATTATATAGGCGTAGGTCCTATATACAAAACTTTTACAAAAGATAACGTTGTAGATCCCGTAGGGCTTGAGTATTTGGATTTTTGCGTAAAAAACATTAAAATTCCAAAAGTTGCAATAGGCGGAATTAAACTCTCAAACCTTTTAGAAATTTGTAGATATAATCCCGAAAACGTATGTATGATAACTGAAATAACGGCATCAGAAAATATAGGACTTACCGTCAAAAAAGCAAAAGAGGCAATAAATGATTAAAGCCAACAGCAAAAACAAAGAAGTGAAAGAAAATGCGAGCATAGCTGATTTTCTTAAAAGCAATAGCATTGATCCGATAGGAGTAACGGTAGAACACAACTTCGAAGTTATCAATACAGGAAGCATTGCAAAAATTATGCTCAAAGACGGAGATACTCTTGAAGTATTAAGATTTGTAGGAGGCGGATAAAATGCAAAATAATCTTGAAAGATACAAAAGGCAGCTTCTGCTTAAAGATATAGGAGAAGCGGAACAGAAAAAAACTTCTCAATGCAAGGGTGCTTGTGTGCGGAGCGGGAGGAGTCGGAAGTCCCACTCTCACATATATCTTGCAGCAGCGGGCCATAGGAGATATCGGGCTGTGTGATTTTGACGCCACATCGCCAAGCAACTTAAACAGACAAATTCTTTATACTCTAGCAGAAATAGGAAAACAAAAAACACAAACTACAAAAGAAAAACTTGGAAAATTTAATCTAGATGTTAAAGTCAGGATATATTCAGAAAGACTCACGGAAGATACTGCCGGAGATATTTTTAAAAATTATGATGTCTTAACAGATGGCCACAGACAACTTTCCAAGCAGGTATTTGATAAATACAGCAGCTTATAAAAACTCCTGCCGCTTGATATGCGGGGCGCAGTATGTGAATTTGAAGGAACTTTAACTACAATAGTTCCGAAAGAAAATACAAGCTGTTTCCAATCCATATATCCTTTTAAGCCGTCGGCTGATCTGAGATTAAAAATGTTCGGAATACTTGGCACAATAGGATTATGCAGGCTTTAGAGGCAATAAAACTTACTTTGGGGCTTAATTGTCTTAAAAATAAAATTTTAATCTTTAACGGCATTGAAAACAAATACATGGTTAAAGAGATTATAAAAAGAAAAACTGTAAAGCTTGCCATATAAGCGTTTAGTGAAATTTGACTATGGTAAGAGTTTTAATATATAATTTCTAAGTTGTTTATAACAATAATACTGCAATAAAGTGTCGGAGGAATATTGTAATGGCAAAGCTTAAAACGGGCAGACACACATCTGCTCTTAAAGAAGCAAGGAAAGCAAAAAAAAGGACTGAAAGAAATAAGGCAATAAAGAGCAAAATAAGAACCTCAATAAAAAAAATTGAAGAAGCTGTCAAAAATAATAACGTAAAAGTTGCTCAGGAACATTTAAACGTTGCTTTCTCAGAGTGGGATAAAGCTGCAAAGAAAAATATAGTGCATTATAAAGCAGCTTCAAATCAGAAAGCAAGACTATCTAAGCTTGTAACAAGAATAATAACGAAATAGTTTTCAATAAAACTCAAAAAAACACCGTTTTATTTAAAATAAAGCAGTACCTATTTATTTACTCCACGCACGGACACATCGTTCGGGAGAGAGGAGCAAAAACTGGGTTATACCTTGTGCTGAAGCGGGTTATTGATTATATCATCGGAGCTGGACAATACAGTGAATGATTGGGCGTATTTTTGATTCAATAAATTGGAATTGGAAATTTCAAGTATATAACATGCACTTTGCAGATAGCAAAAACAATCTGTTTTTTCAACTACTTTTTTAACGGCAAAAGACGCTTATAAACAGGCAGTAAATACACTGTCTGAAATGACTGTGTAAAACGATAAGCACCATAAGCACGCAAATAACTCGGCAGATATTAGGGTATATAGCTAGCTTTTCTCAGTCGTTTAAAGAATTTAACATAATCATGAGGATTGAGAGTTCTTCTTTTGTAATTAAAGTATAATATGTTACCGATATATTTCGCTTGTTCTGCGATTGATTTTTTCAACGTCACACTTTATCTTTGTCTTTGGGCTTTCCTAAACTTCTGCCTTTTTTATAAAATAAGAAGATTATAAAAATTTTATCATAGATTCAACCAGAAGCTCTTTGGGAATTTGGTACTTCTTTACGACGTTGAGGATGTGTTCGCACATTTTCTTATTTTGATTTAAATCTATATAAGGATCTTCTCCAAGATGATAATTATTCCATTTATTGCTTATTCGATATGCGAACAGCTGAGCAGCTTTATCATACCTCTATGTATCCTGTCAGATTCTTCTTGTGATTAGAGCTCCATCTGGAATGCGGAAGCGTGTGGGGTTTTGCAATTCCCTCATTATTTCACGGAATTGATCACGTTCTTGTCCGCTAGAAGGTACCGTAGAAAGCATTAATATTGTGAAAGCAATATAATACATTTCATTATTAAATTTTTTATGTTATCTTCATCAAACTTTAATTTTGACTCGGGCTGAAGCGGCATTCAGTGCAATGTGAGTGTTTAGGCCGTTTATTGCATTAGCAGTAGCCCAACTGAGCACAGCAGCTGTGGCTTCTTGCATTTTAGGCAAATTAGTTTCTACTCTGTCTTTAAGTGGCTCTTGAAGTCTTTTTTCCTAAAATTATTGAGATTTGCATTAACTTTATATGTGCGTTCCGATCAGAATTAGACACGATGGTTTCAGCATCAGTAATTCTTGCATCATATAAATGACCTTTGTAGAACATTGTATGCAGACGAAAAGTTAATACTTGAGTTTTTTTCTCGTTCAGGGTTCGCTTTTTGTCCCGATGTTTTTGCAAACACTCAGTGGCTTTTCCATCTTTCAATATTCTGCCGCTTTTGCTTACTACCATCCACTTGTTTCCAGAGCCTATTTTGGGATTCACATCCTGCCATCGTCTACTGTGTTTTGTGAATATTCTCCATCACTGCTCTTCTTCTCACTTAAAGTTGTTTATATCCTCTGTCAACTGGAATACAAAATATCCAGATATTACTGCTACTGCTGTATAAGCAACTATTTTTGCTCTCCAAACTGCCCATTCCCAATAGTCTATTTTTGTTTCTTCAATCTTCTCTTCCTTCTTCTCCCCACTTTTCGTTTTACTTACGCTCTGAGTTGCAATCTCTAGTTCTGAATCTACTGGAGGGCTTACAAGCTTCCTGCCTTTACTGCAAGCAGTAACGGTAAGTAATAACAAAAACATGGTTAATATTAAACTTATCGATTTTTTCATTTTGATCATATCCCCCCCTCCTTTTTTTTATTTTAATGTATAATTTGACTTATAGCTGTCTTTTGTTTTTTTCGGGAACAAAAATTTCTTTTAAAAAACTTAAGAAAGCATTCTTTTTGTTTCTTCTCTTATCGCTTCTGATTATTGCGATATAGTAGAAATATACTGACTGCTTAACGTCAGTATTATGCCTTCTGCATTATTTCTAACGCTTCACAGTATACAACACAATACTTTTTAGCCCTTTAGTTTGAAGAATAAGCTGCTCCCATCCTATGCCCACTACTCCAGCCTATCCAGCAGGAATACAAGTAGCATTTCCATATTTCATCCAACGCTTTCTGAGATATTTCAAAAATAGTCTTCATGTCATCACGGAATTTCCGTTCTTAAATATTATGACAGATATAGATGATTTATTTATCAAACTAAAAGGCATTCTTTTGGTAGTTCCTTTTTACATTTCACATTAATCTTTTTCTATAGCTTTCGCCAAATAAACACTTCCTTACTTTTTTTTCGCTGTATCTTTATCGGCTGTAATATCGTTAAACGCTACTTTACCTAATAATGTCGCACTTCCTAAAGCTGCACTTATAAAGGCAAAATTTTCAATACTATCGGGGCCGTTAAGCTTTTTATTAATGCCAGCAATTGTTAGCCCTAATATAATCACTCCAGTACTTAAAAGCGTTACGTTACTATATCCATTAAACCAATATTTTCTTACTTCTAGTTTTTTTATTTTTTCTTCTATCCCTTGCCCTTGAAGAGCAGAAATATCCTGCTGGATAATCGACTTACGTCCACATCCTACAGATAGAATTATTAAAAGAGCCAATATAAATAGTTTTTTAATTTTTTTATCCTTTTGCATTTTTTATATAATTTCTAATGCTTAGTATCCATTTTCATTACGAATTAACTTTCCACAATTAACCCGTGCTAGTAGTATATAATAAAAGAACAGCGATAACAATAGTCGTAGTCGATTTAGTAGTGTTTATTCAGTTTTTCAGCTGTTTCCTGCTCTACTTTCTTTCTTGCCAAAAGCACGGGATAAAGTTTATTTAATTTACCTCACCATACAAACTACACTCTAACAGAGGAAATTATTATTTCTCGCTCTTCGGGCTAGGGCTAGGGCTAGGGCTAGGGCTAGGGCTACTAGAGGAGGAAAACCAGCTACTAAAGAACCAGGAGTCGGATTTAGGGCTAGGGCTAGGGCTAGGGCTAGGGCTAGGGCTAGGGCTAGGGCTAGGGCTACTAGAAAAGAGATCTCCAACCAATGGAAGTTTACCACAAGCAGTTAATGCAAACAAACATACTACGGACAGCATAATCAGCTTTTTCATTTTTTATCCTTTGCTATTGAGAATTTCTCAATATTTTTCGACTTGTTTTGTAAATTCAATACTGAACTTAGAACAAGTCTATTAAAATAACTATATTTTGCGTATTTTTTAGGACTGAAAGCTTTAGCTTCATTAAAAAACATTTTTTGTCAGCTAGTTTTTATTTTTTTAATCGCTTTCTATATATTAAATCTTTTTCTAAGTCTTACTTTAATTTACTCCTTTCAGTTTTCTAGGTACATTGAATTATATAAAGTTTTTAACGCTTTTGTAAACTCTCGCCTTTTTTACAGTGTGTATAAGTGTCAGCAGTTACAGATAGATAATATGGTTTTTCCCAATGCCGATGCTGCGTCATTAGTTCCAGTTTTAATTGCGGCATCGGTTTTTAATATAGTTTTCAGGCTTTCTTTCAATGTATTTGTACTATGCTTTTTTAAATTTGTAAAAAAAGTTTCTGCAAAAAAGTTATGTATTCTGATTGCGGAAGCAGTTTCAGCGGCAGATAGTCCTTGTTCTTCAATCATACTTTTTGCATTGAGCATTTTTCTTACGGCTGAAGAAATTGCGGAGAGGATTATCACGGGTTCTTCTCTTTCATTTAAAAGTTTTTCTAAAACAAACATAGCTTTTTTTAAATCTTTTGTTTCTATGTAAGAGGACAAAGCGTATATGTTTGTTTCTTTTGTATATCCGCTGATTTTTTCTAAGTCTTCTTGCGTTATATTTTTTTTATCTTTTCCTACAAATAATGACAGTTTTTCTATCTCATTTGAAATGTTTGACAAATCAGTGCCGTTTTCTTCAATAATTCTTGAAATTACGGCATACGAAACCTCTTTGTCTTTCTGGGCAAATTCATTTTTTATAAATTCTTTTACTTCGTTTTCATATTGTTTTCTGCAGTTTACGGAAATACAGTTTTTTGAAGCAATGCATTTATTGATAAATTCTTTTCTTTTTGCGACTACTTCTTTCTTATAATTATCAAAGTACAAAAGTATAAGAGATGACGTTTCAATAATATTTGACAAGTAACCGGTAAGCCTCTCGGCATCGACAGCTTTCATCTTATTGACATCTTTAACGATAACCACCCTTATTTGGCTTGAAAAAGGAAGTGTCTGGAGAGCGCTTAAAATATCATCTGCTGAAGATTCTGAGGCGTAAAAAACCTCTCTGTTTAAATCGTCTGCGGCTGCAAGTTTTCTATTTTATTAAGACACATATTTACAAATAAGATTCTTCGCCTGCAAGTAGGTAAACAGGTGATATTTTCTGAAGAGATATTAGTTTGTTAAAATCCTG
>LQAB01006495.1_pt1 | contig 13649 bp, 9 predicted proteins | sample 654521 | NCBI WGS metagenome assembly LQAB01 (sample SAMN00762031, study PRJNA78659) | termite gut metagenome | isolation source: bacterial endosymbionts found in Trichonympha flagellates filtered from... | host: Zootermopsis nevadensis | place: USA: Mt. Pinos, Los Padres National Forest, CA ... | reverse complement strand
TAATGCTAGCGTTTCTGCTCCTCTACATTAAGCCCCGACTAGAAATTAGTCTTGGTTATGATAGTCGTATGTGTTATCTCCCCAAAAAATAAATTAGGCACATTCACTATCTGGAATTTAAGTATTCTGGCCACCGAGTTTAAAGTTACCAATGAAATCGATCTTTATGCCACTATAGATTACCTTTTAAAACGTCAGAATAAAATCGAAGATAACCTGGTCAAGCATCTTTTACATCCTGACGATTTAGCTTATTATAACCTCTCATTAAGCTATGTCTAAGACGGATGCTATCTTTTAGCCTAATTATAGATACAACCTTGATAAAAACATGACACCTACAAAATAAATTATAGACTTCTAACCGATTAAGTGCAGGCGTCCAATACCTATAAAAGATTGATCTAGAAATATTTCTGGTACCATAGCTTTTTACCGATCATGGAAAAAATTCGTTATAATTTTAGACTCGAAACAATAGCCATAGTTGGTGACCGAGGGATGTTTAATTCTAAAAATATTGAAATTATAAAAGCTGGAAAAAGTATAGCCTAAGTTATCGTCTTGCATCCGACTTCAATTTGTAGATTAGTTAAAAGTAAAAATCTAAAACTAAGTTTCTTTGATGAAAAAAATTTATGTAAGTTCAATGCTCCAAGTAATTTTCCGGGAGAACGTATGATTACTTACTGCAACCCTCTTCTAACCGACAAACGCATTACCGCCTGCAAAAAATTTTTGAATAACACTGAGAAAACTTAGAAAAATTTCATAACTACGTAGCGGCCAGATATTTACGGAGGGAGGATGTTATAGATCTCGCCGTTAACTGAATTATAGATAAAGACCACATAAAAAACACTTTAAATTTAAAATTAAAGCCGATAACCTCTTCTTTTTTCGAAAGGATACAAAAATTGCCGTGGAAGCTGTTCTTGATGGTACCTATATTATTAGAGTTTCAACTGCACTAGGAAAAATGAACGCCGAAGACTGCGTTTGCAATTATAAAAAATTATCATAGCTGGAACGAGTCTTCCGTACGATAAAAAATATCAAGTGAGAAAGTCAAACCAATTTACCGCTATACAGAATCTAAAGCTCAGACGTATTTATTTTTGTACATGTTGGTCTATTATGTTAAATAATACATGGGTAAGGCCTGGAAGAAACTATTTTTTACCGATGAAAAACTAGTTAAAAAGAAAACTAACGACCCCGTAGTACTAACGTAAAAATAAAATAATACTAAACAAAAAGTAATAAATAGAACAACGAAAGATTAACTCCCCATTTTTACCTTCACTGGCATCTTAATCAATCTTACCACCATCGACTTCAATATTTACTAAGCAAGCTGCAACGCATAGAATACTGATAAAGAATTTTCTACTTCCAACACCATCACCCAAGCTTCACCCCACTAATAAAAAATCCTCAACCTGCCTCAATCTATAAATCCTATTCAGTAACGTTACCTGCTAATTCTTGATAATTAACCAAAAATACATTTAATTTAGTATCCTGCAGTATGGAAGTTCAAATTAAACTAGAATCCCCCAAGTAAAAGACCCTAGCCAACCTCTCTTATCTTAATTCGGAAACTTCAGTTACATTCATCCCGACAATTAAAAGATCAGAGCTAAATCTAGCTGGGTAAAATAGTAGCTGTAGGTAACCAGGGGATATTTAGGGCTAAAAGTACAACCCTTCTACGGGCTATAGAAGATATAGACCGGATGAGTACCTTGAAATTTACACTTATACGCGAGGATTACTTAATAACCGCGAAATACAATCGACTATTTTTGACAAGAGAGATCTTTCTGAGTTTTTATCATTAGATAAATATCCGAGATAAAAATTGATAATCTACTATATTCTATTTCTAACCAATAAGCGAGCCAAAACTAAAAAGAAACTGCTAGCCATAACCAAGAAAGACCTAAAACAAATCGAGATTAGTATCAAGACCAGGCGTTTAAAGGAACATGAAATTATAGATCCAGCTATCGGGCAAGAAGATAAATTACAAAAAAATTAAAACCATTTTATTTTTAAAATTAGTAAACCATTATTCTGCTTCCACCACTACACTTTTAATATAAAGCAAGAGCCAATATTAAATAGAATTTATGTGATCAGAACATAAATTAATAAGGATGAAGCGAGCCCAAAGGAATGCGTTCGCATTTATAAAAAATTTCCTGAATAGAATGGGCTTTCAGAATGATGAAGAGCGTTGACATAAAATATAACCTCTCCATCACTAGCCGGAACAATCAGAGCTCATATCTTTTTGTATGTACTAGTTTATTATGTCGAGTACCATGGCAGGAGGGTAGCGAAAATTGACCTTTACTGGTAAAGAAATAGGAACTAAAAATTACCGGGCTCCAGCTAGCCCAACTAGAAAAGAAGGTCCCTGACTAAAGCCTCAAGCAGAAAAAAATTAGACGACCTTCCTATTTATAGCCTTAACAACTTGCTTCTCAGTCTGGTCAATATCCGTTTGAACATCTACCAAGTGAATAAGTATGCTAAAAACTAAACCAGCAAAAGTGCTACATCGATTGTGTCCAGTAACTAAATATTGTCTTTTACAATAATATCTTTAAATAATTAATAAATAATCTTCATCGGAGATGAGACTTTAGACTAAACGAAAACCGCCTAGAACTTAAATCGGCAGAAAAAACCTAACTAACTAACTCGTTTATTTAACCCGACCCAGCTCTTCCTAATATCCCTGATATTCCATAAATACAGCCGCCTGCTTCGACCAAGCTCTAATTCTAACTATCCGCCAAGGAGCGGCTTCTGCAGGGGTTAAGGCAGCCAAAGTCTCAGGGGCCTGTTCCCAAACAGCCAAGGCACCAGGGACAGCTAGAGACCGGCGGGCGACTTCTTTCAACAGTTTTAAAGGTAACTGCCGTTCGGCGTAAGGTGGGTCCAAAAAAAAAAGGTTAAAGGGACGAGCAGCACCCAGGTATTCAAATCCCCGGGGCCAGGTAGTTTTAAGAACCAAGACGTCGAGATCAAGGCTGCGGCAAGCAGCGGCAAGGTTGTGGTTCACGGTAATCAGGGCCAGCGGATTATGATCAGTAATAACAGCAGAGGCAGCACCCCGACTCAAAGCTTCTAATGCTAGAGCGCCACTACCAGCAAAAAAGTCCATCACCCGAGCACCAACAAAATCAAAAGATAGAGCAGCCAGTATGGAAAAAATGGCTTCTTTAACCTTATCGGCGGTGGGCCTAGTCGCTAGACCGACCGGGCTGTTCAGTCGTAACCCTTTTAAAAGACCGGCAACAACGCGAGGCATCGCCGCCTCAAGCCAGTTCCACGCTGATACGGTCGGCAGCCTCCGCCGGATCCCTGGCTTCGCGGATAGGCCGGCCAATGACCAAATAGTCAGCCCCAGCCCGCACGGCTTGAGCCGGAGTGGCAGTACGCTGCTGGTCGTCTCCGGCCACTTGAGCCCAGGCCGGCCGGATTCCAGGAATAATTAGCCGCAACTGCGGGAAAGTCGCTTTAAGAAACCTAGCCTCTTGACCGGAAGCGACCAACCCACCGCAACCAGCCTGCCCAGCCCGGGCGGCTAAAATCGCCACCAACGCGCCAGAAGCCTGACAGGCCGGGGTCAGTTCTTCCAAAACCACTGGATTCAGACTGGTCAGAACGGTCACAGCCAAAACCAAGGTTTTCTCCGCCCGTTCCACAGCTGCACGCATCATAGCTACTCCCCCTTGAGCATGGACGGTGATCATGTCCGGTTTTAGACGGGCGGCCGCAGCCATAGCTAAGCCTACAGTAGTAGGAATATCATGAAGTTTTAGATCAAGAAATATTTTCGTCTCCGGGGCCAGTTCCCGCAGTCTAGCCAGAACAGACGGACCTTCAGCAATAAAAAGCTCCAGACCAACTTTAAACCAGCCCACGTGACCATTCAAGGAATGAGCCATTTTTCTGGCTGTCACCCAGTCGGGCAAATCCAATGGAAAAATAAGCCTATCCCGAGGTGTTATTTCAAGCATACCCCATTTTCTCCCTAACTCACAGGTCATCATCCAGATTATCTAAGTTAAGGTGTCACCGAACAAAGAAAAAAAATTATCACCCTCACTCATTGAAGACGCCATTAGCAAGGGCACAACGACAACGGCTCGACGACACTAGGACCAGCTGAATTAGAACCGGCATCTTTTTAACTAATTTTTCCAACTCAGTGATAACAGGAAGTAATTCCAGGTCAAGATCATTAAATATCAACCAATTCTACATCGCCCTTAGGTTCACCCCCCCCAGCTTTGGGGACAACCGGAACAACGGCCAAAATCTGAGCCATCGGCCCGTTTTCATTCAAGTCACCGTGTTCAAAGAGAGTAAATTTGATCTGATCCAAATCCACCTAGTAAACCAAGGGTATAACTATGGCTACACTGAGCAGGATTGGGGTGACATCTTCAATTAGCTTCACTTATATTCCTAACTTCTTTTTCCACTTCTGTTGCCCCTACTCTAGTCAGTACTAGTGGGACTATAAAGACCAGAATCGAAAACGAAGTTGCAATGACCGAGATAGCAACCACAGGAATTATTTTCTCCAAAACGGCTTCTACAAGAGACGAAGATTAGATCAAAATGATCATTTTATTGTAAATTAATATAATTTATTCCAGAATTTCAGAATTATTATCCTGATCAATTCTGTCTAAAAAAGGCTGCATAATAACCAGCGTCTAACCAGCAGCCTAAAAAAATAATCGGCTCCGAAGCAAGGATATCCAGATTCGAAAGCTGACGGCCGGCCATAAAATATTTATGACATTTCAAAAAGGTCAGCCTGTGATTAAAACTATTGTACCCGTATTTCTGATAACGCATCATGAACATCCATACTAAAGTTAAGAGACCTTCCAACTTTCTTTAAAAATTTAAGGAAATACTTCAGAATCTATTTAGTTATTATATTATAATTATGTCTAAAAAGAAATAATTTTTATCAATAGCCGGTAACTCTGGGTGAATATCCTTAACTGAGGTCCGGTTTTGGGATAATCATATTTTTTTTAAGATAATAAGTAAAGTTAGAGTCTTTTCTTCAAAAGATTTCCGATAATTAGCTAAACCGTAATACCCTTAAATGAAGTTTTTTAAGTATACTTAAAATTATCCTGGCCGCTCTAATTTTCTCTCTGACCTTAGCAGGCCGATCCAGCCGCAATCGATGGTGCTAAAAAATTTTAACACCACGATTTTATTGGGACTCTGCTAAGTAACCCAACCTCTTATGGCCTTTCCAAATTTTACGGATTAAATTAACCGTTTTAAAAGCAACGCTTAAAGAGAGGTTCTGGGCCGTCAGATGCAACTACTCAAAGAAGACGTTGGATGTGCGACCCGCTCCTGGCTTCCAACGCAGCTATCAAACTGACCAATGAAAACCTAACCCTGATTCTGGGCTACACCTGCAGCAAGGTCCCCCGCAGCACTCTATCCGTTTATATTAACAACGCTTTAGTTATTCCTTTTTCGGCCACCAAGATTAATCTGATCGACTACGGAGCCACCCTTATTTTTTCCGCACCACGCCCCGCAATAATATCCAAGATTATTTATAGTTAAAGTTTTGGAAAAAAAAACTTTAAAAAAATAGCTTTTCTGCATGATAAAGACGATTACGGCAAAACGCTGACCGATCGGCCAAAGAAGAACTTTAAACCGGAACCGACAAACTAAACATAATTATCTTCGATGACATGATCCCCGATCAAATCTTCTACAATGCCGTAAATCTTTAAACTCAAAGACAGCGATACGAAAATCCTTCTGTAGAACGGCTATTGCAACGATGCTTCTAAATTAGCTATCCAAATAAACAGTAACAATACTAACACCCTCATTATCCGACGCCGGTAGACTGTATAACGAACGCTTCCTTAACCTGGCCAGCAACGTTGCTGAAGCCTTTTTCTGTACCGGCAAGATCGACTACAGCCAGAATCCCCGAGCTAAAGTCGCTATGCCCGATTATAAGGCCCGATATTCTAAAGACAGAAGCACCTATTCCTTTACGTATTGAAGCCATTAAAACCGTTTTAGGATGGATTCGTTTTAACGCGAAAGATAACGTTATCAGCCCTATCTTTAAAACATATAAAATAAAAAATAGCTGTTTCAGTAAAATATCGCTTTAAAATGAGCTGCCCTAGCGATCCACCGCTCAGCAACCTAGCCAGAGGCGGTATCTACGCGTTTATTATCTTTTATTGATAATTCGCAATATCTTTGATATAATCTAAAAATAAATTGCGAACAGGAAGTTACGTTTCTTCTGATTGAGCAGAATGTCAACTTAACTTTAAAAATAACTGGCCGGACCACCAAGCCAGTCACTAGTCCCATCACCCTTAGCGATTCAGCCACCAACAATGATATTCGCTAAACTTATATAATCAACCCTTAAAAATATATTAATCCTTTATTTTTTAATTAGTCGAAATGCTCTCTTCTCCGAAGGGTGTATGAGGACACCATCACAACAATCAGGATAAGGCATTTTATTCAAGAAGAATTTACTAGAAAAGATTAATTCTCGAGATGCTTACTTGCAACTAGATGAAAAATATCATAAAGTCTCTTAGAGTAAAAACTTCAAGAGTGCTATTCAAATTAAGAAAAACCAGCCAAAAATATTCATTTAATATGCGGGTTATTAATCATAAAATAACTTAAAGATTTGAGCGATGATCAAATTGTTCAAGAGTGAGTACACAATTCTTACTTTCAAGGCTTCTATTTCATTGCATGAAGAAAAAATGCTTGAGAAAGAGGTCCTCTTTGACACTATCGTTCAAAAAAAATATTACCTTTATAATTGATTCTAAATTACAAATAAAAGTTATAACTCACCTCTTAAAAAGAGTATCATCTAGAAACCTTTTTTACACCGTAGTCATAAAAAAGAGATAAAGAAAATTATCAGCACGATTAATTTCTGCAAGAACCCCAAAAAAAGCAGAGAAGTAAAGAAAGCTAAAAGCCATCTTAAGACTATTATTCTGACCTTGTTTCATGGAATTAAACGAAAAAAATTAGCGGTTGATTTAGAAATTTATTAAGAATAATTAAACTTTTTCGAATATGTTTTATCCCAACAGCAAAAAGGTAAAAATAAATTTTATAGCTTACATAAGCCGAAAGCACTCTGCATAGCCAAAAATTAAAAAATTATCGGCCATAAAAAAATAATAAAACATAAGAACCGACATAGTACAATAGAACCAGTTGTCAGACATCTTAAATTAAATTTTTAAATATTTCGAATTCACCTGAAAGGAATCCTGGAAAATAAGATCAACACCCTCATAGCTATCGCCGCTTTTAAATTCATGAAATAAAAGCGGCAAGCAAAGCTCTATTTGCATCTAGTAACTTTGAAACTTTTACCCACGTTTTATGCTAATAGAACTCGCAACGCTTAAACTAATAGCCATTTCAAAATATTTTTCAAGAACCGCCTATTTAGAGTCTTGATCATTTTTATTATTCGGCTCCACCCCGTTGCATCAGAAAAATAGTAATATCAGGAGAATTTCATGTTAAAAAAAATACTGCCAGTCCTACTTCTGGTCCTAACCCTAACCGAGCCAGCCATTTTAGTTTTTGCACAAGCGGAAGACGGCGCAAAAAAATCAAACAGTCCATCAACCCAAAGCGTCCAACAGAATCAAAATATACAACCAGGTCCAAAGACCGAACTACCCCAAGAAATTGCTACCGCCCTAGCCCTGGAGCCTCCTTTGAGCCAGGTTGATGTGGATATCTATCTCAAAATTTTGCCGGAACTACCTACAATTATGGCCGACCCTTCTTCTCTGAGTCGGATAGCCACCGCCCACGACCTGAGCCAGACGCGTTTTTCTTACATAATGGCTAAGGTACCTCTGACTCTAGTTTTGATTGACGGCACCTCGCCCGAAGAACTGGGGTTAAACGCCCTGCCGCCAGTTCTGCACCCCACCGAATCGGAAAAGGCCGTGGTCGCCCAGAACCGTGAAAAATTGCACCAAGCCTCCAACGAAGCCCTGAAGACTATGGGAAAACTTAAACAGCCGCCGAATATAACCCAATAAAATTAAAAGGCCGACAACCTTGATAACAACGTTAACCCTGTTTTTAGTGGTAGAGGCGATGCTAACCCAAATCTACATTACCCTTTCTAGCGAAGGCCCCTTAATTCAGATCCATATAAGCATCTATATCTATTTAACCCTAAGACTAATAGACAATATGATAAATTATCTGGGATACCTCACCCTTTTAAGAGAAGTGAAGCTAACTAAACAATTGACCACCTATATTTCCATTAAAAAGTCCCTGGCTCAAACCATAGCTGTCGGATTTATCAATCAGCTTAAGCAATCTAATGTATAATCGAGTGTCACCCTGTCTCAACTCTTTAACGACCGAAGTACAACTAATCAACCATATCCGGACCTATCTAACGAAAGCCGGAAAAGAGACTAAAATAAACGCCAATATGAAAGTAACCCTGAAAATTAGAAAGACCTTACTCCTATGAAAACCTTCATCTTTATTTTATTTCTGACCGCAGGACTGTCCGGGCTGTTGGTACCAGCCGCTGCTCAGGATGAACAAGATCTAGTTTACGAGCGCCTGGCCCAAATTATGGTTAAAGAACAACCCCTAGCCGACGAGGATGTGCGCATTTATATAGAAAATGCCGAGTCCATCTATCGCCTACGTTTTGAACCCGAAAAACTTAACGAAACGATAAAGTCTATCAATAGTTGGACAGAAAACCGCTTTGCCTACGTCACTACCAAAATGGCCGTCGGTATGTCCCAGCTGATACGACCGGAAGATCCCCGAAATACCTCTATCCCCGAGTTCGCCAAACCCTCCCCTCCGGAGATAGCTGTTATCCGCCGCGCTCAAGACGAACTAACCCGGACCATGGAACGCTTACAGGCTAAATATTACGGATCACCAACTACTTAACTAAAAAGATAAAAGGATGAAACTTGGACCTGTTTGAAGTTAAACCTGAAGCGCCTCTAGCTGAAATTCTAAGGCCACAGAACCTGGAAGAAGTAGTAGGCCAGACTCACCTTCTGGGGTTGGGTAAACCTCTACGCCTAGCCTTCGAATCAGGTGAATTACCGTCGATGATTTTATGGGGGCCACCTGGGGTGGGTAAGACTACCCTAGCCCGCCTCACCGCCCAGGCCTTCGGCCGGGAATTTATCTCTCTTTCAGCCGTCTTTTCCGGAGTCAGGGACATTCGCGCAGCCATGGAGACAGCAGAGCTAAATTTAGCCTGGGGTAAACGCACCATCCTTTTTATTGATGAAATTCACCGCTTCAATAAGGCCCAGCAAGACGGGCTTTTACCCTATGCTGAATCTGGTCTGGTGACCCTAATCGGAGCCACTACCGAAAATCCATCTTTTGAAATCAACTCAGCCCTGCTATCCCGGGTCCAAATTTTTGTTCTCCAGGCTCTAGCTGAAGGCGAATTAAAGCGACTTTTTGACAGGGCCGCCGATTCAGGCCACTTAGGTAAACTGATCTTCGAAACAGCGGCAGTGGAATTTCTGGTGAGTTACGCCGACGGCGATGCTCGGCGCCTGTTGAATTTTCTGGAACAAGCTCGAACGGCCGCCCGGATTTCCGGGGTAACCGAAGTGACCGGCGCTTTTCTCAAAAATGCCCTGACTTTAAATCTACGACGCTTCGATAAAAGCGGAGATATTTTTTACGACCAGATTTCGGCTCTCCACAAATCGGTACGAGGCTCCCATCCCGATGCCGCCCTTTATTGGTTCAGCCGTATGATCGATGGCGGAGCTGATCCCCGATATCTGGCACGTCGCATTATACGCATGGCCTGGGAAGATGTAGGCCTAGCTGACCCTCGGGCCGCGGACCTAGCCCTTTGCGCCGCCAAAACCTATGAACGTCTAGGTTCGCCAGAAGGGGAACTGGCTCTAGCCCAAGCACTAATCTATCTGGCGGTGGCCCCAAAAAGCAACGCCGGCTATCTGGCCTATGGACGGGCCGCCACCTTTGTCAAAAATGACCATTCCCGTGAGGTACCTATCCACCTCCGTAACGCCCCTACCCAGCTCATGAAAGAACTTGGCTACGGCCATTCCTATCGTTACGCTCATGATGAACCCAACGCCTACGCCGCCGGAGAAAATTATTTCCCGGAAGGCCTAGACGAACCTTTGTGGTATCAACCGGTTAGACGAGGTCTAGAAACTAAAATTGCCGAAAAGCTAGTTTTTCTACGCGAACTCGATCGCCGCCACCAATCAAAGTAATTTATACTTATATTAAAAAGATTTATCTTTACAAAGCCTAATAAAAAAGATGTTGCTTTCGTTCAGCTTCAGCCTTCTGAATTATTGAGAGCTTCTAGTCATCCATCTTAAGTTCTAACCTCTGGAAATCTGAATCAAGCTAGTAATAGCTAAAGAGTTTCAGATAAATCTGTCTAGTGGGAACCTTTTTTACTGAAACTTTTTCTAACTATCTACTACCACCTGTGTCCTAGCTCTATATTTAAACATCTGAAAGCTTTAGGCCTGAACCAGATGCGACCTTAAAAAAATAAGGCTAGGAAAATAGATTGACAACTAAGCTTAAAACGAAGAGAATAACTACTAAATGTACCAAGTTAAAAAAATAGACTCCTTATATCGGCCTTAATATCCGCCGACGTTCCGTTAGTATTCACCGGGGATGTAGCTCAGTTGGGAGAGCGCGGCGTTCGCAATGCCGAGGCCAGGGGTTCGAGACCCCTCATCTCCACCAATCCATAATCTAATAGAATCTAATCAAGATTGCCCGTTAAACGGGTAGTCTGCCTATCTTTATAAGGAATTGGAGGGTGTGTTAAATGGGTTACCGAGTGGGTCCTATTCACAAGCTACCCCTGAAAGAACTAATTTCTTTTTGTCTTTATTTACTTCTTTTACATTTGTTTATCGACTCACCCATAAACGAATTAATATAATCCTTCACCGTCAGTTAGGCAGTTGTTAAATCTTCTCATAATTAATCCTTAATATATTTCACTATATTCTTCGCATTCTTACCTATCGTATCCATATAATATCCATGATACCAGAAGTATCTATTACTATATTTGTACTCCATATTGGCATACCTATCAAATATCATCAGTAAGCTTTACTCTTTAAACAATTAATATAATATTTTCCCACATTAACCCTAAGCTTCACTATAAATCACTTACCTACGATACTTCGGCGCAAATATATATGCTGCTTATATTTCCATCTCGTATGTGTTAAACTATTCTCATCCATCCGGATAGCCTCCTTATGTCTCCTTGCTACGATTGGTAACTCTTCATTTACAAAAAACTACCCTTGATCGGTTACATAAAAACTACTCTTATAACGTAACAACATAATATTTTACTATTTTATCTAAACTCAGCTGGGGGTTGCTAAACACCAATTCCAAAATAAAAACTACTAAGCTAAATTTTTCCACTTGAGCGAGAAAATAAAAAAGTGTAAACTAAAAAAGGTATATTTTGTGGAGGCCTAAATGCATGTCCCTTATACCAAGCATGAACAGTTGACCGGACTATTTTTGCTGGCCGGTTTTTTATTCATCTTCGCGGTTGCGCTGCTCATAGGTGGTGGCCACGATTGGTTTCATTCATACAGCCGGTATTATGTCATCTACAACAACGGCTACGGCCTGGAACCCGGGGTTAAAGTTAAATTTTTGCGCACAGACATTGGCCTTGTGACCAGTATGGAACTAACCGAAAACAATAAAGTTAAAGTTCATCTTTCCATCAAGACAGATTTCGCAGGCCGCATCAAAACCGACAGTGTGGCCTCTGTCAACAGCCCAACCTTCATCGGCAGCGAATTCATAGATATTATCCCCGGCAGCGCTAAAACTAGTCCCATCCCCAAAGGCGGACAGATTCCAGCCGTAGAGCGTAAAAGCCTTTCCGAATATATTGAAGACCTCCATCTAGACACCATGTTGGTTCAGGTCGAAAACACCATGACCAATGTAGCCAACCTCACCTACCAGTTGCAGGATCCAGCCGGCCCCTTTCTGGATACCCTAGCCGATGTTCACCGCATGACTGGAGCCATGGCCGGTGGTCAGGGTACTTTTGGCCGCCTACTTTACTCTAACGACGCCTACGACAAGCTTAAACTGACTTTAGACGACATCAAATCTCTGACCGGCAACCTCGAAAATCTAAGCAACGCACTCGGCCGTTCCATTCCTCCTCTCATCAATCGAGTTGGAATCATCACCAGTCAAATAGAGCAAGCCACCCGAATCGCCCCCGAAATAGCCCGAGGAGCCAGCGAAGAGTTACGAAACGCGAGCCAAGTACTGGAATCGATTAAGCGCAATTTTCTCATTCGCGGCAACCTGCCCCAGAATCCAACCCCAGAGACCCAGACCGTCCCAGCCCGGCAGCGTTAAAACTATTTTAATGAACAGTCTGAAATATATATGTAAAATTGTCTCGGCAGGGTTATTACTAGCGCTTACCGGCTGCGGCGGCCCTTTACCCCCCCCAGATCCGCCTAACCTAGCCCAAACTAAAGACTCACTAAACCGAGGCAATTATTGGTATAGCCGGGGCTGCTACCAGGAAGCTGAGCGTTTCTATCTGGACGGTGAAAACTCTGCCCGCCTGAATGACAATGTACTTTTAATTATTCGGGCTCAGAACAGCCAAGGGGCAGCCGCCCTAGCCCAAGGTGAAACTAACCGGGCTGCAAACCATCTGGAACGGGCCCTACATCTGGCTAGAGCTCAACCCGGCGCCCCGGAAATAGATAAAATTCTTGGCAACCTCGGTACCCTGGCCCAGGCTCTGAACCAACCCCAGGACGCTGAAAAATTCTGGTTGGAAGCGATCCGGTCAACTGTAGGACTAACCCATTCCCCCATACCCTACCAGGTTAACCTAGCCCGGCTTTACCTAACTAAAGGTCGGACGGAAGAATTTCTGGCTCTAGCCGATCTAACTCTAGCCACCATCGCGACAATTACCCTTAACCGATCTTCCTCACCCAGCCTAGCCCCGAACGCCGCTTCCACCTTTCCACTGACCCCAGATAAACTAATTTTGGCCGATGTTCTAAATCTAGCCGGCCAAGCAGCCCAGATCCGGGGCGATCTCACTATAGCTGAACAGCACTTTCGCGAGGCCCTAGAACTAGATCGCCAACTGGAATATACCCCCGGCCTGGCTCAAGACACTGAGGCTCTGGGCCGCTTACTAGCCGAATTGGGACCGGAACGGAACCCGGAGGCCGCTAGCTTTCTCGACCGCTCCTTTTTCTTACAAGTCGCCTTAGGCAACGACCAAGAAGCCGGTCAAATACTAAAACTCATCCAAAAACTAACAGCTAAATCAGATCTGTCCTCCAGCATCATTAATTCTTACCAAGCCGTCCTTAAAAACCCAGTTCCCTATCGCCTAACCCGACAATGCCCCTGAAATCTAATTCTAAATTCAAATTACTATTTCTAAGTTACTTCGAACAACAGGTTTCCCCTACCGACGTCAGGTCGGTACAAACCGTGAACCGAAATTT
>LQAB01004126.1_pt1 | contig 13677 bp, 5 predicted proteins | sample 654521 | NCBI WGS metagenome assembly LQAB01 (sample SAMN00762031, study PRJNA78659) | termite gut metagenome | isolation source: bacterial endosymbionts found in Trichonympha flagellates filtered from... | host: Zootermopsis nevadensis | place: USA: Mt. Pinos, Los Padres National Forest, CA ... | reverse complement strand
CCGGAACTCGACTTTTACAAGGTTACATTAACCAAGAATACTTCCATCTCCAGAGCTGGATGTTTCTTTTCAGTCAAGAAAGGTAGAATTCCTCTTCGGTCAAGCCGATAGTTCATCGGCGATGCGATCAATTAAATCGGAAATACCAATTTCCTTACCGCGGGCTTCCAGCTTTTCCCGCAGCTCCTCTTTAAGGCTCTTGGGCATCCAGACCAAGCGCTTAAGGCCTCCATCGCCGTTAACATATTTGCGCTGAACAATATTGTACTTGGAATGACCTACAAAGCCAGGGCTCTGAGCCCCACCGCCCATGGTACCAGCCAAAGTACTGAACTTCATACCGCTTGGGGTTTCCCCAGTATAATCGCGGTGAACGGTCATAATGCCATTGCAAGAAGGTAAAACCGCAGCGATGCACTCGCAGCAACCGCAAGTAGTCATAGGATCATTAACCAAGCTGTAGAAACAAACACTCTGAACCGCCTGACGTGAGGCTTTTTCAATGAACTCATTTGCCCCTTTATAAACGCCAAGTTTAATGTCCATCACCTCGCCCTTTTCAATAGGCTGATTGGGGCCGGTAGGATTAATTTCAAAGCTAGCCTTGCAATCCATCCAGTTATAGGCCCCACAGAGACCGGTCCGTTCAGGGCTAACCACGCAAACGTGATTAGGAGCGAAGCTCTGACATAAAGTACAGCTATAGTAGGTGTCAGTAGTCTCATCGGTCATGTTTTCAACACGGGCGTCACGATGTTTGTAAACATCGCGAGCTTTATCACGAATTTTTTCTGCCTCTTTGACATCGGTATAAATTTTGACCTGAAGTTTATCGAAGACCGCACCAAAATCCTGATGCAGCTTAGCATGAAGAATAACTCCAATGTGTTCTAATTTAAAACCTTTGCCTACAGCGTCATTGGAGATGCGGAGCATGCCAATGTCGCGCTGGCCTGTATGCATAAGACCCTGAGCATAGTTCAAAAGATGGTGAATCTGGCGTTCTAAAATAGGTTCAAAATCTTCCTGAAACTTGCGCCCGGCCACTTCAACTTTAATAGCCAGCGACAGGGAACCACCGGATTTAACCGTATCTAGAGTAGGGCCGAAGACTTCGACTTTACCATCTTCAACCTGTTCCATGGGAAGCGAAGTAACCCATTCCACGGTGGCAGTTTTGGAACCACCACCCATTTCGCAGTGGTAATCTCCTTTACGGATACGCTCGCCCTCAAAGGCCGGGCCGTAAGCCAAGGGAATATCCACCGTAGCCACGGTGGTCTTGAGACCGCGTACTTCCACTGAACGCTGCACGATTTCATGAGGATCAATATTAGCCACCACGTGTTCATAAGTGCAAACACCGGTTGGCAAAATCTCCGGAATATCTGTATCTGACAAGGTCGGGAAACCCCAGTTGACACAACCGGCAGCATTGGCAGCCCATTCGGCATTAACTTCGCCGAAAGCATTAACAAAGGCAAAAATTCGTTCCTTATTATAAAGAAGCATCTTCTGATAATCGCCGGGCTTAACCCCGCCAAAAGCCATAGCTGCGCGGTTAGCGAAGCCCAGTGCAAAAACAGCCGCCGAAATATCAGGGCCAAAAGGCACTAGACGAGTATTCCAACCGATTTCAACCCCAGCTTCAACCAGCTGTTGAGAGAAAGTAGTCCCCCCCTGATTAGCGGCCATAAAGACATAAATAGAACGTTTCTGATATTCCAGAGCGATTTCTTTGGCAATTTCTGCCGAAGGAGCCGCACCGACAATAGCTGCGAAACCCGGAGCCGAGCCGTCAACAAACTGAACACCGCGCTTGCGAAAAACCGAGTCTTCAGCTGCACCCAGCCAAATTTTACCTTTTTCCAGATCTACTTCTTCACTAACTAAATAGAAATCTGGGTCGTCAACATAACGAATGGCTTCCACTACTTCCTCAGCCAAAATAGCAGCCATGCCGGCATCCAGCAACGGCCCAAGGTAAGGCAGATAATTCTTGATCTTAACATGGGGGGGCAAGAGAGCCCGGCAGACTTCTAAAGGCTTTTTTGCATCGCCCAGAGTCTTAACGGGAATCCCCAAAAGAGAATAAATGATAGGTAGATAATAAGCTGTGTTAGGAAATTCTAGCTTTTGATCCGGCCCATATTTTTCAAAGGCGCGTTTGTAACTACCCTCGGCCTTCTGCACAATATTATAGGCGCCCTGAATAGCGGCAAATGCTACTAGTTTAGACATCTGACTGTTCTCCCTTTCGTCCTTTAAAAGGGCGCGCCCTTCATGGGCGCACCCACGGATATCGCAACTTAGGCGGCTTCGATCTTCTGACGGTCAGCCATATCCATAAGGACACGTTCCCGGGCCTGGTTTATACCCAGGGCAGCGCGTTTTTTATCGATATGAGCAATAATTTTATGGGCGGCGGAAATAGGATCAGGATCATAAGCCCACGTGGCACCGTACAGTTCTTCCATCTCTTTTTCCAAGAGATCCACTAATTTAGGAGCCCCATAGATAGATAGAGGTACCCCAAGCATAACATAAACGCCGGAAGTGACGAAATACTGACCAATGCCAACGGCTTTTTCACTCATCCAGCCCGGAGCCGCGCCGGCGGCCGGGAGATCAGCTAGTTCTTTACCAAGACCGCCGGCTTTAATAACTTCGGCGGCCGCGGTAAGGATGCGAGAGTTATCGACACAAGCGCCCATGTGCAGAACCGGAGGGATACCTACGGTCTCACAAACTTCCGCCAGACCAGCCCCAGCATAGACAGCGGCGGATTCAGGCGTCAAAAGGCCCGCCTTACCGCAAGCCATGGCCGAACAACCGGTAGTTAAAACAATGACATCATGTTTAATCAGTTCCTTAATTAAAGCAAGGTGGACCTCGTCATGTTCCACACGAGCGTTATTACAACCAACTACACCACAAATGCCACGGATACGGCCGTTGATAATATTATCATTCAGGGGCACAAAAGAACCACGGAAGGTACCGCCCAGATGATATTTGATAGCCTCGGTAGAGAAGCCCACCACCATCTTAGTCTTCTCGGTAGGAATCTGCACCTCTTTGCGATTTTTGAAATTATCAGCCGCGATCTTAACGATTTCTTTAGCCTTATCCATAGCATGATGTTCTTCAAATTCCACATGCATGGTATTCTTACCAGAAGCACACTTAGCAATAGGCATGGTGGTGATAAATTTAGTGTGATAGCACGAAGAAATATTAGCTAAGTTTTCCATAATACACTGAATATCTACAACCATAGCTTCCACCGCGCCGGTGACCACCGCTAGCTCTTGCTGCAAATAATCGCCAGCAATAGGCATGCCGTGACGTACCAGAATTTCATTGGCCGTACAACACATGCCAGCCACTACATAGCCTTCAGCCCCTTGAGCCTTGGCGTATTCAATCATATCTGGGGTGTGAACCGCCGCTACAATCATTTCGCTCAGGAGCGGGTCATGGCCGTGAACAATGATGTTGACCTTGGTGTGAGACAAAACTCCGAGATTAATTTCCCCAGTATTGGGATAGGGGGTACCAAACATGACGTCCTGAAGATCAGTGGCCATCATGGAGCCACCCCAGCCGTTACCCAGAGAACAGCGAGCACCCTGCTTCAAAAGGTTGCGATAATCCTGATCTACGCCCATATGGGTGCGATGCATGATTTCCACCACCTCCCGGTCAATACCCCGGGGTTTAACTCCGTGTTTTTCCCAGCGATCCTGAGTAGGTTTAGGGGCGCGGCTAAGATAAAGCATTTCGCCCTGCTGCTGACCCCACTGGCCCAGAGCTATATCGGCTACTTCCCGGGCTATATCCCATTTGTCGCGAACTTTTTCCTTGTCGCCATCTTTAACTGTAGTAGCCACGCCAAAATAACCAGCCACTTCCCGTAATTTCAATTCGTCTTTAATGGTGTAGTCCTTAGCCTCACCGTAAGCCATGGCACGAAAAGTCTCGACCACGCCCCGACCATGATCAGAGTGAGCGGCGCAGCCAGCAGCAATCTGGCGAACTAAATTACGGGCAGCAATGGTTTCAGGAGTAGCACCGCAAAGACCTTTACGATTGTCGGGTTCAGTACCATCTTTAATACCTTTAGTTAGAGGTAAACGGCAAGGCCCCTGAGAACAAACTTTACAACAAATACCCTCGGTTCCAATATTACATTGCTTCATTTTGACCGCCCGGTCAAAAATAGTTTCCTGACCTCTTTCCTGAGCGATCCGAAGCATTTTTATAGTTGCGATGTCGCTGCTTACGTCCTCAGGAACCGCTTTTTTATCGTCAGCCATTGATTAACTCCTTTCATTGAGTCTCATTCCGTCCTTCATAGACGGCTGGAACCTTTTCCAGGCTGGGATTGACCACTAGGGCCTGTTTTCAAAACTTAGGTATTCTCATATGAACCCGATTGAGTTCATTAATAAGTTGGATAGCCAAATCTTCGCTTGAACTGCTGGGAGTATCTTTAACTGGGACGGCTTTACTTTTCTTTTCTTTCTCGCTCATCATTAAACTCCTTCAGTTTAAAAGGCTCTTAAGACAAAAAGGTTTGCCCCTAACCTGGGCCGGAGGTAGAGGATAGTTATTTATCTCCCCTATTCCGGCCCGCGACTGGGCAGTGTTCGTAGTTAAAACTGAGTTATAGGCACAGCCGGCAAATCCGTGCCGACCGTCCCGCCGTTATAAGCTAAGTTAATATAATCACGAACTATTTTAAGGGTAACAGGGTGGCGCATAGCCAGAATGCTGATGCCCGCACCTAAAACTGCGATAGCTTCGGTTGTTTCCATGAGCACACCCCGGCAGGTGGCATCACCCAGATTTTTATTTTTAGCGGTAGGTAAACTAGCCTCTTTAGATTTCCAAATGTCTTCACCAAAAAAGCTAATGAGGGGGCTGTTGAAGAGCATCGTCTGCTGCACCAGAGCGGCCATAGTAGTCCGCTCCATAACGGAATAGCCATATTCCATACCATAACCTAATCCGCCAGTAGTGGGGTCACCAATGATTTTATCTTTCGGCAGGCCCAGGCCGGTCAACAGAATGTTAAGCTGCTTGGCCAAGTTAACGTCAATGGGAGTACGGGCGATAACAGTGTGACCGTAAGCCAGAGCCTGAGCACCAATCTGCTTGTAATTCTTTTCGGTCACAGGACCTATAATCAAATTTTTACCCGCAAACTTTTCAGCAACAGCCGACAAAGTTTCGGCATCTTTATCTTTGTTGTCTACGCCAAAGACGATAACGGGCACGTCAACTGCACCCAAAACCTTCTGAACATTAGTTATGGCCTGTGCCGCCCCGGTGTCCTTGTCGTTGGGGTCGGAACTTTTAAGATGCAGACAGACGATGTCAGCGCCGTATTCCACGGCCTTCTTAGCCCAAGCGCCCGGGTCGCCTGTCACGCCCTTGTAGGCTTCGACCAGAGCAGCGGGCCATTCAGCAGCCGGATCATAATCCCAGACATCTAAGGCGATTTTGGGTTTGTTGGGGAAGGCGCCTTCAAAAGTATGAAAGGCATAGGCGTTTTGGCCGCCCACCAATACTTTTTGAGTGCCAAGAGGGACTTCGTTAATTTTGCCACTGTATTTCACGGTGGGAATTTGAAAGGCCAATGGTCTACCTCCTCAAGGGTCTGGCTGAAGGCCAGGATTAAAAGGCCTTCAGGCTGGTGTTAATCTGAACCAGGATTGAAATTATTACGGACGCCTAAGAACGCGACCGCCTAAAAATTTTTTAATGAAAAGCCTCACCTCGCGCCTTCGGCACGATAGAACTAGAGAAAATATTTGGTTCATAAGTTGATACCCATCGTTGAAACTATTTGGGAGATTAGCTCCCAACTCAAGCATCCTAGCCCCCCTCTAAATTCTAGAGAGGCTAGACTCCCCAGCGTGAATTGTTTTTCGAGCACCTGCCCCATAAATCAAATCGCTTTTAATTTTTAATTTTATTCTTTTTTACCATATTTCTATTATTTGTCAAGCTCTTTCTTAAGAGGGGAGCACAAAAAAATAAGCACTTTTATTCTTTAGCTCATACACCCTATTTTAAGCTTGTAGTGCTTAAAGAGAGTCTCTTCAATATCTTAATTTTATAAAAACCGCCCTTAGCTTTAGGCACTAAGGTTAAAAATAATGACCGCTTTCAATATTTCAATGTGTCCTAGGTTATTTCAAACGTTACTGGGATATAGTTCTGTTCTAGTTCTCAATAGTCCCGCTGCCAATGAACCAACTTTTTCTTAGATACGAGGCATAGTCAATATTATCTTTGTTATTTTCCAAGTATCCGGTCAAGTTGAACTTATTTTTGACCAGCTAACATTTATTGCGGTCTCTTAATCCTAATAGCCCTTTTAGTCTTTAGGCGGCAGCTGAGATCGAGGAAATTAAACCTATTCGCATGAACGGAAGCTTACTAATTTATTGTCATAAATAGTTCTAGGAAGGAACCGGTACTTCCTCAATTTGATCCCCTATTTCGCGGTATTCGGTTTTTTTACCTATCAAAATATCTTCGTTTATTTACCAGGAAAAAACCGTATCCATTCCATAATCCAGCAACACCAGAAAAAGTCTCCACCAAAAAAAGCCAGCTTCGACTTTATCACCACCGAAAAACTACCCTAGAATCTTCACTACCACTTGGTCATCGTGGCCGAAGCCAGATTTCTGATTAAACCGGAAACTCAAACCCTACCTAGTTCCGGCTGAAGACGACACTTTCAACCTCTTGACCGTTATAGCAAACAATACTAGACTAGAAGAAGGCCGGACTCTCTACCCTAAATTCCCCTTTCAACTTGTTTTTCCCAGCCCCATCCACCCTCAAAGAAGACGTAACTGTTTACGGTAATTATCAAATAAAATATAATTATATATTAACATAAAGTAACCGTTCAAAAAACATATTTTTTTTTAAGCAAAAGTTTACAAATTAAATATTGAAAAATATATCTGCTTTATATAGTAAAGAGTTGATAGCTTAGCGTAGAGATCGGAATAGGAAATATTTCTTCGTGAGGCAAGTAACATTAGCTGTGCAGACACGCTCTGACAAGTTACGCACGATTCCGGAACGAGCTCCTTAAGTGCCGACCCTATCCAGAACCACAAAACGAGTAGTCTCTCGGCTAAGTTATTGGTAGAATTAATTTTTAGGTCGGTAACGAAGCATAGACATAAATTACTATCTTAGCAGAAACACCTGGTTAAGTTCTCAGCTTCTTTTACTACCGGAACCTTGAGGATCTTGTTTTGTAAACATTCCCCGCATTTCTGTAATTTTTCGTGAATAGATGTATTAACTTACGTTCTTAATCAATAATAAAATCAAATAAATGTCATAATCATCCTAGAGGTCTTAATCCATAACTTCGGATTTCCGAATTCTAGTTTTCCGATAAAAATTATGCGTCCCTGATCAAATAAGCTAGACAGAATTAAGCCTAAACTAGACGATCTTTCAAATACTTATGATAGGCTGAATAGTAATTATAGCTGAGCAAACTTAATAAATCTTTTTCCAAAACTGATTGGGTAATCTCTAATGATCGATGAACTGGCATTCTAAACACCGCAAAGAAAGTAGCCTAAAAAATCCGAGCTAAAAAATAATGACTATTTTCTTTGTATACAATCCCATCTATGTTTAATAAAAACTATTTAGGCAAAGTATACAAGCTCTCTTCTCAAGGAAATTTCAATGCAGTGACGGCTTTCTTCAAGATATTGGCTATTTTCCACGGCTGATGGGATATCCCAATATTTCAGCTATAAAAGACTGCAACGACGAGTACGAAATATAGACTTCGCTTTTAAAAAAGCCAAACACCGGCTAAATTCAGGTCTATGAATCCAATGCTAATGACTTCAGACAGTATATAATCACGATAAATCTCTCTACATCGTTTGCAACAATAGACAACTCAATAATATTCGGTAAGACACAGGAGATTGATAACTAGTCCGATTTGTTGCTACACGATATCTTTATCTAATTAGGTAATTGCCTCTCCACCGCAATTGCAGGTTTTTGGTTCTGAATCAAAAGTTCTAGTTTTATTAAGTTTTTCAGGGATAAAAGGCATACGAAAATAGGGCTCATACCCTAGCCACGCTCTAATTTTACGCTTTTTACCGTGCTTCTTTTATTGATGGGGATTAGTAATATCAGACGATGATGGTTTTAATAAATTACTAGAATTCTTTCGGGCTCCAAACAGTTTAATTTCCAGTTCAGTAACTTTATCTCAATAAGGTAACGCCCTCTGTTCGTAACAAAGCATTCTCGTCACGTAAAACTTTGAGTACACCTTTTAATTTATCTATATATTTGGATAGCTTAAAACATTGTATCAAGCAATTTGCTTGATTTCATAATAACAATATAACATACTTTTATGTTGATATATAATTATATCTCGCTTGATAACCACCGTGAACGACTATGAAAAATTAACCCTCTCATCCGGATGGATTACAATTTCAGTTTCCCGGCTCCTGAAGATGAAAAAAACCAGGAAGAAATTGAGCCCCCCTCTATCTATCGAGCCGTCTAAAGATCTACACCAACTACACCGTAACCATGAACAACGTGAGCCACAACACTTTAGACTAGAAATTAGGCCAGAATGTAACTTTTAAGTTCCACAACGATTCCTACTCCACCTACCCGAACCTGTCCAACAAATACAACCTTCTGGAGACCGGGAATAACCAAAATTACGCCTTGCGGATAACAATATAGTCAAAGACTAGTCTAAAAAATTACACTTTCAGCACGGACGAAGCAGTAACCTTATCTAATGCACTTGACTTCAGCAAAGGTGATATTTATTGTGCGATTAACCTTGAAAAAACTATCAGCTATGCTAATGGTAGATGTTCTTTAGCTTTAACTCTAAGCTAAAGAAGCCTCCGAATGTTAAAAGCAGAAAGAGTTACTAACCGTATCAAAGAGATATAAGGAAACTGTCTTAATGGACGAAAATAACTTAATACATACGAAATGAAAATATAAATGTCACGGATTGATATATTTTATATTAAATCTATCGGAATATATTTAAGTTTATATTGAAATATATTCATGGAACATTTAGAGAAATATATATCCTCCTTCAGAATCAGGTTAAAGAGGCGCCAAATAAGTATTTCAGTCAGACTACTTATTATTCCATATCTGACATATACTCGATGGTATTTTTTATTCTTTTATGTAGAGCCATTCTTCCCATTTTAACTTAGTATTTTTTAATATTATTTTGATTTACGTCTGATAGATATTCTAAAATTATTTAAATAATTTAGTGCCAGATTTTTAATTGTTCTGTATGGATTTAAGTATTTCAATTCATATAAATTACATTATCGAAATTGCTCCACCAGAAAGCTTTCCGACGAGAGTATAGAATATTTTTACATATTTTTAAAACCCACCATTATCGCAACGAACCAAAAGATGGCTCTATTTCTGACTCCAGAAATTATAACTCTGCAAGACGGGGATAGAAGACAAAACTACGAGTAGAAAGCCGCCTCGCGCTAGCTGGATAAGTAGGCTTCAAAAATTAAAGAATTGCGCCCTACCTTTCTGATTAACAACCTTTATGTAAATCGGCCATTTCACGAAAAAAAATACAGCCCTAATTCAACCCCATTTTTACCTCCCCCCCCCCTTTTAACCACAAGACTTTACAAAAATATCTTTCTGAAATTTAACTAATGGCTCGTTTTTGTACAAATTCATTCCGGGCAAAAACTAAAAAAATATCAGTATAAATAGCTAGAAATAGTTTTAATTCACGATAGCAAAAACTCTTTGAAAGTCAACTAGATCAGTCTTAAAATAATAGCCCCTCCCAGCAAAGTAAAACCTTCGACCTATAGCTTCATTACCGACCATAACCCTTCCAAAGATAATATTGAGAGGTTGTTCGGATACGACAGAAGTCGATAAAAAATAGAAGCTGAGAGCTTCAATATCTTAAAAAATAATGGCTACAATCTGAAACATAATTTTAGATACGGGAAAGAACTCTCACCACGCTCCTGATAATATTAAATTTATTGGTCTTCACCATACACAACGTTTACCAATTAATCGAAACACTATGATAAAAAGCGCAAAACAGCTTCAGTGCCAAAAATTATCTCTTCGTTCATCTCCAGTCCATTAGTATATATCACGTCTTCATCTTCTGAAATACGCTCCTTAGGACTATCATATCAGGTATCCCACTACCACAACTACGCTAATTCAGTCTTCATTCTTATCATGTAATTCTAAAATAAGAATTACTGGATGTTGAAGGAATACATTGATCCATTTACAGGTAGATCGATAAACAAAGGGAAAAAAAATAGTCCCTTTAGATATAAATCTGTGAATATAATACACTTAGTAAATTAACACGCCCTTAGACGCTGCTGTACTAACCCCTTACTAGGGATAAGTAGATCACTTACTAAGCGGGTGGTCCTGACTATGGCAATTTCAGCAAGACGGACAACTTTTAAAAAAATAGAAAGCCCTAGACTTTAACCCTGCCTATCCCCAAGAGGACAAAATATGTGAAAATAACCCTACCACTGAAATCTTAAGCAGCTCTTCAGCCCGGACCTGGTAGATAATTTTCTGGTCGTCCGCGCTCTCTAGCCCACCCCGGACAAAGATAGCAGCAATCAACATCTAGTCAGCATCTTTGCTCTAGTCCAGATCACCACCCTTACTTCCACTTTAACCTAATCCAGACCTTCCCTCCCCCCGGCCAGTACCCTTGACTCCGTATTTATATAAGTCATACCACCATGGTAAATGTTACCGGGTGCAAGGTCAGCACCGCCTCCAACTTTCTGATTTATTTGATCGAACTTTACAACAACCTTTCACCTGACAGCTTCATTTCACCGACCGGAAAGAATTGCCGGATAAAAGTTATTACACTTAATCCCCAAGTCCGCCTTATTACCAATCAGAAAAATTTTCCCACCCTCTTTCGCCACACCCAGTAACCCGTTTGCCACAAAACTCCCGGCACGGTTTACGACTATATCTCGCGGTCGATGGGTGAACTAATAAAAACTAAGGAGCTTCTTAGTAACAATAAACCGGTAGATTTGACCTTGACTCCAGATAAACTTAATTATTACTGAGTTATATCAAAAATTTATGGCTAAATCAGGCACCTGAATCAAGCGACCGCCGATTTTTATATCATCGAACCAAAAACCATAGGCTAGCGCTTTGACGCCTTGACAAAGATAACAAAAATTTGACTATAACCACGGATAAAAAATACCGCATGATCGACACAACCGATATAATAATCTAAAGCCTCTTCACTAAAGGATGGGACTGATAATCACCGAAAGGACCGCCATACAATGGACAAAAATTTTTTAAATTAAAAATCAAGTTGAATAATCGGTACTAAAATTTCGACAACTCCACCCTCCCACCAGCTATATTAAACTTAAAATTACAAATCAAACCGAACCTCTAATCGTAACCATAACCCCGGATAAAAAAACCATCATCCCCAAAAGAAAAGTGACCTTCGATATAATCGTGACTAACGCTCAAGGGCAACCGAAAAGCTAGGCCGAGGTGGCAGTAATCCAGCTAGGGAGTAAAGCTAGCTATCACACAAGAAACTTTTCCATCAAAACCAACCCCTAATGATGCAAACTACTTCTAACGTCCTAAATCTCATAAGCCACCAAGATTTCAGCCTCAAAGGCAACAGTCCCAGCGACTAGAGTAAGATAATAAACGCGGATCTAACCAACAAAAATAACCGTCTTTTCACCATACGGCCTATTTTAAACTGACCCTATAACTCGGCAAGCGCGGACGAACCTTCATTAAGATAAAAATACCCCAAACTCTCACTACCTTCAAAATATTCGCTGTATCCACCAACTACGACCACCGAACCGGAACGAGGACTAAAGCTCAGTTCTAGTGACGAAGGATCTACTAATGTACTAATCTCTAACCAACCATACTACTAACAACAACGAATTCGCCGCCAACACTATAAGTCACCAACCGCAACCCCAAAAACCAGCCTGATCTGTGTGATCCTGACCAGGATTAATCTTATCTAGCTAGAAAAATTAACCGGAAAAACCCGCCTCCATCCCTCCCGACGAAAGCCACGAAGTCAGTTTCCGAGTCAAAGCCAGCCGGGTCACCACCGTCAACTAGCTCAAATCCATTTTCACCGTGACTCTGAACTCAGACAATACCTGGACTAAATTCGCCATACCGCTTCTATCTTTAAGCTACCTCACCACCCAAGCATCTTACGAACACAAGAAATCTCTTCTGCCAGCTTCTGAAATATCCACACGGCTTCATGGAATAGTCTATCTCTATCGGTTCAGGAGGCCAGTTTTAACCTACCCAACCTAAAAATAATCAGTCGCATCACCTCATTTCTCAACAATGCCCTGGGTGGTGGAAGTTACACCTAGATGGCCTGGTATTCGTTCCCAGCTCATATTCAGACTAAAAGTTACACCCTAGCTCTTCTATCCCGGACCGAGGAAAATGTAACCGTCCGTATTAAAAATCTATATCTGAAACAAACCCAACTAAGTTTACCCAAACGAACAACCCTTTTACGACCCCTCAATTTTTAAAAACCTAGCAATAGTCACTCCCAGAATATTTTAAAGCTCATACAAAAAATTATTTCTACTTCACTATCGAGGAAATGAAAGTTGTAACTACCGACCCTAACCCCCCGGAAATATAGCCCACTTCCCTCCGCACCACAGCCCTAGTCCTGGCCACCCTAGCTGAAACCGTCCCTGCCTCCAAACTTATTCCCGGCCTCACCCACCAGCTGACTACCACCACCCGCTCTGACTATATTCAGCAATACCCAAAATAATTTAGCCCGAACGCTCGAACCAGCACCACATGAACCCGAAATCTGAGCCACTTTGGGCAATAAATCCTCTTACACGACTAGCTCCACTATTTCCACGACCAGCTACTGACCGTAACTACCCCTAGCAAACCCAACCTCGCAGCTTATGCCGGTGGCTTAACTCTGAACCGTAATTTTTGGCGCGACCACTTCCGATACAACAATCTAGCGCGGGTTTCCGTCACTCTAATCGTCCCCAAAACCCGCTATAACCTAAAGCTAAAATATCACGTTCCGCCAGTTTTTAACCCATCAACTTCAACCTTCCCGACGCCGATCAAATCCTACTTAACCTCACCCAAAATGATACCGGACCAACCCCTGGTACGATCATCAAAAAATATGTCCCCCAACGTGACCATCTATGCCAATAGTCTAAAATCCGGCTTCTACACCTTTACTTAATCTAGCGCGATCAACGACGGCCGACATCTAGCTAACTTCGGACCTAAGCACAGAAAATATTTATAGCCCGGGAACCTTCAACCAAGGCCCGGACTAAATCGTGTTAATAATCAAATTAGGTTAATAAATACTATTAATTTATCTTGAATCATAGTATAATTAAGTCTAAAATATTATCAAGTTGTCCCCGAACAAAGCCGAAAAGGTACACGCATGTCCGACATAATTAAAGTTTTAGCTCCTTTAATTGAACAAATTAACAAGACTCTAGCTGAGCTTATTGACAGCGACGCGGA
>LQAB01003505.1_pt1 | contig 13695 bp, 13 predicted proteins | sample 654521 | NCBI WGS metagenome assembly LQAB01 (sample SAMN00762031, study PRJNA78659) | termite gut metagenome | isolation source: bacterial endosymbionts found in Trichonympha flagellates filtered from... | host: Zootermopsis nevadensis | place: USA: Mt. Pinos, Los Padres National Forest, CA ... | reverse complement strand
CATTGTGGTGGTAGAAAATGTCGAACGCATTATGGAACATGAAAAACTCCCCCCTCGAGAAGCTAGTATTAAGGCCATGGAAGAAATAACCGGACCCATTGTTGCCATTACTATGGTGCTTTTGTCGGTCTTCACCCCGGTAGCTTTCATCCCCGGCGTCTCCGGCAAACTGTACCAACAATTTGCAGTAACCATTTCTATTGCCACCCTTATTTCAGCCATTAACGCCCTGACTCTGTCTCCAGCTCTCTGCGCAGTTTTTCTGAAATCGAACTTGAGCCAACTCCAACCTAATTTCGTAGTCCGCTATTTCCGGACCTTCATGGACGGCTTCCGCAACAAATATGTCCACCTGGTGACTATTCTATTGCATCGCTCCATCTTTGGGTTAGTGCTGGTAGCAGTTTTTCTGCTCTGCTCTTTCGTTATCATGCAGGTAACCCCTTCCGGTTTTCTACCGGATGAAGACATGGGAGCTATTTTAGTGCAATTAGGTACCCCAGAAGGTAGCTCTCTGGATAAGACTAAGACTATGGCCCTAAAAGCGGAAGCTCAACTACGTGAAATCCCCGGTATCCGCAATACTATGGCAGTGGTAGGTATGAACATAATCAACCGAGCCAAACAAAACAATGCAGCTTTTATGTTCGTCACGCTTGAGGACTATAAATATCGCAAGACCAAAGAAAAATCTCTGGCCAACATTCAGCTTCAGGCCAATCGAAGCCTAGCCGGTCTAGTTGAAGGCACAGCCTATTCTTTCTCTCTGCCGTCTATTATAGGCTTGGGTTCAGTCGGTGGTTTTGAATACCAACTGCTAGATTTCGAGGGGCGGCCTTTTCTAGACTTTGAACAAGTTGGCTTTAAAGTCATGGGTACGGCCATGAGTGATCCCCGCATCATGTTCGTTATGACCTTTTTTAATACCGCCACCCCCATAGTAAACATTACTCTAGATCGCGACAAAATCGAGACCCTGGGGGTAGACGCAGCCGATATCTTTCGGGCCATGCAAGTTTATCTGGGAGGGTATTACGTTAATGATTTCAACCAACAAGGTCGTACTTTTCAGGTTAATCTCATGGCTGAAGCAAACCAGCGACGCAATCTAGATGACGTCTACAATCTACATGTCCGCTCCAAAACTGGAACTATGGTACCCCTAAGCTCGATCATACATGGCCACGTCACTACCGCACCCAACAATATCACTCGTTACAATAACACCCGCAGCATTCTTATTCAGGGCAACTCCCAACCAGGCCTAGGCTCTAGTGAGGCTATCTCGGTCATGGAAGGTATTTCCGACCACCTTCCCTCCGGTTACGGATTTGAATGGACGGGCAGCACTTTACAGGAAAAAAAATCATCCGGTCAAACGGTTTATCTCTTCGCCCTCTCCCTGCTCTTCGCCTATCTTTTTCTAGTAGCCCTATATGAAAGCTGGACTATTCCTATCGGGGTCATTTTCTCTATCTCCGCTGCTCTTTATGGTTCTACGCTGGCGGTAAAGATTAGCGGCCAGTCCATCGGTATCTACGTTCAGATTGGCCTGGTGACTCTAATCGCCCTAGCCAGTAAAAATGCCATTCTGATTGTGGAGTTCGCTAAAGGAGCCCGGGAGAACGGCCGGACTATCAAAGAAGCGGCGGCCGAAGGAGCCCAACTCCGATTCCGGGCGGTCATGATGACCTCAACCGCTTTTTTAGCCGGTTTGCTGCCTTTACTTGTGGCCACCGGCCCCGGAGCTCAAAGTCGTCAAAACGTATCGGTGGCCGTATTCGGGGGTATGCTTAGCGCCTCGATTTTGGGCATCGTAGTCATTCCTCTAGTTTACGCCATGTTCCAAAAACTACGAGAAAATTTTCACCACCTGCGCGGCGTAGAAATGTATCCTAAAGTTAAAGAGAAAAAATAACTTCGCTTTCCTATAATTATTTTTAGTTGCCGCAAGAGCATGAGCCCGGGGCGAACCATTTCACCCCGGTGAGTTCAGCCGGATTATGCCCTGGTAAATGATAAATAATTAGATGTAGAACCCCATCAGCCTGTTTTTCTTGCCGTAAGCCCAATTTTGCTAGAGCTATAAAATCATTAAGCCATCTTGGTGTATGATCGCACTTTAGGCTCAGTTCTTCAAAGATGGTGCTTTCAAAAAAATCTGACAAGACTCCCCGTGAAGTAAACTGGGGCCATTGCTGTTTAGCTTCAGTAAGATCAAGAAAAAAATGTCCTGGAGATAGTTCTTTAATAAAAGTAACAACAGGACCATCTTTTTCAGCTGCAGCTTTTTTGAGCGCGTTTAAAACTCTGGTTCTCACATATTCCAAGCTGTTAACCTCAAACAAATCTAGTTGGCATATATTAAAATCTAATTTATTAAGAATACTATAAGATACACCATTATCCCTAGCACCGATAATAATACGGCAAGTTCCTAATTTAGTTACAAGGGCGCCTAGTCTTTCATGGAACTGGGCTAACTTATTACAACCAACTAAATTAAAAGTATATTGAGCGGCTGGTAACCACTCCCTATCACCCCTTGAATATATAACAACTTCGGTCGCAGTAGACGGCCCAGCCAAAAGTTTTTGGGCATTGAAAAAAACTGCAATAGAAGAGCTATCAGATAACTCCGCCATAATATTTCTCCTTAGATCAGATTGTCTAAAAAATCGAAAGAACTCTACTTAAGTAATAAAAATGTAGCAAAAACCATGCCGCCAACTAATTATTGAAAATATTTAAGGTCACGCGGATCTTTAAAAAGTATTTTGTACTTATTAGTACTTTTTACGGCGACCCAAGTCTTTTTCTCTTCGGTTATCTTCTTCAATAAGCTCACTTTTAATCCGAAAATTACTTGTATTTACAGGATATTTATATTTAAGTACTATCAGGTACTTTATATTATGATATTTTACGCTTTAGCGAACATTCATAAAAACGCTGCCCTCATTTATTATTATAACATATTGTATTCAAACAATATATTATATAATAAAGTTTTGGCATACTTCCTGCTTAACACATAAATGACGATATTACGATGCCTGACCTCGCTTCTAAACGCGGAGGTCCGCTTATAAGTCTCAAAACGACAGACCAGAATCACTGGCAAGATAGGAGAAACAAACATGCCACGCAAAATTGCTGTTTATGGTAAGGGTGGAATCGGTAAGTCCACTACAACCCAGAATACAGCCGCCGCCATGGCTCATTTCCACGGCAAAAAAGTTTTTATTCACGGTTGCGACCCCAAGGCGGACTCAACTCGCCTCATACTCGGCGGCAAACCTCAAGAAACCCTTATGGATACATTACGCACTTTGGGCGCTGAAAAAGTCACCTTGGATAAGGTTGTGAAAAAAGGTTACCAGGATATTCTCTGTGTTGAATCTGGTGGACCTGAGCCCGGAGTGGGTTGCGCCGGTCGGGGAGTTATTACAGCTATTGATCTTATGGAACAGCAGGGAGCTTATACTGATGATCTAGATTTTGTCTTTTTTGATGTTCTAGGCGATGTAGTCTGCGGTGGATTTGCTATGCCTATCCGCGATGGCAAGGCCCAGGAAGTTTATATTGTAGCTTCTGGTGAAATGATGGCTATTTACGCAGCCAATAACATCTGCAAAGGCCTTTTGAAATATGCCAAACAGAGCGGCGTTCGTCTAGGTGGTGTTATCTGTAACAGCCGCAACGTAGATAGAGAGAGGGAATTCCTTGATGAATTCACCTCAGCTATCGGTACCCAGATGATCCATTTCGTACCTCGCGACAACATAGTTCAAAAAGCCGAATTCAACAAAAAGACCGTTACCGAATTTGACGCGACCGAGAACCAGGCTAACGAATACAGTCTATTGGCGAAAAAGATAATAGACAATAAAAATTTTGTTATCCCCCAACCACTATCCATGGATCAACTTGAATCTATGGTTGTGAAATATGGAATCAGTGATTAACCGTAAAGGAGCAGCAGCATGAAAATGGTCAGAGCGGTAGTCCGGCCAGAGAGTACTGAGTTAATTGTAGACAGTCTCGCCGAATCGGGGTTCGTTTCCATGACAAAAGTTCAAGTCTTCGGCCGCGGCAAGCAAAAAGGACTGGATGTTGGCACCGTCCACTATGATGAACTACCAAAAAATATGCTCATCATGGTGATTGAAGATGAAAATGTTGATAAAGTAATGGAAATTATTCAGCAAAAAGCTAGAACAGGTAATTTCGGTGACGGGAAAATATTTATAACTCCGGTGGAAAGAATCGTGACTATTCGTACCGGTATTGAAGGGCTATAAGGCGAAACAATGAAAGAAATTATAGCCATTATCCGACCTAATAAGATGCGGGCTACCAAAAAAGCTCTCGACCGCCTTGGCTTCCCCGCTTTAAGCGTCTGCTCCGTTTTCGGCCGGGGTAAACAATGCGGTATTGCGAGCGAGGTATCCGTTGAAATAAACCCAAAAGTTCTCGGCCAATCTGAGTTCAGGAACATGAAATACGTGCCCAAGCGCCTACTTTTCATCGTTGTGTCTTCTTCAAGCTTGGATGCGGTGGTAAACACTATTTTAAAAGTCAACCAGACTGGGCAGATCGGCGATGGAAAACTTATCGTCTGCCCAGTTGAAAACGCCCTCAGGATACGCACCGGAGAAACTGGTACCAAAGCTCTCACCTAGCCCAAAGGAGTCAATATTCATGCCTTACCATTTATTTAAATGTAGCGAATGCATACCTGAAAGAGAAAAGCATGCCGTGGTTAAAGCCGAGGGCGAGGATCTTTCATTCTGCCTTCCCCTAGGCTACCTCAATACCATCCCCGGTAGTATCTCCGAACGTGGTTGCGCCTTCTGTGGAGCCAAACACGTTATCGGTACCCCGATGAAGGATGTGATCCACCTCTGCCACGGCCCGGTCGGCTGTACTTATGACACCTGGCAGACCAAACGCTATATCAGTGACGATGGTAATTTTCAGTTGAAATATACCTTCGCTTCAGATATGAAAGAAAAACATGTAGTATTCGGGGCTGAAGACCAATTAAGAAAAAGCATTCTGGAGGCTTTTAAGGCCTTCCCTCACATAAAGAGAATGACTATTTATCAGACCTGCGCTTCCGCTCTCATAGGCGACGATATGAACGCGTTAGCCCAGGAAATTATGGAAGAGATGCCGGATGTAGATATTTTTGTCTGTAACTCACCTGGTTTTGCCGGGCCAAGCCAGTCCGGAGGCCATCACAAAATTAACATCGCTTGGATAAACCAAAAAGTCGGCACCGTTGAACCAAAAATAACTAGCCGTTACGTTATAAATTATGTCGGAGACTATAATATTCAGGGCGATGCTGAAGTCATGGTGGATTATTTCCGCCGCATGGGCATCCAGGTCCTGTCAATCTTTACAGGTAATGGACGTTACGACGACTTGCGCGGCATGCATAAAGCTCACCTCAATGTGTTAGAATGTGCCCGTTCTGCTGAATATATATGCAATGAACTACGTATTCGCTACGGTATACCCCGCCTGGATATCGATGGTTTCGGCTTTGAAATGTTAAACGAATCTCTAATGAAAATCGGGCTTTTCTTCGGCTTAGAAAAAGAAGCTCAGGCGATAATAGACACGGAAACCGCCCGCTGGAAGCCAGAACTAGATTGGTACGCCAAACGCATTAAAGGCATCAAGGTCTGTCTCTGGCCGGGAGGTTCTAAATTATGGCACTGGGCTCACATCATTGAAAAAGAAATGGGTCTAGATGTAGTTTCTATTTATTCAAAATTTGGGCATCAAGGCGACTTTGAAAAAGGCATCGCCCGTGCTAAAAAAGGTACACTAGCTATTGACGACCCCAACGAACTGGAGGCTGTTGAAGCTATGGAAGAGTGGGCGCCAGACATAATTTTTACTGGAGTGCGCCCGGGCGAAGTTGCCAAAAAATTACGGGTTCCTTATCTTAACGCCCATGCCTATCATAACGGTCCCTATAAAGGCTATGAGGGCTGGGTGCGTTTTGCCAGAGATATATACAATGCCGTTTATTCACCTATATATCAACTTTCCGGCTTAGATATTAGTCGAGACGACTTCCCTCTGGATCAAGGCTTTAAAACCCAACGTCTTATTTCCAACCCAGAAATAAAGGATGAAAACGGAGAACGGCAGTACAGTGGTCAATACGATTGTGTTACCCCTTTACGCAGCAAGGAATATCCGCCTTATCCTGAACCGCTTTCCAAAGCTATCTAATAAATCTGCTGAAGGCCATTAGGTGGAGAAACCAATATGGAAGATAAACTTACAGTCCAAGTTGAACAGATTATTGATTACATAATGAGGAAATGTCTGTGGCAGTTTCATTCCCGGGCTTGGGACAGGGAGCGACAAAACACGGAAATACTCGCTAAGACTACGCAGATACTCTGCGGCGAAACCCCGGATACGCAAAACTCCGCGGATCGCTGTTATTGGGTGGACGCGGAAATGATGTCCAGAGGCTTTAAACGAGAATTTCTCTGGATGGCCGAGTTAGATAAGGACCAGATTAAGACACTTATGGAAAAAGTTAAACTCCGGCTTGATTTTTTGACTATTCATGGCTCTTTAAACCGTGAATTGACCGACCCTAAATATTGAAAAAGACACCCGGTAAAGGAGGGGATCGTGCCTTGTGAAATAATGGAAAAAGAACGCACTGGAATAATCAACCCTATATTCACCTGCCAACCATGCGGTGCGCAATATGCTAGCATCGGAATTAAGGATTGCATCGGTATTGTGCATGGTGGCCAGGGGTGCGTAATGTTTGTTCGTCTGCTTTTCGCCCAGCATTTTAAAGATAATTTTGAAATTGCCTCTTCTTCCGTACACGAAGATGGAGCGGTGTTCGGGGCCATCGATCGGGTTGAGGAGGCAGTTGATGTACTCCTCATGCGCTACCCTGAGGTTAAAGTAGTACCCATTATTTCAACCTGTGCCACCGAAGTCATCGGCGACGATATCGATGGCGTGGTCAACAAATTGAATAGCGGGCTCCTAAAACAAAAATATGCCGACCGCGACGTGCATCTTATTCCCATCCACACACCCAGCTTTGTGGGCAGCATGATTAGTGGTTATGACGTGGCCCTACGAGATTTTGTAATTCATTTCGCGGAAAAGACCAAACCAAGCGGTAAGCTAAATCTCATCACCGGTTGGGTAAACCCTGGCGATGTCACAGCTTTAAAGCATCTCTTGGCCGAAATGAACGTAGCCGCGACCGTGCTTTTTGAAATTGAGAGCTTCGACTCGCCGCTCATGCCGGATAAAAGTGGTAAATCTCACGGTAGCACTACCATAGATGACTTAAAAAACACGGCCAATGCTCTGGGCACTATCGCGCTCAACCGCTATGAAGGAGGCAAGGCTGCTAAATATCTGCATGATAAATTTGATCTACCCACCGTCATAGGGCCGACGCCCATCGGAATTCGCAATACGGATATTTTTTTAAAGAACGTGAGCAAGCTCACGGGCCAACCCATTCCCTCATCTCTGGTACAGGAGCGGGGTATCGCTATTGATGCTTTAACCGATCTAACACATATGTTTTTTGCTGATAAAAAAGTGGCTATTTACGGTAATCCTGACCTGGTCATCGGTTTGGCACAGTTTTGTCTAGATTTGGAGATGAAGCCTATTCTATTACTTCTCGGAGACGATAATTCCGGATACGCTACCGATTCCCGCCTACTGGAAATGACCGAAAAAGTTGATTTTGACATGCAAATTATCACGAATGCCGACCTCTGGGATCTAGATGGTCGCCTTAAGCGCAAGGAAATTGAGCTTGATCTAATTCTAGGCCACTCCAAAGGTCGCTGGGCCGCCATTGATAACAAGGTACCCTTAACGCGGGTTGGTTTTCCAACCTATGACCGGGCCGGCCTCTATCGACACCCGGTACTGGGTTACGCTGGGGCGATATGGCTAGCGGAAGAAATGGCTAACACGCTCTTTGTCGATATGGAATATAAAAATAAAAAAGAATGGATTCTCAACGTATGGTAAATGGTAGGATACCTTCGACCCTGAGCAGGCAGCTAACTTCGAGTTTTATGAGCTACGGTCAGCCTAATCGGCAGTATTATTTAAATTACGGCTCAAATATGAACAGTGACCAAATAGCTAAGCCTTATCCCCTTTGTCCTGAGAAACAGGCGCAGTCCGGCTGACGGAGTACAAACTTCCCTTTATGGCTATAATAAAATCTGGAACAACAGCCTTAAAACTGTTAGTAGTGAAGTTTAAAGAATTGTCTATGAACTGAACTTTAGTGATAGTCTCAATTTGGATGCATAGAGCGACATCTGTCTGGACGATGCTGGAACCTATGAGATATAATTATATATTAATATAAAACTATGTTATATTGTAATTATGAAATCAAGTGAACCGCAAGATACAGTACTTTAAGCTCTACAGCATATAGCTAAACTGGAATGTATGATTAAATTTTTACACGACAAAAATGTTCTGTTACGAACAGAGCATGCTACCTTACGGGATAAAGTTACCGAACTAGAAACTAAACTGGCTGGAGCTTAAAAGAATTTCAGTAACTTATAAAAGTTCCATACCCTGATATCACCAAATATCATGGACTCGCCTACCGTTGCAAATATTGTGGAAAAATTTATTCCTGTATCGTCTAAAGTTAATAACACTGGATTCATAGGCCAAAATTTGGCCGTCTGCCTAGTTTTTTTAAAAAGCACGGCCTATACCTCGTACTTACCTTTGTAGTCTTTTTTAGTCAAAGTATTAGGATATCCTATCAATCATGAAGAAATAAGCAAAATCTTAAAGAAAATTTTCATCACTTTGAAGACTCCTTATAAAGAGTCTTGGATGTCCTACCTGAACAACCCTTGTTAAATATAGACGAGACCGTGTATAAAGAAAATGACAATCCTTTTTGAACCTGAGTTTTTCAGGCCGTTTTCTTCATGACGTTCAGAATATTAACCCTTCGCTCGCCAAGGGTTCTCCAATTAGTTTTAGGGAAAGATTTTATTGGGTTGTTCGGCTATAATTATTATTCAATCTATTAAAAATAATTGAAAGGTTGCCCAGTCCGTACTTAACTCTACTTGGTTTATTTCATATAGGAGTACACCTTTTTCATCAAAAAACTAAAACTTAGAAGCCCGAAGTTGTGGGTTAAAACTTCTGGGACAATTGCAACACCTGTTTCGACTTCATTATCGGTTCAGAAATATCGCTTACACCATAAGAAAGTATTCCCTCTTCCAATTTCTGTGCCAAGCTATCAATTCTTTCTATATAAGACAGGCACATCCTTTACTACGCAACTTGTAACTCTTTATCTGTAAAAAAAATATACGTTCCGTAAACGGTTACCTGGCTGCGTAAGCTAAAAAAATATCTTAAGGAGAAGACATGCAAGCCAGAATGAAAAAATATCAGTTAACCGATGCTCAAACGGAGGCCTTGCTGTTGTCTGCTCAGGTAGGACATTTAGGAACAGTAGGCGAAGACGGGTTCCCATATGTCACACCTATACATTTTGTGTTCGTGGATGGATGCATATATTTTCACGGTCTAACCAAGGGATTAAAACTAGATAACTTACGAAAAAATTTCAATGTATGTTTTGAAGTTGAAAGCGGCTACACCTATTTGCAGGCTAACACCCCTTGCGACACTAATACAGCTTACCAGAGTGTAATCATTCGGGGCGAGGCTATGCCTCTGGTGGATAAAGACCGGATTATCTACATTCTCGATGCCATTGTCGCCAAATATACTCCCCAGCACAAGGGAAAGATCTATCCGAACGAAATGCTAAAAATGACTGGAGTTGTGGAAATAAAAGTTCGGGAGCGAACAGGAAAGTATTTTAATGGTCTGGCTTAAACCTGTATTTAGCTCTACGGCGCCTAACGCTTAAAACAAAATTAATTATGAGTAATGAAAGTCAATGCACTAATATACCCGATTCTCGTGAGCCAACCCCAGATTACAACAGCGGGGTCTGCCGGGGCAAGATTGTCACTCTGCTTCTGAAAATCGGGCAGCTACTTTCTGAACAGGACGATCTGGTAACCGCCCTGGATAGCCTCTTGCTCTATATGCGAAGCGAAATGGGTATAGCCCGAAGCATGATCAGCTTGTTTCATCGGGAAACAGGTCAAGTTTTCATCCATCGCAGCGCCGGATTGACTCCAGCAGAGCAAGATAGGGGTATCTACCAACTCGGGGAAGGAATAACCGGAAAAGTTGTTGAGAGCGCCAAACTCATTGTAGTGCCTAGAATAGGCAACGAACCAGCCTTTTTAAATCGTACCGGCAGTCTAACTCTAGATAAAGATCTGGACATGTCATTCATATGTGTACCTATTATACGTGGGAGCAAGGTTCTTGGCACTATTAGTGCCGAACGGCTTTACGGGAGTGAGCATTTTCTACTCAGGCATGTAGCTATTATAAGTGTAATGGCCCATATGCTTTCCCATGCTATGGAGCTGTACCTTGTTGAAAACATAGATAAGATCGAATGGGAAAAACGAACTCGCCTGCTTCTAGGTGATCTTAAGGAACGCTTTCAACCCTTAAATATGATAGGTGCCTCTAAAGCCATGCTAGAGGCCTATGACCTTATTCGCAAAGTTTCCCAAACTAGAACCACAGTATTACTTCTGGGTGAAAGCGGCGTAGGTAAAGAAATGGTGGCCAACGCTCTACATTATGGTGGGCTTAACCCTGGTGGCCCCTTAATCAAATTCAACTGCGCCGCCATACCGGAAAGTCTAATAGAAAGTGAATTGTTTGGTCACGAAAAGGGTTCATTTACAGGCGCCCTCTTTCGCAAAGGACGTTTTGAAGAAGCTGACGGCGGCACTATCTTTCTGGATGAGGTGGGAGAATTATCCCTTGGGGCACAAACTAAATTACTACGTATTTTGCAGGAACGCCAGTTTGAGCGAGTAGGAGGGAACCGCAGTATTACGCTGAATATCCGGATCATTGCGGCAACTAACCGTGATTTGTCAGAAATGGTGACTGAAGGAACTTTCCGTCGGGATCTCTATTACCGGCTCAATATTTTTCCTATAACTATTCCTCCGCTACGGGAAAGAGGCAACGACATCGTAACTCTAGCTGAATATTTTACAGTTCACTATGCAAAAGAAACGGAAAAGCAGATTACGGGCATCTCGGCTTCGGCTCTAAATCTTTTGATGCGGCATAGTTGGCCAGGTAACGTGCGTGAATTAGAAAACGTCATCCACCGGGCAGTTATTCTAACCGAAGACAAGGTCATCCATTCCCACGATTTACCCTTTAATATTAAGCACAGCGACTTTCAGGACAATTATTCAGCTAGGGGACTGGAAGATAAGCTAAACTCCATCGAATATGAAATCCTTGCGGAAGCCTTGCGGAACAATCACGGCAACACCAGCGAAGCGGCCAAGGCCCTAAAGTTAACCCGGCGGAGTATAGGTTTACGTATGAAGCGTTTCAAATTAAATTATAAACAATTTCGTTGATATTAAATGTCCTCTAACTGATAAGATAAAAGATGAGGCAGAGAGATTAGAACTAGCTCAGATTAGGCCTAATTTCCAGTCGCCGGGTGGTCACCCGATCTAAAAATTCGTGATCATGGCTGACAACTAGATAGGGTAGACCGCTCTCGGCAAGCACTCCTTCTAGTCGTGCCACGGTCACTGGATCCAGGTTAGCCGTGGGTTCATCTAGAATTAAAAGGCGGGGGTTTAAGCTTAGAGCGGAGCCAATGGCCACTAGCTTTTTTTCCCCTCCAGAAAGATCATAAGTCACTCGATGCTCAAAGCCCATCAGACCCAACCGGGCTAGCACCCGCTCCACTATCCGATGAATTTCATCATGCCCAAGTCCCAAATTCAAAGGTCCAAAAGCCAGATCATCGGCCACGGTGGGACAAAAAAGTTGATCATTAGCATCTTGAAAAACGAAACCCATTTGTGGCCGTATCGCTTGAAAATCCTTTTCCTCTCGCCGCTGCTTTCCGAAAATTTCAATGACCCCACTCTGGGCTTTAAGTAAACCCATAATTAAAAAAAGCAGGGTCGATTTACCAACACCGTTAGGGCCAGCTAAGCCTATTCTTTCCTCAGCTCGCCAGGTCAGGTTAAAATTATTCAGAACTTTGGGCCGGTCGGGATAGGCAAAATTCAGATCGGCCACCTCAATGAGAACTTTAGATGACATTTAAAACCAAAACCCCGGCAACTAAAAGAATGGCTAGGGCTACCCCGGCTAGATCTAGACGGGTAAAACTGAAGTGATCGTAAAACCAGAAACGCCCGGTATAGCCCCGACAGAGCATAGCCGCATGCACCCGCCCGGCTCGATCCATGCTGCGAACCATAAGCATACCCACTAGATTAGCGTAAGATCGGTAGGTATGAAGACTGAAGGTCGGTCGAAAGGCCCTGACCTTCATGGCTAGGCGAAGCCGAACGTATTCCTGCCTAATAACGTGAAAATATCTCAGCATCAGCAGAAAGATAGCCGTTATTTTTTCGGACGCGCCTAGCCGATGGGCGGCGGCAGCTAACTGCGTAACCGAGGAAGTACCAAAAAATGCCAAAGCTCCTAGAGCCACAGCATTGGCTTTAAGAGTTAGTAAAAGAGCTAATTGTAGACCTTCGGCGGTAACCGTGAAAAAACCAAAGCTGCCCACGGTCCGACCGGGCATGGAAAAGGAAAAGGGAATTAAAAACCAGATAACCAGGAGAAATGCATTAACCTTAACTAGCCGAGTTAGAGTCTCCCGAGGGCTAAGCCGCCCGGCCAGAGCAAACAAGAGAGACCCAGCCAGAGCGAAAGACGCCGCTGGTAGAGTTTGAATCAAGGCCGCCAGAAAAGACCAAATCGCTACAATAACGATTTTAAGCCTTGGATCTAGCTGATGCAGAAACGACGAGCCTGGATGCAGATCACAAGTCATACTATAGCTGCTTCTGAAACTTTTAGACCCGGCATCGCAGGAGATCCGGCCGCACTTTACGGAGAAATTGCACACAAAATAGGCTAACCACGCCCTCAATCACTGCCACCGGCAAGTTGCCAATAAAGACGGCCCAGGCGGCGGGCCTAAATTCATTACCGGATAACCGCAGGCAAATGGCTACCAGAAGACCTGACAGGAATACAGCTCCGCCTCCGCAGATGAAGCCAACCACCGCTGTTATCCTACCGCTCTGGCTAGTAATCCCAACCCGCAAAGCTAATCCTAGCAACACCGCCGGCCCAGCCATATTAAAAGTATTGACCCCAAGAACGGTGAGTCCACCGAATTGAAACAGAACCCCTTGCAAAAGCAAACCGACAAAGATGACCGGAAAAGCAGCCCAACCTAGCAAAAGCCCGATCACCCCACTCATGATTAAGTGGGCAGAACTAGGTCCTAGAGGGACGTGAATGAGGGAGGCAGTAAAAAAAAACGCCGCTAGAATGGCCGCCTTAGGGATGTCGTCATCAGAAATAGACCGAAGCCCCCTAATCAACCCAGCCAAAGCCAGAGTCGCCCCACCTAAAAGCACCGGAGCCGATAAAACACCTTCTGATATATGCATTCCCCCACCTTTCCGACCCAAAACAAAAAACCTACTTCATCCTAAGAACGGGACAAGT
>LQAB01015695.1_pt1 | contig 14153 bp, 14 predicted proteins | sample 654521 | NCBI WGS metagenome assembly LQAB01 (sample SAMN00762031, study PRJNA78659) | termite gut metagenome | isolation source: bacterial endosymbionts found in Trichonympha flagellates filtered from... | host: Zootermopsis nevadensis | place: USA: Mt. Pinos, Los Padres National Forest, CA ... | reverse complement strand
CTGAACGTTCAAAGATTATAAACTCGCTTGAAGGAACAGCTCTTGCAAACCATGATGTATTTTTTAAAATGCTCTCTGAAAATAAAACTGTTTTCTCTGCGGCTCAGACGGACAACAAAATAGAGAGAATTGCAGATGTTTTGGGTAAAGATTTCGCAAAAACTCTCAAAAATATAAAAATAGACCATCCTAAAATTTCATTAGATGTTTATTTTACAGGCAGAGATGATTCTCTGCCCAACAGAAAATATCAGTATCTTTTTGTAAATTCCAGACCGGTAAATTATCCTAAATGGCTTACGCGTTGTGTTTATCAGTCTTACAAGGAATCTGTCCCTCGTGATAAACATCCGGGAATTTTAATTTATACTTCTATTGATCCGTCGAAAATCGACGTAAACATACACCCGGCAAAAAAAGAAGTAAAGTTTGCAGATGAAAACGGTATATATGATATACTTTTTAAAGCGTTAAGAAATGCGCTTATGTCGCACGCTCATCCGGAAATTAAAATAGCTTATCCCTCGCTGCTAGATAGAGAGGAATCTGCAAAGCAGGAGGCTGAGGAGACTACTGTTGCTCACTCTGCCTTTAAAATATATCTTAAAGAGCCTAAACCAAAGTACAATTATGTTCCTTTAAAACAAATTTACAGCATAGACAAATATGCAAACGTTTTTGCAAAACAGGAAGAGTTTGCGCATGGAAATTTTGATAGTAACATAAAAATTCTCGGACAGGTTTTTGATACTTACATTATTGCTTCAAATAAAGGCGATTTATATATTTTTGATCAGCATGCCGCTGCAGAAAGAGTAAGATATGAACTTTATCTTTCGCAGATGAAAAACCAGACTATTAAAATGCAACAAATGCTTATGCCTGAAAATTTTGACCTTTCTTCGAGTATTTCGGAACTTCTCAAGGCAAATATAAACTTTTTCAATGAACTAGGGATAAGTATTGAAGAATTCGGACAAAATTCTTTTAGAATTACAGCATATCCGGCACTGCTTGGAAACATATCAATGGAACAAATAGTTAAGACAGTAATTTCAGATATTGAAGATGATAAATATATAGAAATAGAACAGAAAAGAGATAAAATTATACGTTCGGCATGCCGCGCAAGCATAAAAGCGGGCGATGATATTTCACTTATTGAAGCAAAAAAACTGATAAACGATCTCTTCAAATGCAAATATCCTTTTACATGTCCGCACGGCAGACCTACAGCATATAAAATTTCATTAAACGAGATAGAAAAGTTTTTTAAAAGAAAATAAATGTTGTTATTCTCAATGGACTTGATGGATCCACTCCTTGTCTGTAATTCTGAACGAAGTGAAGAATCCAGCAGTATTTTTCGTAAACAAAAACGAAAAATATCACATATATATCATGACAAATGGCGTAACAAACAATTTAGTAAGAAGAGTGTATGATCACAAAAAAGGACTTTTAGAAGGTTTTACAAAGAAATATGGATTAAAAAGACTTGTATATTATGAATTGAGGATGCTATAAGCAGAGAGAAACAATTAAAAGGCTGGTTAAGAAAAAGAAAGATTAAACTAATTGAAGACTGAAAACTGAAATAAGTTTAGTATAGGTGGATGCTTCAAGGACTTTGTTCTTCCATTATGACAGACACAACACAAAAATTATGGAGATAATTGTTATTTCAGGACCAACTGCAAGCGGAAAGACAAAGAAAGCTGTCGCGTTTTGCAAAGAAAGAAACGGCGAGATAATTTCCTGTGACTCAAGGCAGATTTATAAATATTTAGATATCGGTACAAATAAAGAAGGAATTTTTTTACAAAACGGACTTCGCAGAATTGACGGAGTTTTACAACATTTAACTGATACTTTAAATCCTGATCAAAATTACAGTGCTGCAAAATTTGTAAAAGATGCCGACTTAAAAATCTCTGAAATTTTTGAAAAGGGAAAAGTTCCTGTTATAACAGGCGGGACGGGACTATACATTAAGGCTTTGCTTTACGGACTTGATGAGATGCCGAAAGCAGATAAAACGTTAAGAAAAGAATTAAAGACTAAATCCCAAGACGAACTTTATAATATACTCTTAAAATCAGACCCGGGAGCTGCTGAAAAGAACAAAAAAAATCCGCAAAGATTGCTTAGAGCGCTTGAAGTTAATATTCTTTCAGGCAGAACCATTCAAGAACATTTTAAGTCTAAAAGTCCGAGATATAATTTTGGACATTACAGCATATCCATTGACAATAAAATTCTCTATAAAAAAATTAATGAGAGATGTAAATATATGATTGAAAACGGCATGATCGAAGAAACGCAAAAAGTTTTAAATATGGGCTTTGATAAAAACTGTCCTGCATTAAGCGGTATAGGGTACAGACACATAATACAATACCTTGAAAAAAAGATTTCAAAAGAGAATTTAATTTTAGAATTTTCAAAAGATACAAGGCATTATGCCAAACGACAAAATATATGGTTTAAAGCTCAGCCTGATGTTGATTTTATGTTCTACTAATAAATATTCAGTCAGTTTAAGGACGATTACAGTAAAGTTTGAAAGCTTTTGTTTTTACGGTGAAAAATGATAAGTACTTTGATTTGATAAGACAACAAAAAAAATTGTCAGATAAACTCGGTAATATTGATGAGTTGAATAAAATATTAAACAATAACCGATGAGTTCTACAGTTTGAGCTGCAATAATGAAAGAAAAAGTGAAATAGAGCGGAGATGAAACTATGATAGAAGGAATTAAAATGGACAAAATAGCATGTTATAAAAAAGCTGTTACACTTAAAACGAATAAAAGAGTTAATCTTATCTATGGTTTAAATGGAACGGGGAAAAGTATTATTTCAGATTTTTTATATTATTATCATAAACCAGAGAAATCAAAGAATTATCAGATGAATAAATTCTTGTTTTTAACCAAAGTTTTATCAATGACAATCTCTACGAAGTTGATAGACTTTCACACTGTACCAAGAAAATAAAGAAGTTGAAACGACGATTCAAGATATTAGAAAACGAATAAAAGAACTTAATTATAAAAACAAAGAGGTAGAAAATAATCTATCATCATGTAATAAAGAATTGCAGGGGAAAGAAAATAACGTTAAAAATAAAATATGTGGAATTAAGTCTGCCTACGAAAAAAGTGATTTAGACTATTGTCCTGAAGGTTTGAAAGGTGAACTATGCCCATTCTGCCAAGAACGAACTATCACAAGAAAAATTTGTTAAGAATATTTCAAGTTATTTTGATAAAGCTTATGAGTCTGATTCAGAGAAAATCAAGGGATTCTTAAGAAGTTGTGAAATGCTATATTCCGCCGAAAAAAATACGAAATAAATCTATTTATTTTAGAAAAAAATCTGATTTTGGGAACTTGTATAATGTCGTAATCAATTGTCTAAAAAATAATAAAACAGAAATTGAAGATAAAATTAAATCGCCGAGTCGGAAAACCTCCTTTGATGATTCCAGCAGCTCAATCAAATCCTTTAATGGTTTTATTTATAAAATTAATCAACAAATAGCAGAATACAATAAAAAAATTTATAATAAACATAAACCTTTTAAAGGAACAAAAAATCTTTTTTGGGAGTATAATGCGTTGGGGTATGATGAATACCTTATAATATAAATCAAAGACTTTAGGAACTAGGTATTGATTCTTTTAAGATAGATAAAGAAAATAATTTCCATCATAAATATAAAATCGTTAGAACAGAAGAGAATGAAGATAAAAAACGTTTAAAACTCTTAGCGAAGGTGAGAGAATGATAATTAATTTTCTTTATTTTGTCGAACTATGCAAAGGAAAACAAAGTAAAAATGACACAAATCGGAATAAAATCCTTGTTATTGATGACCCGCGATATCGTCCCTTTCTTTCATGAACTAATAAAAGTTTTTAAAGAAAAAAATTGTAAATTGTTTAGATTGATTAAAAACAAAGATGGTTCAAAAGTAAAAGATATGGAGCTCAAAGAAATGCAAAATAATTAGCAGAGTTATTGACATATTATACCAATACCATGATTGAGTATTTTTTGGTTTTGTTGAAAATATGGAACTAAGCGATGTATTTAAAACCAAGGGATTGAAAGATATTAAGCATCAAGCTTTTCTTAGATATATGAATAGAGAGTCACATTCCGATGGAATTAATAATACTTTTGATACTAAGGAATTTGATTGCAGCCATTTTTAAAAAGCTTTTGAATTTGTTTTTGGAAAAAGCGGATATATTGAACATTATAAAAAAATGCTTAGTTGATACTGGTATTTTATTTTGATAAGCACTGCTGGCAATATATTGAAAGAAGTCGCAATAAAAAGCTATTCTATAATAAAACAATATCTCAATCTTACCGAAGTCGCTGAAATCGAGCAATTATTTCGTATAATATTAATAATTTAAAATTGGCATTAAAATTTGTTAGCTGGAGTATTTACTATCGAAATATCCAAAGTAAAATATCTAAAATGCTGCTGTAGCAACTCGTAAAAAATTGGAACCAGAAAAGGAAGAATAAGTGCAAAAGATAATCCGCTTAAAGTAAATATGGAAAATAAAACACTTATGCAAAAACGCCGGAAAAACGGCTTGCGGCACTGCTCTTTCAAGAATTCTCGGATACATAAGAGATATGCTTGTCGCCAACTTATTCGGTGGAGGTTCATTTTCAGCGGTTTTTATGCCGGTATTTAACGAATACCTGCACGCAAAAGAAAAAAGCAGAAACACAGATTTTTTTAAATGCAATATTTACAGTTTTATTGTTGATACTTGCAGCAATATCTATTTTAGGAATGTGTTTAGCTCCTGTCCTTGCAAAATTGACGGTATGGGGATTTGCGAATAATTCCCCAAAATGCAGCTTACAATACAACTTACAAAACTGATGTTTCATTTTATTCTTTTTATATACCTTGCCGCTTTTATGCTTGCAGTATTAAACACTTTACATTAAAGTTTGGACTAGCATTTAAAATTTAAAATTGATTTAAAACATCCGGGCATAAAGAAAATCGCATTTCTTATGATACTTTCAATGATATGTTTATCTGTAGATCAGATAAATGTTTTTGTTGACAATATATGCGCATCTTTTCTTGGGAACTGATATATACAGCAGCACTTCATTATTCCAACAGATTTGTGCAGGCGCCTCTTGCAATTTTCGGACTTGCTTTTGCGACTGCTTCTCTTCCGGCAGTGTCAAAAACTTATGTCAAAAAAGATATGACAGCGCTTAAAAATTCTCTCAATTATCTATATGGTTTACAGTTTTTATCCTTTCTGCGGCAACAGGACTTATAGTTATAGGACTTCTAGCTTATGCTTCAGCAAAAATTTTTGTAAATGCATTTTGCTCGTTTCAAGACACAAAAACGCCTGTTAAAATGGCTATAGGCACTATGGTTTTATATGTTATTTTATATATTTTAAATACGTCCGATGTGTGTCGGCGGGGTTTACAACGGCCGCGTCATCTTACTTTAATCTGTTTTTGCTTGCCGCAAATCTTCAAAATCTCTGTTCCTATTTCAATAATTTCGAGTTTAGCCGCGTTTCATACATATTAAAATCTGAAGAATTAAATTTATTTGTGCAGTTTTTATCAAGAAAAAAAATGAATAATAACGGCGCGAACTTGTATAACGCAGATCATAAAAACAAAAAATTTGAAAACATTCCAAAACTTCCTGGAGTTTATATAATGCGCGACGGAATCGGCAGCATTATATATATCGGCAAAGCAAAAAGTCTTAAAAATAGAATATCGTCATATTTTAACGCAGATATAAATTCAAAAGCTGCATCTATTATAACGGCGATGCGTAAAATTGATTATATTTTATGTGCTTCCGAAAGAGAAGCGTTGATAATTGAAAGACAGTTGATAAACAAAGTCCAGCCGTATTTCAATTCAATGTGGAAAGACGACAAATCCTATCCGTATATAAAATTTTCAATATATGAAGACTTTCCGCGTTTGACGCTTACAAGAAAAAAACTTAAAGATGGCGCTTTGTATTTCGGACCGTATCCTCAGGTTTTTTATATAAAAAAAATTGTCCGCTGGCTTGTAAAACTTTTTAAAATCCGTCCGTGTAAAATGGATCTATCGGAAGAATCTCTTCCCGAAGAAAAAAAAGTTAAATCATGCCTTTACTATCATACGGAAATGTGTCTCGGTCCGTGTCTCGGTAAAATTATGTCAAAAAATTATAAAGAAAAAATCAAAGACATTGAGTTATTTTTAAACGGCAAATTTAAAAAACTTGAAGACGGTTGGAAAACGCAGATGTTTGACTTAAGCGAAAATATGCGTTACGAAGAAGCAAAAGAAATAAGAGACAGGCTTTATGCACTGCAAAATATGTCTGAAAGAGTTATGATAAGCGAAATTACGCAGGATGAAATAAATAAGTCTGTTCAAAGAGCAGACAGCATAAACGAATTAAAAACCGTTTTGAGATTAAAACGCCAGCCGTCGGTAATAGAAGGCTTTGATAATTCAAATATACAGGGGACGAATGCCGTTGCTTCAATGGTAAGATTTCAAAATGGTATTGCCGACAAAAAAAATTACAGAAGATTTAAAATTAAAACTGTTGCCGGTGCAGACGATTTTGCAAGCATGAAAGAAGTCGTTTTCAGAAGATATTCATCACTAATAAGAAAGAATGAAAAACTGCCAGAGTTAATTTTAATTGACGGCGGAAAGGGACAGCTTGAAGCCGCAATAAGTGCGCTTGAAGAGCTTCAGTCGCAAATTCCGATAATTTCGCTTGCAAAAAAGAATGAAGAAATTTTTTTGCCAAACAAAGATAAACCGATGGTTTTAAGTAAGCATTCGGCAGCTTTAAAACTCTTACAGTCTGTAAGAGATGAAGCGCACAGATTTGCCGTAAGCTATCACAGAAAACTCAGAGCAAAAGAGTTTGGAGTATAAAAATTATTCTATTGACAACGTGTCAGAAGATGGTTTTATAACGCTGATTAGTATCAATAAAACTAAATTTCTCATTATAGGAGAAACTGTGAAAAAAATACCAAAAGATATTATTAAAAAGATGAAAAACTACCCTGATTTTTACGTAAAAGTCTGGAAAGCATGCTTTAAAATATCCGCAGGAAAAACTTTAACTTACTTACAGCTTGCAAAAAATATAGGAGCCACTAAAGCTGCAAGAGCGGTAGGCACAGCTTTAAGCAAAAATCCCTTTGCTCCGACAATTCCCTGCCATAGAGTCATAAGAACCGACGGAAAAATAGGCGGCTATTCGGCAGCCGGCGGAATAAAGAAAAAATTAAAAATGCTTAAATATGAAAAGGAAACCGGAAAAGATGCTTCGTTGGATTGACGATGTTCCAAGAAGTGCGGCAATGAATATGGCGCTTGACGAAATGCTGTTTAATGAATACAAGAGTAATCCCGTATTAAGAACTTATTATTGGGACAATGCATACACAACAATAGGATATTTTCAAAAAGTTAAAGATACGGACGGATCCGGACTCGTAAGAAGATTTACCGGCGGGCTTACAGTAAACCATCATAACGATATATCATACAGTGTTATTATATCATCAGGCTTTTTCAACGTGTATAACCAGCAGGAAATTTACAGAAACATTCATTTGGCAATACAAAAAGCTTTGCAGATGCTTGGGATTAGTTCTATAATTTTAGACAAAAAGACGGGAAATACAAGTACAAGCAGTATATGCGCCCAGACTTTCTGCAAAAACGATTTGATTTTAAACGGCAAAAAAATTGCAGGATCGTGTCTGCGAAGACGAGGGAGCAAACTAATAGTACAGGGATCAATTTATATATACCTAAATGACACCGCAAAAAAAGTTTTTTCCGTAAACTTTGCAAAAAAAACGGCTGAGTTTCTTAAAACTGAGATAAAGGTTTCAAGTTTTGATAACAATGACATTAGGCAAGCCCAGAATATTGCCGGAGAAAAATACTCAAATTTGCAATGGAACAACAAATTTTAATATAAAAATGATAAAGAAAAAAAGCAGAATGGAATGCAAATATCAAGATTTGCCTATAAAATATTTTTTAATGTTTTTAACCATAATATAAACGGAAAATATTATAAAAATAGTGTTTCCAGCTAGAGAATTATGAATATCCGCAGAAGAAAAAGAATAAGCAGAACGGCCAAAGCCATATTGCACACTGAAAGAATAAAGCATAAGCAGCAGATAATATGTACAGAATTACAAGTATATGTTATTGACTAAACAGCGTTTAATAAGTAAAATAAAGCTAATGTATATTACAAGACAATAATTCAAATAAAATTTCAATGAATAACTTTTAAATTAGAAAATATAGAAAAAAATAAATGTAGTCTTGTTCTTGTTTATATTGCAAAATAGTTTTTTACGGCATACCGGTTCTGTATTTTTTTACAGCGGTATGTTTTTGCTTTAGTAATTATAATTCCGCTAGAATAAAAATTACTACTTTTTAACACTGTCGATTTGCTTCTTATGATAATTTGTTTGTTTTCAAAATATGTAAAAGAGAGGAGTTGTACCTACAGTACATAATTTGTTAAAAATAATTCGCCCTGCAGCGCATATTTAGAGCATGCAGAAGCTGGACTGGATATGTGTAATGAAAATCAAACGCAGCAGGTGTTTACTTGTACGCATTGCAGAGAAACAGCATAGCCGAAAACTGCAATACTTAAAATTAAAATAAGAAGCGGTATTTGTTCTGAGGAAAATTAATAAGCCGCAAATAAAATTGAGGCATATCTTTAAAGATGCAAATAAGTCCAGAAACATTATTTTCGATAGCAGGTTTTCCGGTAACAAATACCGTTATTGCTACGGTTATTGCTGATATTGTTATTATTACGCTGGTTTTAATAGTAGACAGGGTAGTTGCGCTTAAACCAGGCAGAATACAAAATGCTGTTGAGGCAATTGTTGATTATTTCAGAGAAACTACCGAGGAAATTGCTGGAGAGAAAGCTTCGTTTATATATCCTTGGGTTTTATCATTTTTTCTGTTTATATTAATCTCAAACTTGCTTGCACAGTTTCCAGGATTTGAGTCAATAAGATTCCAAACATTGACATCGGAATATCACGGAGTGCCGTTTTTAAGAGCTGCTACAAGCGACTTAAATTTTACTCTTGCCCTTGCCGTCATTTCCGTAGTAGTAACACATTATTTTAGTATAAAATACATCGGCATCAAAGCCTATCTTACAAGATTTATTACATTCAAAATGTTTCCTATATTTTTATTCGTAGGGATTTTGGAATTTGTAAATGAAATAACAAAACTTATTTCATTTTCTTTCCGTTTATTTGGAAATATTTTTGCCGGAGAAAGAGTTGTGTCAACTATGTACGGCTTGTTTCCATTCGGTTTGCCGCTTCCTTTTATAATTCTTGAGATTATGGTTGCTCTTATTCAGGCAATAGTTTTTTCAATGCTTACAATGGCTTTTATGCATATAATGACGGATAAATCACATTAATGCAGCACGTAAAAAAGGAGAAATGAAATGATTTTTACACTTGCAGGCGGAATCATCATTGCAATCGGCGGTCTAGGACCGGCTTTGGGAATTGGCTTTATCGGAGCAAAAGCTGTTGAGGCTATCGGACGCAATCCCGAAGCGTCAGGAAAAATAATGATAAGCATGCTTATAGCAATGGCGTTTGCTGAAGCTATAGCAATTTACTCCCTTATTTTTGCATTCACTAAGTAATTAATAATAAAGAGATAAAAATGGAAATAATACAAAAATTCGGTTTAGAAGTAAAATTATTTTTATTTCAGCTTATAAACTTTTTAATCATAGTATTTATTCTTAAGAAATTTTTATTTGCACCTTTAAAGAAAATTCTTGATGAAAGAAAATGCAAGATAGAACAATCCTTGCAGGATGCTGAAAATACAAAAATTGTTTTGGAAAATGCATCCAAAGAGAAAAAGAATATTCTTGCGAAGGCTAAAAGCAATGCCGATATGCTTATGGCAACGGTAAAAATTTCAATTAAAGAAATAAAGGAAAAGGTGGTCATAGAAGCAAAGCATCGTTCGGAACAGATTATAGACGATGCGAAACAGAAAGCGGCAACAGAGTTTGAAAGTATGAATAAAAAAATCGGAAAAATGTCTGTAGATATTTCCGGAAAAGTTATATCAAAAGTTTTATCAGATTTATTTACTGAAACCGAAAAACAAAAACTTATGTCGCGCGCATTGGAAAAGATAGATGAAAAGATCAAAAATTAGAGAACTCACAAAGTCTATTGTTAAATACGATGAATTGACTACAAAAGATTTGGAGTGGATTTTTTCAAATCTTTCAAGGCAGGAGCTTAAACTGTTTATGCGGTTGTTGTCAAAAGAAATAAAAGATAAAACTGTCACTGCTAGTTTTGCCGGCGAGTTGAGCTATGAAAATAAAAAGAAAATTACCGCTATGTTTCCAAATAGGAAAATTTTGTTTAAGCGTGATGATGAGAATATTTTCGGCGGAGTGCGGTTTGAATATGGCGATTTTGTTTTGGATTACAGCGTTTCAGGAATAACAAAAAGAATTTTAAACGGTATAAGAGAGAACTTATGAAACCAGAAGAAATAATACAAAAGATTGAAAAAGAGCTGTATTCTGCTCATGTAAAACCGGAACTTATAAATTTTGGAGTCATTGAGACTGTAGGCGATGAGATTGTAAAAGCTTCAGGTCTTTCCAATGCTGGTTATTATGAAGAAATAGAATTTGAAGACGAGTCCGTAGGTTTCGTTTTAAATATTGACGAAGATTATATTTCAATAGTACTGCTTAAAAATTCAGGACATATCGTACGCGGAATGAAACTAAAATCTACAGGAAAAGTTTTAAGCATTGACGTTTCCGATAAATTGATAGGAAGAGTTGTAAACACTTTGGGGCAGCCTATAGATGGCAATGAATTGAAACATAGAGGTTCCGTCCATTATCCGGTTGAAAAAATAGCTCCCGGAATTATTCAGAGAAATTCTGTGGACAGACCTTTAAAAACCGGTATTAAAGCCATTGATGCAATGACTCCGATAGGAAGGGGACAGAGGGAGCTTATAATCGGAGACAGAAATACCGGAAAAACTGCGATAGCAGTCGATGCTATAATAAATCAGAAAAAACTCGACATGGGTTTGAAAAGAGTTATATGCATATACTGTTCTATAGGGCAGAAAAAATCTAATTTAACCTCAATTACGACAAAATTGAAAGAAGAAGGTGCGATGGATTACACTATTGTTATTGCGGCTACAGCTTCAGATCCTGCTTCAATGCAGTACATTGCACCTCTTTCGGCTTGTGCAATCGGCGAATACTTTATGGATAAAGGCGAAGATGTTTTAGTTGTTTATGACGATTTAACAAAACATGCATGGGCATACAGACAAATTTCTCTTTTAATTAAAAGACCCGCGGGACGTGAAGCGTACCCGGGCGATATTTTTTATCTGCATTCAAGACTTTTGGAAAGAGCCGCAAGAATGTCTGATAAGAATGGCGGTGGAACTCTTACAGCATTTCCAATTATTGAAACTCAAGGAAACGACATGTCCGCATATATTCCTACAAATGTCATTTCAATTACCGACGGACAAATATATCTTGAAGCCGATTTATTTAATTCAGGCATACGTCCGGCAATCAACGTTGGTCTTTCCGTTTCGCGCGTAGGAGGAGCGGCACAAACTAAAGCAATGAAACAATTAGCCGGACCCGTAAGGCTCGAACTTTCGCAGTTCAGAGAATTACAGGCTTTTACGCAGTTCGGAAGCGATTTAGACGAAGATACACTGAAAAGACTCGAAAGAGGAAAAAGAATTACTGAAATTTTAAAACAACAACAGTACAAACCTTATGACGAAATTTCAGAAATATTATCGATTTTTGCCGTAACATCTGGTCTTTTTGACGACATAAATGTAAATAAAGTTCTCATAGTCGAACAACAGCTGACAGAATTTATAAAGAAAACATATCCTGAAACCATTAAAAAACTTTCAGCAGGCGAAAAAATAGACGACGCTTCAAAAGCGGAGCTTGAAAAAGAAATAAAAGAATTTAAAAAAATAAATAACTATGGCACAGAATCTGCAACAGCTTAAAAAAAGAATAAAAACTTCAGACAGCATAGCTCAAATAGCAAAAGCTATGGAGATGATAGCTGCGTCTAAAATACGCAAGGCACAGAGTTGTGTTGAAAAACACAATCCGTATGCAAGAAAAATTAAATATATAGTTCAAAGAATTCTTACGGATAAAGATTTATATGAGGAAATAGAAAAGTTTTCAAAAGAAAGAAAAGGCAAGAGATTGATTTATATTATTTCTCCTGATAAAGGACTTTGCGGAGGACTTGTAGTAAATCTATTCAAAAAAGTAAGTTTTTACGTGCAGTCTGGCGACTATGTCGTTGCCATAGGCAAGAAATCTACAAACGATGCGACAAGATACAACTACAACGTGCTTGCATCCTTCGGTATGGGAACAAGTTTCCCCAAGTATGATGACATATATCCTATAATTGACATAGCAAATAAACTTTATATTTCAGGCGAAGTTACAAAAGTAAGCGTAATATATACGGAATTCAAAAATATGCTTATGCAGGAACCGGCTATCGAGGAAATTCTTCCGGTAAAACCTGATAAAAGTTTTAAAGAAAACCAAATGGATTACATTTTTGAACCTGATCCGCAACAGGTTCTTGAAGATTTGCTTCCCTATTACTTTGAAGTTGAATTCTACAGTGCATTTATGAACGCTTACGCTTCAGAACAGGCGGCAAGAATGACTGCTATGAAAAATGCGAAAGACAATGCGAATGACATTGCAGCTTCTTTAACTAATATTTACAATAAGTCCAGACAGGAAAAAATTACAAATGAAATTTTAGATCTTGCCAACGGACAACAGGAAATATAAAAATGGAAACTAAAGAAAATGTAAATGTACAAGGCGCTGTTATAAGAGTTCAAGGCACGGTCGTAGATTTTAAATTTGAAGACGCCGTCCCTGAAGTTTATGAGGCACTGATTTTAAAAATGCCAGACGGAAGCGATTTAGTTCTTGAGACAATGTTTGAAATGGATAATTCCGAAGTAAGAACAATAGCAATGGGTTCGACAAACGGAATGAAAAAAGGAATGAAAGCTACAAGAACTTTTGCTCCTATAAAAGTTCCAGTAGGCGAAAAAACACTTGGCAGAATATTTAACGTTTTAGGTGAACCTATTGACGCTTTAGGGAAAATTGACGATTCTGTTGAAAGACATCCTATACACAGAACCGCGCCTGATTTTATGGACCAAAAAACATCTCCTGAAATGCTTGAAACGGGAATCAAAGTAATAGACTTAGTCTCTCCTTTTACTAAAGGCGGGAAAATAGGAATTTTCGGCGGCGCTGGAGTAGGAAAAACAGTTATAGTTAAAGAACTTATAAGGAATATTGCCGCAGTTCATAAAGGACATTCGGTTTTTGCAGGAGTGGGCGAGAGAACAAGAGAAGGAACTGATTTGTGGATGGAAATGGTTGAATCCAAAATTATTGATAAAGCCGTTTTGGTATTTGGACAGATGAACGAACCTCCGGGAAACAGAATGAGGGTAGCGCTTACGGCTCTTACAATGTCCGAATATTTTCGCGATGAAAAGGGAGAAGACGTTTTGCTGTTTATCGATAATATTTTCAGATTCGCTCAAGCCGGTAGCGAAGTATCAGCTCTTCTTGGAAGAATGCCGTCTGCAGTAGGATATCAGCCTAACCTTGCAAAGGATATGGGCGATTTGCAGGAAAGAATTACTTCGACAAATAAAGGCTCTGTCACTTCTGTTCAGGCAGTTTATGTTCCCGCAGACGATTACACCGATCCGGCTCCCGTGGCGATTTTTGCTCATTTAGATGCGACGCTGACGCTTGATAGATCAATTATGGAACAGGGATTATACCCCGCAGTTAATCCGCTTACTTCTTCTTCAAGACTTTTGGATCCTAATATTGTAGGCGAAGATCATTACAATACGACGATGTCTGTTAAAAAAATTTTACAGAAATATAAAGATTTACAGGATAT
>LQAB01014995.1_pt1 | contig 14245 bp, 11 predicted proteins | sample 654521 | NCBI WGS metagenome assembly LQAB01 (sample SAMN00762031, study PRJNA78659) | termite gut metagenome | isolation source: bacterial endosymbionts found in Trichonympha flagellates filtered from... | host: Zootermopsis nevadensis | place: USA: Mt. Pinos, Los Padres National Forest, CA ... | reverse complement strand
AAGAGTTATAGAATGCGGAAGAATTTCAACAGAGAAAAAATATAATTTATAACTGTTTGATAGAATGGTGCCGGGTTTTTAGAAAGGAATGGGAGCAGAGAAGCAGTTAAAAAGATGATGGTTTGTACAAAATACTAATAAATTTTATAAAGTAAAAAAAGCTGTTGCCGGGTTTTTGAGTTTCATGCGATTTTCCAAAAGCCATACTGCCATTTTCATCTAGTACTTTTTTTAAATAGATGAGATATATGTGATTTCTAAGTATTATGCGGTACTCGAAAAACCAGATGATCGGTTCTATACATTCGCTATGAAAACAAATGTTTTAAGGAAAGAGTATGAAAATGGTCTTAGGTAATTAACTAATAGATAAATTCAAAGAGACAGTTAACCTGTCTAAACTGGAGGAACAAGCAGATGCGGTAAAAATAAACTAAACTAATAAGATCCGCCGAACCAGTTGACAAAAGATGCAGGGACAGGCAAAACAGGAAGCTCGTTGTATTCTTATGAAGGACTGTTGAATCCTTATAAATCTACAAATGATTTCCTGCATGAGGATTTTATAGCGGTATGTTTATAATATCGTGCGTTTGTTACAAAATCTATGAATTGCTAACGACCTAGTAATGTGACCGTACTATCCAAGACATTAAATAAATGAAGTGAAAAAGAATGCGGGTATGCTTTAGATGTTAAGATAGATGCTTTACAAACGACATTAGGTGAAGTGGCTGCAGTATAAAAAGGGAGCTGTGTGTTTCTACTGTTGACATTCATTATATAAAGCTGCGGGTAGCTGTGCCTGATGGATGGATGGATGAAAAAGTAGTGGTGGCAACTATTAGATTGATGAGGCAGGAATAAACTTCATAAGTAAGTTCGTCAGTGTGTGAAATGTTATGAAGAGCGTTAAAAACCATGTGTTTCTCACAAGTAACGCACAGCAAATCAACTTTTCTGTGATACTTCAAAAAATACACGAAAAAGAAAATAGCAGTCCCCCTCTGACTAAGATTTTAGAGCAGGTTTGTTATATGTCAAGGAACTAACCAAAATCTATAGACAGGCAAACGGTAAGTTCATTGACTTCTTAAACGGCGTAAGAAATAAAAAATATATAATGAATGACATACTAAGTAAAATAAACAACCGCTTAAAATGGCGTGCAAAACCTAAGAATTGTATCAAATTTTTCAAAGGGAACTGACGTCTCGGGAAGTGAACAGGAAGCGGCAGCGAACGCTACCTTTAATATACTTTTGTATAATATGTATAATAAATATTATAAACTTGAAGATCAATAGACGATTATGCGTTGGAAAAAAACTTCCCGCTAAATACTTATTACTCATTGGATTTTTTGATTTTCCGCTCCCGGCCATTCGTAAGAGTGCCGGAATTATAAACATGCAAAAGTTGTATGCTAGGAGACTGCCGTAATACGTTTTACAGCGGAGACAAGATATCAAGATATTGATGACCTATAAGCGGGGATTCAATTTCTTCCCTTTATCTCTATTTTTTAAGTTTGAAAATTGGAACAAGGAAGTAAATATAAAATGATTTATTCAGAATACATTAACTGCGAAACTAAAGGCTATACTGATATTATTAATATAACAGCCGACATCAAAAGAATTATCGCCCGTTCTGGAATTACAAATGGCATAGTGACTTTGGGCGTGACAAGTTCTACGTCTGCTATTACGACTCTTGAGTTTGAACCGGGACTTATTGCTGATTTTCGCAAATCTCTTGAAATAATTGCTCCTGTTAACGGTTTTTATGCTCACGACGAAAAATGGCACGACGGCAACGGTTTTTCTCATATACGCTCTTCATTGATAGGCACGTCAAAGACCATACCCGTTGCGTCAAAATCTCTGATGACGGGAATCTGGCAGCAGGTGGTTTTAGTGGATTTTGATAATAGACCGCGAAGCAGAAAAGTTTTCGTTCAAATTTTCGGAGAATAACTAAGTGAGTTTGAAGGTTATAGCTGGTTCAGCTCGCGGAAGAATAATAAAAACTTTGCCTTATGGTAATTTGTCCATACGACCTATGCTCGGCAGAATGAAAAAATCAATTTTTGATATAATACAATTTAAGATTCCTTATTCTGTTTTTATTGATTTGTTTGCAGGAGTGGGTTCGGTTGGAATTGAGGCTCTTTCGCGCGGCGCAAAAAAAGTGGTATTTGCAGAGTTAAGTGATACTTCTCTGTCACTCATTAAACGCAACGTAAATATGCTGGGGTTTAATGATGGAGCGAAAATCGTTAAATGCGACGTAATAAAGGATTTTGCCGTTTTGCAGGATAAATATGACATAGTTTTTATTGGACCTCCTTACAAAGACGAAAATAAAAAAGCGCTTGCACTTACTTATCCTGCGTTGAAAAATGTAATGAAATACGATATTTTAAAAGACGACTCCATTCTAATAACGCAGAAATACATAAAAGAACCTGTCGGGAATGTTGTAGGACTTGAATGTTTTAGGACAGAGAAATATGGAGATACCATTATTTCTTTTTACAAGCGGACAAATTGGAAAATATAAGAAATGAGGCAAGATTTTAAGATAAGTTATTCAAGAGTAAATGCGTATTTGTTTTGTCCGTATAAATACAAACTTATATATTTAGATGATCTTCATATTTCGATTAATGCGGATATTACTTTCGGGCATATCATTCATAAAACGCTTGAGAAATTCCACGTTGGCAAGGAACAGTCTTATGACATGTTATTTGAGTGTTATGATGATGCGTGGAGAAATGATGGATTTATCGATCCGCAGCAGATATTTGAATATTACGAATGCGGCAGACGTATGCTTGCAAATTATTATAAATCTTTTAATGCGTCGGATACAGAAGTTCTATATGTTGAAAAAGCGTTTGACGCAAATATAGGGAAATACAAGTTTATAGGTGTTATTGACAGAATTGATAGATATCCTGATGGCAGATATGAAATTGTAGATTATAAAACCCATACGAAAATATGGGAGCAGGAAAGGGTGGACAAGGATTTGCAGTTAACTTTTTATGCATATGCGTGCAAAAACGTTTTTGGTTTTGATCCAGATAAAATATCGATTTATTTTTTATCTGAAAATAAAAAGATTTATACAAAGAGATCCTGGAACGAAATATCTGATGCAATAGATATTGCGATAGAAACCGCAGAGAACGTAACGGCTGAAAATTTTGATCCTGACGTTTCAAAGTGTCAGACGTGCGGTTTTAAATTAAAATGCAAATTTTCGGCTTATAAAAAAGCGTCTGCCGAATTGTGTCCGGCTTAATTTACCCTCGTGGTAAAGCTGCTGTTGAGAACTGGCGGTATTAAATAGGTGAAATGAATGAGTGAGTTAACGGTGGTGAAGTTTGGCGGAAGTTCAACTAAAAATCCGCAGGTGCAGAGCAAGTTTCTTGAAGAACTGGCTTTAATTTCAAAAAGACAAAATATCATTTTGGTGCATGGTGGCGGGCCTGAAATAAATGTGCTGCTTGAAAAATTTGCAATAACGAGCAAGTTTGTAAACGGTTTAAGGTTTACCGATGCAGATACGCTGAGCGTTGTTGAAATGGCTTTGAGCGGTAAAGTAAACAGAATTTTAACTACAGGCCTTATAAAAAACGGCGCAAATGCCGTCGGAATATCCGGTAAAGACGGAAAAAGCGTAATATGTAGACAGGTTGAACAGCTCGGATTTGTCGGCGAACCGGTTAAAGTAAACAGAAAACTTATAGACATTTTAATAAAAGCCGGATTTTTACCGGTTATAGCTTCTATTGCCGCTGACGCTGAAGGCAACATTATGAATGTCAACGCTGACACTTTAGCTGCTTCAATAGCGACGGCTTTTAAAGTGCAGAAGCTTATATTTTTAACGGATGTTGCCGGAGTACTTGATAAAAATAACAACACAATTAAAGAAATTAAAATAAAAGAAATAAACTCTTTAATAGAGGACAAAACCATAACCGGCGGAATGATACCAAAAATTAAAGGTTGTGCCGAATCCGTTAAAAAAGGCGTAAAAGAAGTATGGATAGCCGAGGGGATAAGTGGGATACAAAAAATAAGGGGAACAATAATAAAAAAGTGAAAATAACATGGGAATTTGGGATAAATAATGTATATCAGGGCAATTATATTGAGCTTTTAAAAAATATTGCCGATATTTATGACTCAAAGAATGGAATGTTATAGAGTTTTAAAGAAAAGCGGAAGCTTTTGGATTATAGGCACATACCATAATATTTTTAGATCACGTATTTCATAAATCCTGATTTAAAAAATAAAAACTATTATGAAAAAGAATCAATTTCTTTATCTGAAAGACTGTAAAATTGATATGCATTTGTTCTATGGCAAAGATACTTTTAGCTATTTGACTCATATATGGGATGGAATAGTTGAACACTTAAAAAGTTGGAAAACTGCTGTTCTTGATTTGTCTGAAGTAAATTTTGATTTAGCGCTCGAAATTGCTTTCAATGAGATTAAAGATTTGAGTGTTGCCCTATTTAAAAAACTTTTATCAAATAACGAAGTGTATAATCAAATATTGTTGACTCTTTTTCCTTAAAGTAAAACTTTGAGATTGCTTTTGAACTATTTCAAAAATAAAGAATTGCCGATTTATTTAAAGCTGTCGGAATTATTGGAGAAGAGGTTGAGATGAATATAACACAAATTGAAGATAAATATTTTATGCATACGTATAAACGCAGTGATTTGGTAGTGAAAAAGACTAAAAGCCAGTTTATATGGGATGAAAACGACAAAAAATATCTTGATTTTTTTGCCGGCATAAGCGTATGTAATGTTGGGCATTGCAATGAAACCGTAATAAAGGCGGCAAAAAAACAATTGGACAGTTTCTCGCATGTTTCGAATTTATATTATGCGTCGCCGCAGATTAAATTAGGCGAGGAACTTGTTAAAAGGACATTTCACGGCGGGAGAGTTTTTCTTTCAAACTCCGGAGCGGAAGCAAACGAGTGTGCAATAAAACTTGCAAGGAAATGGGGTTTTTTAAATCCTTCAAAAGAGGGGAACAGGTACGAGATAATTTGTTTTTTCAACTCATTTCACGGAAGAACACTGGCTACGCTTTCTGCGACAGGGCAGGAGAAATTCCATAAATTTTTTAGACCGCTGCAGGAGAAGTTTGTTTTTGCGGAAATTAATAATATGGATTCTGTAAAGAAACTTGCAAATACTAGAACCGTTGCCGTAATGATAGAACCTGTACAGGGCGAAGGGGGAGTAATTCCTTCAGATGAAACATTTTTAAAAGAGTTAAGAGTGTTTTGTAACGACAACAACTTTCTTTTGATTTTTGACGAAATACAGTGCGGCATGGGGCGCACCGGAAAATTATATGCTTTTGAAAATTACGGCATTAAACCGGACATTGTCACTTTGGCAAAATCTTTGGCTAACGGACTGCCCTTAGGGGCTACCATTGCCGGAGAGAAATGCGCTGAAACTTTTTTGTATGGAGATCACGGCTCCACTTTTGGCGGAAATCCCGTATCGTGCGCTGCTGCGCTTGCAGTATTAAATATTATCAATTCAGAATTTTTAAATAATTCTTTAAAAACCGCCGAATATCTCCGCGTAAAACTTGAAAATCTAAAAAGTAAATATTCAATTATAAAATGTGTCAGAGGACTCGGGTTAATGATAGGAATAGATCTTAAAATAAGAGGCAAAGATATAGTAAATTATTGCATGGATAAAGGGTTGATTATAAATTGTACTAATGATGCAGTGTTAAGATTACTGCCGCCGCTTATAATTACGAAAAAAGACGTAGACTTTGCTGTAAAAATTTTGGAGGAGGCACTAAAATGGCAGTTAACAAAGTGAACAGTAAATCTGCATGCAGCGATGGCGTTAAGAAAGTGGTTGTAGCTTATTCAGGTGGACTTGATACATCTATCATTCTCTCATGGGTGAAAGAAAATTATGGATGCGAAGTTGTGGCATGTTGTGTTGACGTAGGACAGGGAAAAGAACTTGAAGGATTAGACGAAAAAGCAAAAAAAACCGGCGCTTCAAAATCATATATAATTGATGCAAAAAAGGAGTTTGTTATAAATTATATTTACCCGACGATAAAAGTAAACGCTTTATATGAAAACAGATACTATTTGGGAACGTCGCTTGCAAGACCTATAATTGCCGAGAAAATTGCGGATATTGTAAAAAAAGAAAAAGCTGACGCTGTCTGTCACGGCGCAACCGGAAAAGGAAACGATCAGGTGCGGTTTGAACTTGCTTTTAAGTATTTAATCCCCAATGTAAGGATTATCGCTCCGTGGAGAGAGTGGGATATAAAGTCAAGGGAAGATGCTATTAATTATGCTAAAAAAAGGAACATTCCCGTTCCTGTAACAAAAGCAAAACCGTATTCTTCAGACGCAAATTTATGGCATATTTCTTATGAAGGCGGAGTTTTGGAAAACCTTGAAAACGAGTACGACGATTCAATGTTTAAAATGACTGTTTCTCCTGAAAAGGCTCCGGATAAACCAACCTATCTTACTATAGCATTTGAACATGGTATTCCAGTTTCTATAGATGGCAATAAATTTGCGCCTGTTGAACTGATTGCAAAATTAAATGAAATTGCGGGCGCAAACAGTATAGGAAGAACCGATATAGTTGAAAACAGGCTTGTCGGCATGAAATCGAGAGGAGTTTATGAATCTCCTGCAGCCGCAGTATTGTATACGGCGCACGAAGAACTTGAATCAATTTCAATTGATCGCGACACGTTGCATTTTAAACAGTTGCTTGCCCATAAATATGCTGAAATTGCATATTACGGTTTGTGGTTTTCGCCTCTCAGAGAAGCTCTTGATGCTTTTATCAACGAGACGCAAAAATATGTTACCGGCAGCATAAAATTGAAACTTTATAAAGGAAACATTATAACTGTTGCTAGAGAAGCAAAATATTCTTTGTATTCAGAAAAACTTGCGACTTTTGAAAAGGACGAAATTTATAATCATAAAGACGCTGAAGGGTTTATTAATCTTTGGGGATTGCCGACAAAAGTACAGGCTATGTTGAGGAAAAGTGAATAAAAACAGCTAACTCCCGGTCCGTAAATAGTTTTTATTTTTTTCAATATTATATTTCTTGACGATACAAATAGATAGCTTTATCAGAATATTGTTTTTCCTGTCAGTGGTTTTCCTCCATTCTTACAGGAAAACTCTCTTTTTTACTCTGCTATAAGGGGACGTTGGGTTAAGGATGGTTAAGAGATATTTTAAAGCTCTAAAAAAGTAACTGTATTGCGGTGCGGGCAAAGACATTCGCAAAGTCTGTTTTAAAATTTGGCATCAAATTACTGTTATTTTAGAAGATGAGGCTTTTGATGAACCTGAAAAGAAAAATAAAAGATTTGAAATTTCGGAAATAAAGTTTCATCAATCTTACGAACAACTATTTACTTACCGCCAGTGCCGGATCGGCGCTTGGTTTTTTGCCTCTGCCTTTAATTTAAAATAACTATAATCTTAATAAAGCAGTCTAAGTTCTCGCTGCAAGGGACAGTGTCTGCCATATTTTAACGACATAAATTTGCTCCGCTGGACACACAGTGGTGAGGAGAACTAAGTTCTAAATTTAATTTTTCCGCAATAACGGCAAAGGGATTTAAATGCTTGATGACTTTTTATTGAAAAAATTATCGGAAACGGAAAACGCCGGTTTATTAAGAAAATTAAATACGATACAATCAAATCCTGCGGCAAGGATTGAAATAAACGGAAGAAAGTTCATAAATTTTTCATCAAACAATTATTTGGCTCTCGCTGGAAATAAAGAAATAAACAAGGCAATTGCAGACGCTGTAGAAAAATACGGATTTGCAGGCACATCTTCGCGTTTAGTTTGCGGCAATCTTTCAATCCACGAAGAACTGGAAGCCGAACTTGCAGTCTTTAAAAACAAACAAGCTTCTCTTGTTTTTCCAAGCGGCTATCAGACCAATGTCGGTATTATAAGTGCGTTGATGGCAAACGAGAAAAATTCGTGCATAATAATGGACAAACTAAACCACGCTTCGCTTTGGGATGGGGTAAAACTTTCCGGAAGCAGAGTTTTTGCCTATGAACACTGCGACATGAACTCGCTTGAAAAAACACTTAAGCGAGCACATAAATATGAAATTAAATTAACTATAACCGAATCAGTCTTTTCTATGGACGGAGATTTTGCACCTTTAAAAGACTTTGCCGAATTATGTCTAAAATATGGTGCCGTAAGCATGGTTGATGAAGCGCATTCAACAGGTGTTTTCGGAAAAGCAGGAAAAGGACTCACCGAAGTTTTTGGCGTTTCAAACAAAATAGATATAACCGTCGGCACGCTTTCAAAAGCTTTTGCTGCACAGGGAGGTTTTGTCTGCGGTTCCCGTCAACTTGCCAATTTTTTAATCAATAAAAGCAGAGCTTTCATATACACAACGGCAGTTTCTCCAGCGATCTGTGCAGCCGCTTTAAAATCTCTGGAAATCTTAAAAAGAAGCGCCGCTGAAAGAGCATTTTTACTTAAAACAGCAGAATGTTTAAAAAAGAAATTAAACAAACTCGGTTTTAATACTTTAAATACGCAGTCGCAAATAATACCGGTTATAACCGGAAGCGTTGAAAATACCGAAAAAATATCGTTATACCTTCGAGAAAAAGGAATTTATGTTCCGGCGATAAAACCGCCTACTGTTCCTAAAGAACGATCAAGAATAAGAATTTCGCTTACGGCTGGACATACTGACCGTGATATTAAAAAACTGATAGATTCGATTTCAGAGATTGTCTAATTCAATTTTAATTGCGCTTATTATTTTTGATGTTTCCCGATTTGTCGTTGTGAGATGTAAAAATAGAACAAGCGTATTGCCGAGATTTCTGATTATAATTCCGTGTTTTCTTAAATTCGCACAAATTTTTGCGACTGTTTTAAGTTTAGAGTCGTAAGGTTTTCCTGTTTTTTTGTCTTCAACAATTTCTATGCCCGCCATTACTCCGCAATGCCTGATATTTCCGACTCTGTTATGCTCTAGCAGCGAGGTGAGTTCTTTTTCTAAGTGTTTGGTTTTAGATTGCAGCTTCTGTAAAATTTTATTTTGTTTTAGCATATCAAGAACCGCATTTGCGGCAGCGCATGCAAGTGGATTTGCCGTATAAGAATGTCCGTGAAAAAAAGTTTTAAATTCTTCATATTTTCCTAAAAAAGCATTATAAATTTCATTTGAGGTAGCAGTAACAGCCAAAGGCATATATCCGCCCGTTATGCTTTTTGACAGACATATAAAGTCGGGTTTAACATCCTCATGCTCTATTGCAAACATTTTGCCGGTTCTTCCAAATCCTGTAGCGACTTCGTCGCAGATTAAAAGTATTCCGTGCTGCTTGCAAAGATTTGCGTATTCTTTAAGATACCCTTTTGGCATTATTATCATGCCTGACGCCGCTTGATTCAGGGGCTCGATGACAGCGGCTGCAATTTTTTTATTATTTTCGGCAAGAATCGACTCAACCTCTTTTATGCACTGTCCCTCACAGTTCATCTGCATATTGTGATCCTTAAAGTTTTCTGCAGTTGCGGGAAACTTTATTTCCTTTTTTCTGTAAACGCATCTATAGCAGTAAGGCGACATTGTAAAATAACTTTTAAAGAGCAAAGATCTAAATCTTGAATGGAACAAATCTACGCCGCCTACTGAAACAGTGCCTATAGTGTCTCCATGGTAAGCATTTTTTAAAGACAGAAAAATACTTCGTTTTTCATTTTTAAACTGCCAGTACTGATAAGCCATTTTTAACGCAACTTCCACGGCGGTAGAACCGTCATCAGAATAAAAAATTTTTTTTAAGTTATTAGGCAGTATTTTTAAGAGTTTCTCGGATAAATCTATCGCGGGTTTGTGCGTAAGTCCGAGAAAAGTTGTATGTGAAACTTTATCAATCTGTTTTTTTATTGCTTTGTCTATTCCGGGATTTCTGTGACCTAAAAGAGTTACCCACAGAGAAGATACTCCGTCAAGATACTTTTTCCCGTCAACGTCATACAAATATGAACCTTTTGCTCTGTCTATTATTAAAGGTTTGTACGGATCGTCGTTCAGCCAGTCCGCCATTTGCGTAAAAGGATGCCAGATATTGTTTTTATCCGAATTTGTCAATGCCGTCTTTATTTTATTATCCATCTGTTTTTCTCCAAATCAACTTTTTCGTTGTATCCCAGTTCTAAAACGGGGAGCTTCGTTATTTTTTTTATGATTGAAGCATTGGATTTTACTGAAATGTCATTCTTATTTTTCTTACCGCTTAATATAACTCCTAAAATCTTTTGCCTGTCTCTTTTTAATTTTTCAACTGTAAGCAGCGTATGATTGAGCGTACCTAAACCGAATCTCGCAACGACGATAACCGGAAGATTAAACTTTTTTATTAAATCGCTTACAAAAAAGTTTTGTTTTAAGGGGACTAAAATACCGCCGACTCCCTCGACTACGGTGAACTTGTATTTGTTTAAAAAATATTTAAATGCCCCATCAATTTTTTTTAAATCAAAAATTCTGTCTGAAACTCTTCTTTCGAATAAAGACGCTCCATAAGGAGACATAGGATTTTTAAAAAATACAGGCGTAACTGTTTCAGCATTTTCGTCAATTTTCGCGGCTTTAATTAAAGCTTTTGCATCGTTTCTGTCGCCGGTTGAGACTGGTTTAAAAACGCCGGTATTTATACCGGATTTTTCAAGGGCTTCCGCTATTTTACACGATACATAAGTCTTCCCTGTTTCTGTGTCGGTCGCTGTTACAAATATTCCTTTATACATTTATACCTTTAAGCAGACAGTGCGATTATCATAAAAATAAATTATGCATATCAATTATTATGCCGAACAGTGACAGAATACGCCCAGAAGCAGAAAGATAAATTAAATGCCCGCAGACGCGCTCTCCGTAGCGGAACCGATAAATTGCGTATAGCACAGCCATCAGCATATCTATCCTGATAAAAATGTTTTTAACTTACGGATTTCTTTTTAAATTCCAGACAGTCTCCGTCTTCCTCTGTAGCATTTACGAAAATATTGTCGCCTTCTTTAAATTCTCCTGAAATGAGTTTTGAAGAAAGAGGATTAAGCAAATATGTCTGTATAGCTCTTTTTAAAGGTCTTGCTCCGAAAGCGGGATCATATCCTTTTGAAGAAATAAAGTTTTTCGCTTTATCAGTAAGCTTTGCATAAATATTTTTGGCTGCAAGACGGTTTTCAAAATATTTAATCTGTGTATCGATAATTTTATTTAATTCCGTCTCGCCCAAATTCCGGAATATTATTATTTCATCTATTCTGTTTAAAAACTCCGGTCTGAAATAATTGCGGAGTTCCTGAGTAACTTTATTTTTCATTTCGTCATAGTCGTCAGATTCCTGAATATGCTGAGAACCTATGTTCGACGTCATTATAACCACCGTGTTTTTAAAATCAACAGTTTTTCCCAGTCCGCCCGTAAGCCTGCCGTCATCAAGCAGCTGAAGCATAACGTTAAACACTTCAAGATTTGCTTTTTCAACTTCGTCAAACAAAACTATGCAGTAAGGCTTTCTTCTTACGGCTTCCGTCAATTGCCCGCCCTCTTCAAATCCGATATATCCGGGTGGAGCGCCTATAAGACGAGAGATGCTGTGTTTTTCCATATATTCTGACATATCGATTCTTACTATGTTTTTTTCGTTGCCAAACAAAAGCTCCGCAAGCGCTTTTGCAAGTTCAGTTTTACCGACACCCGTAGGACCCAAAAACAAAAACGAACCTATAGGTCTGTTGGGATCTGAAAGCCCCGAGCGAGAACGTCGTACAGCATTTGCTATTGCGGATATAGCCTCATCTTGTCCTATGACTCTCTCGTGCAGTTTATCTTCCATTTTAAGAAGTTTCTGCATCTCGCTTTCCATCATGCGTGTAATAGGTATTCCCGTCCACTTGCTTACGACTCCGGAAATATCTTCTTCGTCAACCTCTTCTTTTAGCATCTTTTTTTCTTTCTGCTGTTTAAGGAGTTTTTTATTTTCTTCTTCAAGCTGTTTCTGCACCTGCGGCATTTTTCCGTAACGAATTTCCGCAACAGCGTTTAAATCGCCGTTTCTTTCGGCTTTCTGTTCTTCAATTTTCATATTTTCAATTTCTTCCTTGAGCCGTCTGATTTCTGAAATCGAAGATTTCTCTTTTTCCCACTGAGCTTTCATTTCAGCGGAATCCCGTTTCAATTTATCTATTTCTTTTCCCATATTTCCAAGACGTTCTTTTGATGCAACGTCAGTTTCTTTTTTTACAGCTTGTCTTTCAACTTCAAGTTGTCTTAGTCTGTGTTCCACAGAATCAAGTTCCGCAGGCATGGAATCTATTTCTATTCTCAGTTTGCTTGCAGATTCGTCAACCAAATCTATCGCTTTATCCGGCAAATATCTGTCCGTTATATATCTTGCGCTTAGCGTCGCAGCGGCAATCAGCGCCGAATCTTTTATTTTAACGCCGTGATGCACTTCGTATTTTTCTTTTATGCCTCTCAAAATCGCAATAGTGTCTTCAACAGATGGTTCGCCTGCAAAAACCGGCTGGAAACGTCTTTCCAAAGCAGCGTCTTTTTCAATATATTTTCTGTATTCGTCAAGAGTTGTCGCCCCGACAAGTTTAAGTTCTCCGCGAGCAAGCATAGGTTTCAACATATTTGCGGCGTCAACCGCCCCTTCGGCGGAACCAGCTCCGACTATAGTATGCAGCTCGTCGATGAAAAGAATTATCCTGCCATGAGCCGACTGAATTTCTTTTAAAACCGCTTTGAGTCTGTCTTCAAATTCGCCTCTGTATTTTGCGCCCGCTATCAATGCTCCCAAATCCAAAGCCATAACTTTTTTATCTTTTAAGCTTTCGGGAATATCTCCGGAAATTATACGCTGTGCCAGTCCTTCTACTATTGCCGTTTTTCCAACGCCGGGCTCACCTATAATGACAGGATTGTTTTTCGTTCTTCTTGATAAAACCTGCACGCATCTGCGGATTTCTTCGTCTCTACCTATAATGGGATCAAGTTTTCCGCGTCTTGCCAGGTCTGTCAAATCTCTTCCATATTTTTCCAGAGCCTGATATTTGTCTTCAGGATTCTGATCCGTGATTCTCTGATCGCCTCTTATGCTTACAAGTATTTTTAAAACAATATCTTTTGTAAGTCCGTATTTTTTTAATATTTTTGAGGCGTTTTCAGAACTTTCTTCAGATGTGGCGATAAAAATGTGTTCTGTAGAAATAAACTCATCTTTTAGATTTTTTGCCGTCTTTTCGGCATTATTTAAAATTTTGTTTAATCCCTGAGACAAAAATGAATTTCCACCTGAAACTTTCGGTTTTTTTTCAATTTCCGAGAGTAAATCTTTTGAAATATTTGCAAATAGCATTCTTTCCTGTTCCGGTGTCGCAGATTTTTTTATTATCTCACCAACTGTCCCGTCCTGTTGTTTAACTAAAGCGTATAAAAGATGCTCAGGAGTGATTTCCTGATTGCTGTATTCCAACGCTATATTTTGTGCCTCAGCCAGAGCTTCCTGTGATTTAATCGTAAATTTAGAAAGATTCACAATTATTCCCCCTTTCCCTATATTTTTTAGTACTTCTGCTCAAATTTTGCAGCTGTTTTGAAGTAACTATTTATGAATTCAGAACCCGGGTCTGGAAGCTTTGAATGTTCAGGTTTTTTTAACTTTATTGGTTATGTATTCTTGCCGGCACGTTATGCTTAAAACTAACTGGACAGCAGGTACCTGGAAAACAGTTATACTAAAATTTTTGAACCTGAGTTACTTAAAATGATATTTAAAATACAGTCAGTTCTAGTCTAGTCTAACGCTGTCCGTATAACTGCTTTTTGAGGTGTATATTTTCCGCCGTTTCTATTTCTTTCCTTTCACTCTTTTCCTCACATCTTAAACAGTTCTTCTAAATTCCTGCAAACTTTCTTATCTTTAATATATTTCCCCCTGCCGTAGTTTGGATATCTTGCCAAATAGCGCTCAGGTAACTTCTATGACGATATTGTTTTGCATAGCAGTTAGAGGTTTGTCTGCTTAATCCAGAAGCTTCTTTTTCCATACGATTGTCTGCCAATTTTTTTGACATCTTATATTTCAAAAATCTCTGTC
>LQAB01008029.1_pt1 | contig 14480 bp, 9 predicted proteins | sample 654521 | NCBI WGS metagenome assembly LQAB01 (sample SAMN00762031, study PRJNA78659) | termite gut metagenome | isolation source: bacterial endosymbionts found in Trichonympha flagellates filtered from... | host: Zootermopsis nevadensis | place: USA: Mt. Pinos, Los Padres National Forest, CA ... | reverse complement strand
CATTTTTAAGACCAGTGACATCCTACTTAATAGTAGTCCCGACTGCATGGCAGCCGTGCGAAAACCGTCGGTTCCACGAACGACGGTGACGTCAATGGCCGGGATAGCTTTGCCGGTAATTAGTTCATAACCGGTACGCAAGGCAGCTTCCATAACCCCACCGGTCACACCAAATATTTCACCGGCCCCACTGTAGTCACCTAGGGGCGAGTCATATTTTTCATCTGGCAAAGATAAGAAATCAATACCTTCCTTTTTAATCAGCCACGCCAATTCGCGAGTGGTCAAGACCACATCCACATCCCGCTGGCCACTATCGGCCATTTCCGGACGACTACATTCAAACTGTTTAGCAGTGCAAGGCATCACGGAAACGGAATAAATTTTTTCCGAAGACGTTTTTGCTAATTTAGCCCCATAGGTTTTAATTATAGCCCCGCCCATCTGCTGAGGGCTTTTACAGGTAGACAAGTGTTTTCTCAGATCGGGAAAATTTAATTCTAAGTAGTGCACCCAGGCTGGACAGCAGGAAGTGAACATAGGTAAAAGGCCACCGTTACTCACCCGATCAATTAGTTCACTACCTTCTTCCATAATGGTCAAATCAGCAGCAAAATTAGTGTCGTAGACCCGATCAAACCCAAGGCGCCTTAAAGCTGCAGCTAATTTCCAGGGGGCCAAGGTCCCTAAAGGGGCTCCGAAATCTTCGGCAATACCCACCCGGACGGCTGGAGCACATTGCACTACCGTAAACTTATCAGGGGTAGCTAGAGCGTCCAGCACTTCTTCTAGGTGAGAGACATTGTGAGCAGCAAACAGAGGCTCGGTTATTGTCTCCAATAGCCCTCTCTGTTTTCTGATTTTCGCATAGGCAGAGACGCCATGCTCAGCAATCGAGACATAAGATTTGCATTTTTGGACACATTGGCCGCATTTAACACATTTATCCTCCTGCACTTCTTGGGGCTTATGAGGTAAACCCTTTATGGCAAGGTTGGGGCAAATCTTAGTACATTCCTGACAACCGGTACAGATATCCTTATCAATAGCGATAACAGTCATTATATAGCTCTCCTCTCAGGTACGCCAGCATTGATAACGGCCAGAGCTTCAGCGGCAGCCACATTTTTCCGTTTACGTTCTTCGTCAACGTCATTTAAAAAAAGGGCCTTGTTAGGACAGACACGAATACAAACAGGACCATCCGCCTCTTCAAAACAGAGGTCACATTTTGAAGCTGCCACTTTACCTTCTTTAGCATCAGACTGTTTAACCGGCATTTTATCAATATAATAGGGTAAAAGAGTAATAGCCCCAAAGGGACAGGCCAGAAGACAATCTTTACAACCAATGCACTTTTTTTCATCCACTACAACCTGAGCGCCAATACGGTTTATGGCTCCCTGAGAACAGACGGCCTTGCAGGGAGAGTTTTCGCAATGTTTACATTGAATAGGCATACTAACCGTTTCAAGAGTAGTGACATAAAGTTTAGGAGTGACAGGAACGGCAATGGTTCCCACAGTTTTACCAACTTTGTTACGTTTGGTGTTATGGGCTTGGAAACAAGCCATTTCACAGGCTTTGCAGCCAGTACACTTGGATGTGTCTGTACTCACAAACAAGCCGAATTCACTTGGCATAGATAAAAACCTCCATGAGTGTGTGGGAAATTATGATTTAAAATTATCAAACCCACCGAAAACATTATATTTAGTTCTGACTACTTAGCCGAATAAAGCGAGCTATTATCCAGCCCGCTTCATCCAACCAGACAAATTAAGCCGGCCTCTCATCTGTCCTTTCCGCCTGAAATCCCCCTAGTATTTGATTCAGCCGAAATACACGGAATTATTATAGTCCTAAAAGTTAGATCTTCTGATTCTAGCTTTTAAGAAACATCAAAATTTATAATAAGTTTATTTTGTTATATCTTCGATAACCTGTTTTGTCAAGAAATATTTAGAGGGGCATTAGCAAAATGAAAGCACCCTATTCCCTAACTCTAACGACAACCCGAAGAAGGCAACTTTTGCGACCTAATAAAAGCGAAGGTGAAAGGAGGTATAAAGAGTGTCTGATAGAATAAATTTAAGCTCTTCGAGTTATATCATTCTAGACATAACTAATTTTATTTATTTTTCCCTTGACACACTCTTCTCCTTGTAATAAATTAATAGATAAATCCTATTAGAAAAATAGACTATCTGTATTTAATTCGTGATTAACCAATCCTAGTATACACATAAAATTATATGGACAGACGCTACAATCACTACTGCAAAGTCTCTTTTCAAGTTTTACCAGTAAGGAGATAATTTGATGGTAGATTCGGTCAAAGAGATACAAACCACTTGTTGCTACTGCGGGGCGGGGTGTCAACTTTTATTTACAGTTGATCAAAAAGCTAACCAAATACTTGACGTGCACCCAGTTAACGGCCGGACAAACGCAGGAAAGGCCTGTTTAAAAGGTTGGTATGGCTGGGATTATTTAAATGACCCCCAGATCCTAACTAAACGGTTACGAGAACCGATGATCCGCAAAGACGGAAAAAAGTCGCCGCTAAAAATTGTAACTTGGGATGAAGCGATAAACTTTGTAGCCGACAATTTCAAAAAAATTAAAGAAAAGTGGGGACCGAATTCATTTTTAGCGGCAGCTTCGGCGCGCGGGCCAGGCAACGAAGCCGGTTACATAACCCAGAAGTTCGCCCGCGCCGTTATAGGTACAAATAATATTGACCACTGCGCCCGGATTTGCCATGCGGCCTCAGTGGTGGGCTCTATGCAAACTATCGGCGAAGGTGCTATGTCGCTTTCCATACCAGAAATCGAAGACTGTGAAATTATTTTCAACATTGGTTATAACGCACCGGTCAGTCACCCCATCGTGGCCCGGCGAATTGTAAGGGCCAAAGAAAAAGGTGCATATATCATCTGCGCCGATCCACGCATTACCGAAACCGCCCGCATTGCCGATAAACACCTTCAACTTAAAGGTGGCACTAATGTCGCTCTGGTCAACGCCATGGCACATGTAATCATTAGCGAAGACTTGCTTGATCACGAATTTGTAAAGGCTCACACCAAAGGATTTGATGAATTCTGGGCTATTGTAAAAGAAGATACGCCCGAGCGCAGCGCGGAAATCTGCGGACTCACAGCAGACGATATTCGTCTAGCCGCCCGCAAATATGCCTCAAGCAAGCATTCGGTTATAACCTGGGGTATGGGCATCACTCAATTCAGTCAAGGGGTGGAAACCGTAAAATGCTGCTGCTCTCTAGCCATGCTCACCGGCAATTTCGGACACTATGCCTGTGGAACAGGACCGGTTCGCGGACAGAATAACGTACAAGGTACCTGTGATATGGGCGATTTACCCAACGTATACCCAGGCTATCAAAGTGTTACCGATCCCGCCGCTCAGGCGAAGTTTGAAAAAGCCTGGGGCGTGAAACTGGATAACAAGGTGGGAATTCAGCTCACCCGTATCCCCGAATTTGTTATTCATGAAAAAAATCCAGCCAACCGAATTCACGCCTACTATATTACCGGCGAAGATCCCGCACAGTCCGATCCAGATTTGGAAGAATTACGCGAAAGCCTAGACGAAATTGACTTCGTGGTCTGTCAAGATATTTTCTGGAATAAAACCTGCTTGCATGCGGACGCTATACTACCCTCAACTAGCTGGGGCGAACACGATGGCGTTTACACTAGCTCCGACCGCGGGTTCCAGCGAATTCGCAAAGTACTTGAACCCATCGGTAATATACTACCCGATTGGGAAATTACCTGCCGTATCGCCCGGGCGATGGGTTACCCCATGCCTCATTATAGAAATACCGAGGAAATTTGGAACGAAGTGATCGACCTTTCTCCAAAATTCACCGGGGCTACCTACGAAAAGCTTGAAAAATATGTAAGCATTCAATGGCCGTGCTGGGACAAAGGCTGGACAGATAAAGGCACGATGTTCCTACATAAAGACGGATATTTCGCTACACCGGACGGTATCGGTATACTTAAAACCTCACCCTATCATCCGCCCGCTGAAGTTGAAAGCAAAGACTACCCAATCACCCTTTGCACCGTCCGCGAAGTTGGTCACTATTCGGTACGCACCATGACGGGCAACTGTCGTACCTTGCGTAATCTTGAAGATGAGCCAGGCTGGGTAGAAATTTCACCAGAAGACGCCCGGGAGCTTGGCCTTAAGCATGAAGAACTGGTGCGGATTTCATCAAAGCGCGGCTCGGTTATCACCCGCGCCAGTATTACCGAACGCGTAAAAAAAGGGGCTGTATACATGACCTACCAATGGTGGGTTGGCGCTTGCAACGAATTAACTATCTCCATCTTAGACCCTAGCAGTAAGACACCAGAATACAAATACTGTGCTTGCAAGATTGAAAAACTACCTGATCAAAAAGCAGCTTGGGCGGCGGTTAATAAAACGCTTTTGGACATAAGAATGAATATGCATATAGATATTACGAGACAAGGGGTGTCAGCATGAACAGTTTTGTAATAGCTAACTCTTCACGCTGCATTGGCTGTAGAACATGTATGATTGCCTGCGTTGTTGCACATGAAGGCAAACGGATTTTTGAAATTGACCCAGATGGCTACGCCTTCAACCCGCGTCTTTTTATGGTGAAAACAGTCAAATTAAGCGCACCAGTTCAATGTCGTCATTGCGAAAACGCCGCCTGCAAACAAGCCTGCACTTCTGGCGCAATCAACATAGGAAACGGTACCGTTTCCATTAACTCGAAAAGATGCATCGGCTGCAAGAATTGCGTAGTTGCCTGCCCCTTCGGGGCCATCGAAATCATTAAAACAGTAGAAATAAACAAAGACGGTTATCCCAGGAAAATCGCTAGTAAATGCGACCTCTGCCAAGGGGTTGCCGAAAGTCCGCAATGTATACGAGTTTGTCCGACCGAGGCTCTGTCCCTGGTGACGGAAGATATTCTTATCGGCAATTTACGGCAGAAACGCATCGATTCTTTAAATGCCTGGTTGTAATTGCAGGACTATTAACTCTTATAAAATTAATCGAGAGCTCAAAAAGAGAAATAATTTGGGACCACTCGTTCAATGGGTGATCTACTTACTCATATAAAAGGATGATCCACTAGCGCTTGAATGAGAACACGCTGAATGGTTTTCAAGTTCATTATATTCATAAACTTGCCCCTAAAGAAGCCATTCCTTTTCATCTTTGTTTACCGACTCACCCATAAGTGGATCAATGTATTCTTTCAACGTTAGCTAGTAAACCGTTAGGTCTTCTCGCAATTAACCCTAATATATTCCATCATCCTTTTCGCATTCTTACTTACTATATCCACATAATACCCACAGAAATTCGGCTTAACTACTATGTGATACTTACATTCCCATCTCGTATGTGTTAAGCTTCTCTCGTCTATTCGAACAACCTCATTATATCTTCTTAATACAGTTTGCAACTCTTCATTATTTTAATAGTCAGAGACTTCTTTGGCATAGAGCTAAAACTAAAAAAATGCCTACCACCAATATAACTATTAGTTCTTTAAAACTTAAGCATAAAAAGATAAACATCCTTAGTACTTAAACTTAATTTTAAAACCCGATCAGATTTCTCAGAGTACATTTTAGTCCCAAAAATTTTTCCTAAATACCTGACTAAAATCCTAATCGAAAAAATATGGAAAGGATAAAATAGCTTCCTGTTTATCCACCAACCGCATAAAACTTATTCCTATCAGCATAAACGATACTTAATTCATCAAATAAAGTTATATACCACCTGCTAGCCGCAGTGGCTAATTCGCTTTTGGGGTACAAGAAGTGAGAGCCTTCCATAGCGAAAACTAAATTCCGCTCCCTCCTGAACGGATGTAAAAAGATAATAACGACCAAGTTAAGTCTTTTCATGGCTGCTATAACCGCTAAAACATAACCATACTATTTATAATCGATAACTTAGAAGGCTTACTTAGCAGAGACAAATGATTCACCTTTAAGTCGTCTTTTAATAAAGTCAATAGTTCCCTAATAAAGGCAAAAAAGGTTGGCCAGAGTTCTTTTATTGACTTTCCCGTTATCTCAGTAAGATCCACACAAAAACCTACGCTAAAAAATTACAGTTTAGAATGATGTCTATAAACATGGATATACAATAACTAATTAATATCACGTAGAAGGTGATATTTACATAGATATATTTTCGCTATAACAATACTATTTCATTATTGTAATATTAATATCTTATTTTACTTTTACTTATGTAACTTCAGTTTAAATAATTTATTCCAAAATTTATTATTCAGTCAGTTCAATAGCCAGGTGATCAACCAGCAGCAACCCTTTTTCAGTAGGACGAATACGGCCTTCAGTCCTCACCAAATGGCCAGATTTGATAAACTTAACTAGGCGTGGCGATTTAGCTAAAATAGAGGCCGGAAGACCCTCCGCCAGACGCAGACCAAGCATAATCGTCTCTAATAAGATAGCTTTATGATCTAGTTTTTCCTTAAAGGCGCGCGGCGCAACGCCAGAGACCAGAGCCGAAGCCCATTGGCGAACTGAAAGCAGGTTACCCCAATGATTTTGGCCATCGAAAGAATGAGCGGCCGGCCCCAGACCCAAATAGGGAACCCGACGCCAATATTTCAAATTATGTCTTGATTCGTGGCCAGGGCGGGCAAAATTAGAAACCTCGTAACGATAAAAACCCTTGGCATTCAAAGCCTGACTAGAGAGGAGAAATAAATCGGCCACCTTGTCCGGCGACGGAAGGGGAGGAAGATATTTTTCAGCTATGGATTTAGCTAAAGGAGTTTCCGCTTCCACAGTCAAGTTGTAAGTGGAAATATGATCCGGCTCAAGTTCTGCCGCCCGTAACAAATCGCGACCCCAATCTTCTAGGGCTTGAGACGGAAGACCATAGATCAAATCTAAACTCAGCTCAAAAGGCCATCTTTTCAACATCTCCACCGCCACCCGGCTCTGCTCTACCGTATGACCCCGACCTAAAACGTGACCCAACCAACGTTCATCCAGAGATTGTAAGCCTAGTGACAAACGAGTGAAACCTGTTTCAGCCCACAAAGCGACCTGTTCTGAAGAAACATCCTCTGGGTTAACCTCCAAAGTTATTTCCTTAAGCTGCGATAAATCAAACAGAGACAGAGCCTTAAGTAAGCCCGTCAGCCCTTCGCGATTTAATAGACTGGGGCTACCGCCACCTAAATACAAGGTCTCAAAAGGTTCTGGCCAGGCTGAGGCAAATAGTTCGGCCTCTCTAGCCAGATTCGCAATATAGCGAGGAATCAGAGCCAGATCGGATATAGAATAAAAGTCACAATAAGGACAACGTCGAACGCAGAAAGGTACATGAACATAGAGGCCAGGGGCCTCTTCAGAGCGCCTAACGAGAGTCATGGTGCCACAGTCTTTGTAGCGACTGGCGCAGTGGTAATATTATCGGGTAAAACTTCAGCGCTGATGGTCAGGCTAGTATATTTAGCTTGCGGATCATTAGTTTCCATAAGGATGGTTTGATTCAAACTGCGGCCAGCCCATTCAGCATAAAATTCTACTTTCAAAGTAACCCAGCCGGTTTCCCCAGGGGTTATGACCTTATCAAAATTAACCGCTGTACAACCGCAACCAGGCACTACCTGAATAATTTCAAGATTCGCCTGACCGGTGTTTTTAATTAAAAAACTATGACTGATTAAAGCGCCAGGTACAATCTTTCCAGCGTCGAATTTCGTCTTCAGCATAGAGAGACGAGGCGTTTTTTCCACAGCTCCTAGAATTTCGGCTAAAAAGAATAAAAGTAAAGCAGTAGCCAGCGGCAATAATTTATACTTCACACCAAACCCCTTTTTAAATTCAAACTAGTTTATCGACCATCATGGCTGAAATAACTGCTGGGAATAAAAGCAGGAAAAAAAACTAAGCCCGCCGCCAGTAAATTAAAACCAACGACGGGCCGAAGATTAAGGCTACCCTAAATCAGTATTCTTTCGGCAGCTGATTGAGCTGGGTGAGTGTAAAGACCGGCCCATCTTTACACACATATTCCGGACCGACATTACAACGACCGCAGATACCCAGACCACACTTCATGCGGTTTTCTAAACTCATTATAATATCATCGTTGGAATATCCGGCCGCTTCCAGAACTGGCTGAGTAAATTTTATCATTATGGGCGGGCCGCAAATTATAGCCGCCGTATTTTGAGGCGGAGGACAAACTTCTTTTGTCACAGTCGGGACAAAACCAACCCTACCGTTCCAACCCGGAGCTTCACGATCGATGGTGACAAAAACATCAATATCATCGCGTTTTTGCCATTCACTCCACTCTTCCTTATAAAGGAGAAGCCCGGGAGATCTAGCCCCATAAACGAAGGTTATCTTGCCGTATTTAGGCCGGTTTTGCGGTTGCAACATCCAGGTTATAGTAGAGCGAAGAGTGGTTACAGCAAAGCCCCCAGCAATGATAAGAAGATTTTTACCTTCCAATCTATCTAAAGGGTAAGGATGGCCCAAGGGACCACGAATACCCATAACATCGCCCTCTTTCATATTATGCATAAAAGAGGAGACCTGTCCCACTCGATTAACAGTGAAGAGCACAAAGCCTTTTTCCGTGGGTGATGAGGCGATACCGATAGGGATCTCCCCCTGCCCGGAAACGGACAATTCGGCGAACTGTCCCGGTAGATAAGCGAATTTTTCTTCATCGCCCAAATTTAAAAATTCGAATTTAAAGGTGCGTAAATTTTTATCTTCAGTTTCTACCCGAAGCATAGCTATACGCACTGGATAAGGTAGATATGGATTGTGCATCTCAACACTCCTACGTTGTCAGTTTAAGGCTTCCCTAAAACGTTGCTTTAGTTACCAAGCAATATTACTAAATTTTTAAATTTTGGTATATTAACCCTGATTCATTTGTTTAGCAACTTCGCGAATGTCTATATTGACCGGGCAAAGCTGAACACAACGGCCGCAACCTATGCACCCGCAGGTGCCATCTTGCTTCATAGGAATATATTTTATCTTATGCATAAAGCGTTGGCGCATCCGCTCAGTTTTAGTAGGTCGGGGATTATGGCCGGTGCCATGGACAGTATACAACCAACTCATACAAGTGTCCCAGTTGCGTATCCGCACCCCACCTTCCTCATCTTGCTCATCTTGAATATCAAAACAGTGACAAGTAGGACAAACGAATGTACAGGTACCACAATTCAAGCAACGGTCAGCGGTAGTCTTCCAATGAGGCTGATTAAAAATACTCAGGATAGTCGCGCCCTGAACTTTGGAAAGATCCAGGGGAAGCGGCAGAGAAGCTTCGACCTTCTTTTTTAAATCGGCAATTTCGCCAGTAAGGTCGCCAATCTCCAAACCAGAAGTGTTCTTTAAAAATTCCTCACCTTTGGCGGAAAGAGTTTTAAGACCGAACCCATTACCCCTAACAAGAGTAATAGCGTCCAGGCCAATTTCCCCGAAAGGAGAGCCGCCAACGGCAGTACAAAAACAATTAGGACCGGGATTCAGGCAGGCCAAACCGATCTTAACGGACGGTTCGTATTTCGTATTCCAATAAGGATCAGTAAAGCGGTTGTTCTGAAAAATTTTGTCGATCACAGATAACCCCTTGGCGTCACAGGGGCGGAGACCGAAAATAACTGACGGCTTAACCTGATCCAGCCCCAGGGGCTTATAGACAAAAGCGTCACTCTTAGTTAAATCTTTATGAAAAGCCATCATTTTTTCGGTCTGAGGGAAAAAGAGACTTTTAGGCGACAGGAAAGTATTGAGATAATCTAGATCAACCTTATCTGGATCAGTTGGTGCCATTTGAATCTTATTTTTCATCGAAATCGGAGCAATCAAATTATACCCGCTACTCGCCAGGGCCCTAAGAAAGGTCAACTTATCTTTGACAATATATTCAGTCATTTTACGTGCCCTTTCTATTTAATAAAATCGGCTTCGTCATCGGGCCGATAGGTAGTTAGAGGCGGCTTCTGTTCCCAGCTTAAGCCCGGAACATAATTCCATTCTTTCTGAACTTCTTCTTCAAGAATACGATTGAATTCCCTAAGTTTAATATCCATAGGGCAAGCAGCCTCGCAACTACCACAAGAAGTGCAACGGCCCGAACAGTGGAAAGCTCTGAGTATATGAAAGGTCAAAGTGTCCATTTCGTCATTGGATTTACCAAGCCATTGGGGCTGGGTTTCATCCACGAAACAAACCGGGCAGTAACAAAGAGGGCAGGCTTGACGACAAGCATAGCAACGCAAACAACCTTGAATAAGGTTTTTGAAATAGACTAGTTTATCCTGAGGTGACTTAGTCGCTAGTGCTTTTAAATCAGCCCAATTATCGTTGGGGAGAGGCTGGACTTCATCGCCGATAAGTTCATCGGCTGTCTCTTTGGGAGTGCGGCTGAGACAGGTTTTACAGTTGCGGCGTAACACCTCTTCTTTAACAATATTAGTATTCCAATCAGCGCCGAAGAGTTTGATAGTGGTAATATCCTCGGTAACTTCGCGGTAGAGGCGAGGTTCTTTAGCCTGAATTAACTCCGTATCTACCATGCCTAGACAGCCTACACCAATTATATATAAGTTTTCCCGTAAAATCTGATTTTCCACCACCTGGCCCACTACACTGCGAGCATCGCAACCTTTGGCTACGATCGCTACTTTGCCCGAAAATTTTGACAGATAGCCGGCAAGGTTAGTGCGGGCGAAACTAGTCCAGATGAGCTGATTACAATCATCTTCAGTACGAGCGAAATGAGGAGCAGCCATCATAGGGATGCTACCCCGGCGATAGCCAATAACCACCTCAACTTTACCTTCAGTTAGAAGGCGCTTAGCGCTAGCCTGGATTTTCTGGCTAATTTCTTCTAATGACATCATAATCAAGCCACCTCCGCTAAGCCTAAATCAAGTTTCGCTTTACGGAAACTTTGGTTAGGTCCAGAGACCCTAACCTTTTCGACCACATCACAGGCCACTTCCTGAAATTTAGTTGCCTCAGCTGAAGATATCCAGGAAAAATGCAAACGGCCGGGATCCAGGCCTATAGCCTCAATCATGTGGTAAAGAAGAGTAAATTTACGACGAGCATGATAGTTACCAGCTATATAATGGCAGTCACCGGGATGGCAGCCACTGATCCAAACACCATCGGCACCACGCTTGAAAGCCTCCAAAACATATTTAGGATTCAAGCGACCAGTGCAAGGCAGACGCACCACCCGAAAATTCGGCGGATAATCTAAGCGGCTAACCCCAGCTAAATCAGCTGCCCCATAGGTACACCAGTTACAAAAAAATGCTACAATTTTTGGCTCAAATTCACTCATACTATATGACCTCTCTCCCTATATAAATATCCGAAAAAGAATGACCGGGCCGTTGAACCAAAAAGGTACTTGGTAGTTTTTAAACCAACCCAGTTATCTTCCAATCTCCACTTAGTTTTACAAGGCGGCCGCAATCTGGGCGAAGAGCCCAGCGTTAGTAAAACCGCGCAAAATCGGAGCATCGGAGCGACAGGAGGAGGCACAAGTGCCGCAACCCTTACACATGGCCTCATTAACCACGGCTTTACCACCTTTTTCTTCATCAAACTTGATGGCGGAAAAGGGGCAAACGGCGGCACAAACGCCACAGCCACTACACTTAACTTGATTTATCTCAGCTACGATACCGCCCACGGTCATCTTAGGCTGAGTTAAAATAGTCACCGCCCGAGCTGCCGCCGCCTGGGCCTGAGCCACAACTTCGTCCATAGGTTTTGGATAGTGACAAATGCCAGCCATAAACATGCCATCGGTTGCAAAATCGATGGGGCGAAGTTTCTGATGGGCTTCAAAAAACCAACCATCCTCATCCAAGGGTACTTTATATTTCATAGCCAAAGCGCTTTCCCGCCCGGAAACAATGGCTGCAGCCAAAACTATAAAATCCGGATTAATAAGCAAATTACGGCCAGAAACAGGGTCATGGACTTCCACGGTCAAAACACCAGTTGATTCAGAAACCGCTGGCTTATGATTCAAATCATAACGAATAAAGATTACACCTAAGTCACGGGCTTCCTTATAAATATCCTCTTTCTGGGCATAAGTACGCATATCACGATAGAGAACAAAAATACGCGCTTTAGGGTTCTTCTTCTTTAGAGTTACCGCCGAATGGACGGTATGAGTACAACAGACTTTAGAGCAATACATTCGACCCGATTCGCGAGAACCAACACATTGGATAAAAACGAAGTTGTTAACCGTTGTAACCGTTTTATCCTGATTCTTCAATTTTTCATCCAACTCTAGGTGAGTGAGCACTTTGGGATTACGGCTATACAAATATTCATCAGGCTGGTGTTCCCTAGCGCCGGTTGTAATAATCGTGACCCCGTGCTTAACGATCTCACCATTGGTCAGGGTAGTCTCAAAATTTCCCACGAAACCGTCAACCTTCTCAACCTCTACATTGAGAGAAACCGATATATTCGGATCAGCCTCCACCTTAGCTTTTAGTTTAGTGAGATAATCGGCTACGTTCTCATCTTTAACTGTAGACAAAATACGATTCGCTATGCCACCGGTCTGATCTGATTTTTCAACAACTATGCTTTTGAAACCCTGACTTGATAGGGCGACCGCCGCATTCAAACCGGCCACGCCGCCACCGATTACCAAGGTAGTAGGATCGACATTAATAACGTTTTCGGTCAGAGGCGAGAGAAGCGCTGCTTTAGCCACAGCCATTTCGGTCATATCCATAGCTTTACAAGTAGCTTCTTTAGGGTTATTGGCGTGAACCCAGGAATCATGATTACGGATATTGGCCATTTCAAAAAGGTATTTATTTAAACCAGCCGCGGCCAAAGTTTCCATGAACAAGGGTTCATGAGTTCGAGGCGAGCAGGCCGAGACCACAATGCGGTTTAAGTGATAATCCTTAATAGTTTTTACCATCTGTTCCTGATTGTCTTGAGAACAGGCAAACATAGTGTTAGAGGCAAATTCCACAAAAGGAAGGGTCTTGGCAAACTCAACTACCTTCGGTACATCAATAACTGAAGCGATATTAATACCACAGTGGCAGATGAAGACGCCAATACGGGGCGGTTCTCCGGTTATATCCACCGGAGCTGGAACATTAACGATTTTAGTAAGAGTCCCCCGGGCCGATGATAATTTAGAAGAGGCTGCGGAAGCCGCCGCGGAGGCTTCCATAACTGAGCTAGGAATATCTTTAGGGCCGGTAAAAACACCGCAGGCATAAAAACCTGACCTAGATAGGGCAACCGGGCTAAAACTAGAAGTTTTGGCAAAATGATACTTATCGGTTTCCAAGCCGAACTTGTGGGACATATCCCTGGTTTCGCCGGTAATAACTAGACCATGAGATAATACGGCCAAATCAAAATCTTCCGTTGTGCTCTGACCGTAGTCAGTAACGTAATGGAAGCGCACTCCCCCATCTTTTTTAGGCTGGACGGTATGGATACGGCTACGGACAAAACGAATACCTTTGGCTTTGGCTTTTTCATAATAACGTTCGAAATCTTTACCAAAACTACGAATATCCATATAAAAAATAGTCACTTTCAAATCGTACTTAGCGTGTTCCTTAGCGATTATAGCTTCCTTAATGGCATACATACAACAAACGGAACTGCAGTAGCCATTGCTAGTCCGGTTTACATCACGAGACCCTACACACTGCATAAAAGCAATGGAAGCCGGTTCCTTGTGATCGCTCGGCCTGATCACATGACCCATTGTAGGACCAGTGGCCCCTAAAAGACGTTCAAACTCTAGAGCAGTTATGACATTTGGATCGTCGGCATAGCAATAAGTTTCAAAATCACAGGGGTTATAGGGCTTGAATCCTGGGGCCAGGATAACAGAACCAACATTCAATACGACATCTTCAGACTTTTGGGTATAATCAACAGCTTTAGCCGGGCAAATTTTTTCACACGAACCACATTTACCTTTAGTCAGTTTCATACATTTGGAAGCATCAATACCATATTTCAGAGGTACGGCCTGAGCATACTGAACATATATAGCTTTACGAGTATCCAGCAATTCATTATATTCATTATCAACTTTTACCGGACATTTTTTGGTACATTCGCCGCAAGCTATACATTTAGACATATCTATATAACGCGGATTTTTACGAACCCGCACCGAAAAGTTCCCCTCTAAGCCATCTATAGCCAAAATATCAGTCAAGGTTAGAAGCTCAATATTGATGTGGCGCCCCACTTCCACCAGTTTTGGAGAAATGATGCACATAGAACAATCGTTGGTGGGAAATGTTTTATCCAGCTGAGACATACGACCACCAATAGCCAGGGATTTTTCAACCATATATACATAATATCCGGCATTGGCTAAATCAAGAGCAGCCTGCATCCCAG
>LQAB01007767.1_pt1 | contig 14550 bp, 12 predicted proteins | sample 654521 | NCBI WGS metagenome assembly LQAB01 (sample SAMN00762031, study PRJNA78659) | termite gut metagenome | isolation source: bacterial endosymbionts found in Trichonympha flagellates filtered from... | host: Zootermopsis nevadensis | place: USA: Mt. Pinos, Los Padres National Forest, CA ... | reverse complement strand
TGATTTGAAAATAGAAGATAAAATAATTCTTATTGATAGCAAGGAAACAGTAAATTCTTCTGGTGAGAAAGCTATTGATGGGCGTGACTTCAAAGGTGGCGACTTGACAGTCAAATGGGGTTCGATGTTTGAACAGTTGTTTACGTCTTCATTAGATGGCGATGATATTATTCTAGTCGCAGAGAATGCTGGTGGCTCTTCAGGTAATCCCGACGTACCAGAGGATGGTGGTATTATCGGTGGAGGAGGTGGCAGTTCCGGTCCTGTAAAGTTGAAAGATGGTTCCAGGTCTCTTGCAGAAGCTTCTTTCACGGGATTTGCTCTGGTCAATCAGGGTGCAGACCTTGTTGCAGGGCAGGCAATGGAGAACGCAACACAAGGGGCTGAAGGTTTTTCGCCTTTTGCGGCAGTAGTTGCCGGTACTTCCAAATATAGTGCCGGATCTGATTCCCATACTGATGTTTCCGGATATTCTATGGCAGTAGGTCTTGCCTATTCTGCTGAAGTTAACGACATAATAGATCGTATAACCCTTGGCGCTTTCTTTGAGCATGGGGCAGGCAACTATCACACCGGCAACGATTTTGCCAGTGGTCATGGCGATACCCAGTATACTGGCGGAGGTATTCTGGGACAGGTTTCTTTTGAAGACACCGGTCCTGGTCACTTCTATGCGCAGGCTGCAATTCGCGCAGGTGGAGTTACCAGTGACTTTTCAACATCTGACTTGCAGGCTTCCGGTATAAATGCCGGTTATGATGCAACAAAAGCATATCGGTCTTTGTATGCAGGCATCGGTTATGTCTGGGATGTAATGTCTGATGCCACGCTTGACACATATGCCAAGTATTTCCTGACCCAAATGGACGGAGATAGTGTAAGAATCACAACGGGAGAACCTGTTGAGTTTGAAACGGTTACTTCACGTCGTTTGCGTTTGGGGACACGGTTTACTTATGCAATCAATGAGTACGTTTCCCCGTACATTGGAGTTGGTTACGAACGCGAGTTTGATGGTCAGGTAAATGCTTCAACTTACGGTTACGATTTGGATGCACCAAGTCTTCGTGGAGACACTGGCCTTGGAGAAATCGGCTTGACAATAACACCAACTGAAGGCAAAGCGTTTTCTCTTAACCTGGGACTTCAGGGATTCACGGGTGTGAGGGAAGGCTGGCAAGGCAGCCTGCAGATGAAATACGAGTTCTAATTATGAAATTGTTAGCTCGGTTTAAGTAGATAGTAGATGATGACGCAACAGCAACCGGGAATGGAGAGTATTAACAAAAGAATGTTGCGATATTTTCTCTTACCCTATTGACGTGAAATCGTGCAAATAAAGCCATTGTCAGGTCTACTTTCCCTGTAACCAGTTGCTCCTCATTTTCCATTTTTTGAGACGATTCTTCAGTTTGGCGAGGGTTCCCTGATCACGATCCCCACATTCCCAGTCAATGCGCTGACCGGTATCTCTACAATAAGCTTTCCCTATCCATCAGGCAACATACGAGGAGTGAGCATGCAACCGCGCATTATTGTCATAGGTGCCGGCCCCGGCGGATACAGCGCCGCATTCAGGGCGGCTGAGCTGGGTGGTACCGTAACGCTGGTCGAGTCGGGTCATCTGGGCGGCACATGCCTGAACCGTGGGTGCATTCCCACAAAAACACTCAAGGCGTCCGCCGAGGTTCTGGAAACCGTCTGCCGCGCCGGGGAATTCGGGATATCGCTTTCCGGCATCGGCATTGATCTGCCCGCCATATTATCGCGGAAAGACAAGGTGATAGCCACCTTGCGCGGCGGCCTTGAAAAAACGTGCGCGAAGCTCAGGATCAGATGCGCGCACGGACGGGGAAAAATCGTTGACCCCGGGCTTGTCAGGGTCACCAACGCCGAAGGCCGCGTCGAGGATATCATGGGCGACAGGGTTATTATCGCCGCAGGTTCTGGCCCCTTGCCCCTGCCCGCCCTGCCTGTCGACCACAAGCAGATTCTGGACAGTAACGACGCGCTGAACATCGGCAGCGTGCCGTCTTCACTGATTATCGTCGGCGCTGGCGTCATCGGCGCTGAACTGGCCTTTATTTTCCGGACATTCGGCAGCAGGGTCACTCTGGTCGAGGGGCTTCCACGTGTTTTGCCTGTGCCTTCCGTGGACGTGGAAATGAGCAAACTCCTCCAGCGGGAAATGAAAAAGGCGGGCATCGGCCTGGAGTTGTGTCGCGTTGTCACTGAAGCTAGGTCCATAAAAAATCAGGTTGAGGTCGTGCTTGGCCCGTCTCCGTTTCTGCCGCCGGAGAGCCTGCCCCAGGCGGCCCGACAGGAAAGCGTGCTTTCCGCCCAAACGGTCATCGTCGCGGCAGGGCGCGTTCCCGATACCGACGGCCTCGGACTGAAGGAGGCGGGAATCGCCACGGACAGTCGCGGATACGTCCTTGCCGATGAATTTTTGCGGACAAATGTGCCCGGCGTTTACGCCTTGGGCGATGTCCTTGGCCCCTCAAAAATCATGCTGGCGCACATGGCCGCCTTTGAAGGAGACATCGCCGCCGAAAATTGTCTTGGCGCCAGAAAATCCGTGAACTACGACGTTGTGCCGTCCGGGATATTCACCTCTCCGGAAATCGCGGATGTGGGGCTTACAGAGGAGCAGGCCAGGGAAAGGGGCTATGATGTGGCCTGTTCCCTGTTTCAGGCTCGCGAGCTGGGCAAGGCGCAGGCCATGGGGGCGCTTGCCGGCGTTTTCAAGCTGGTCGCAGTCAAGTCCAGCGGAAAACTCCTTGGCGTCCACATAGCCGGCGCGCACGCTACGGACAGTATCGCTGAAGCGGCTCTGGCGCTGCAAATGGGCGCCGGCATCAACGATGTGCTCAATACCATTCATGCCCACCCCACACTGGCTGAAGGCATTTTCGAGGCCGCCCGACGGCTGTGACATTCCCCTATAACATCTACGGATGTGGAAGCCCTGCTGACACCGGCAGCCAACAGGGGAATGCTTGCAGAGTAAAAATCAGACGTTTGCCGGTAAGTTGAAAAACTACTACAGATATGGAGAGATATAAATCCATGAAAAAATCTCTGCGACACACTTTTGACGATCTTGTCCGGAATGCACGGAGTGGGGGCATTTCCGCCGCCGAAGCGGCATCTCTGCTTGGATACGCGCAGGCGCACCCGAACGCCCTGCTGGATATTTGTGCTCTGGCGCGCCTGATCGCCTTGCAGCGGGACAAACCGCCAAAACCCTTCACCTGCGGCATCATCAACGCCAAATCAGGCCGTTGCGCGGAAAACTGCACCTTTTGTGCCCAGTCCGCCCATTACAAAACCGCCGCTCCGGTCTATCCTCTTGTGGATGCGCGCGTACTTGAGGAACGGGCGAATCTGCTGGCGAAGCACAACATTGACTATATGGGCATTGTAATAAGCGGCGCAGGTCCCACAGAGCGTGATTTTGACGCCATCTGCGAATCAATCGCCAAAATCGCAACCACTGCGGAAATCAAACTGTGCGCGTCGCTCGGCATTGTCAGCGCGGAACAGGCCGTCATGCTGAAGCAGGCTGGTTTGACGAGTTACCACCACAATCTGGAAACAGCGCGCAGTTTTTATCCAAAAATTTGTAGCACACACTCTCTGGAACTTCGTGAACAAACAGTAAAAAACGCGAAGGCCGCAGGCCTGCGCGTGTGTTGTTGCGGCATTTTCGGACTGGGGGAATCCTGGGAACAGAGGCTGGAACTCTCTGAAACGCTGCGCGCGCTGGATGTGGACGCGCTGCCCGTCAATTTTTTACGGCCCCATGCCGGAACGCCTCTGGAGCATGCGCCTAAACTCCCGTCAAGAGAAGCGTTGCTGATTGTGGCGCTCTTGCGGCTGATGCACCCGTGGCGCGACGTGCTGATCTGCGGCGGCAGAACGTATACTTTGGGGCGCTGGGAAACGCTGCTCTTTGCCGCGGGGGCCAACGGTGTGATGGTAGGAGACTATCTTGTCTGTAAAAACAATCCTCTTGAACAGGATCTGGAAATGCTTTCCGCAATAGGCTTCAGGGACTCCTGAGATTTTTTACACCTATCCGCGGAAAGAGGTTTGACGCCGGCGCAAGCTCCGTGCCGGCTGCTGGCCCTTCAAAAGAAGTGATTTCAGCTTCAAGCGATTCCACGGGCGCGCTGTTCCGCTGTGTGCGCTGACCAAGCTGCGCAAGCATACGGTGCGCCGTCTCCGGCATGACCGGCCAGAGGCAGAGCGCAATTTTGCGCATGGCGGTGAGCAGAACGAGCACAATTGTGGCAAGCCTTGCGGTGTTGCCCTGTTTGAACAGCGCCCAGGGCGCCTGGCTGTCCACATATTTGTTGAGACCACGCACCAGTTCCCAAAGCGCTTCCAGCGCCAGGGCAAACTGCATCGTACTGAAAAGCTGGACATAATTTTGCAGCGCGACGGCGCAGAGTTGCGCGATCGCCGTATCGTCCGCTTTCAGCTTTCCGCTTTCTTCCGGCGCGCGGCTGTCATAATATTTTGCCAGCATTGAAAGGACGCGGCTGAACAGATTACCGAGATCATTCGACAGATCGGAGTTGATGCGACCGATCATGGCGGTTTCACTGAAGTTTGCGTCAGCGCCGAAGTGCATTTCACGCAACAAAAAATAGCGGAAAGCATCCAGGCCGTACCGGGCGCACAGGTCTTCAGGTTCAACAACATTGCCCAATGATTTTGACATTTTTGTGGCGCGTGAAAGCCAGTATCCGTGCACATTCAGGTGGTTGTAGAGCGGCAGGCCGGCTGCCTTGAGCATGGTCGGCCAGAATACGGCGTGAGGCTTGAGAATGTCTTTTGCCACCAGGTGTTCGCCCGGCCAGTAGCGGGCGTAGTCAGCGCCGTCAGGCCAGGAAAGCGCGCTGATATAATTGATCAGTGCGTCAAACCAGACGTAACAGATATAGTTTTTGTCAAAAGGCAGTTCAATTCCCCAAGTGAGGCGCGACTTCGGACGGGAAATGCACAGATCCTCCAGCGCGCCTGATTCCAGCATGGCAAGGGCTTCCCTGCGGTAACGCTCAGGACGGATGAAGTCAGGATTTTTTTCGATGTGTTCGGCAAGCCAGGGCAAATACTTTGACATCCGGAAAAAGTAGTTTTTTTCGCTGAGAAATTCCGGTGTTGTCCGGTGCTGGGGGCAGAGGCCGTTTTCCAGTTCTTTTTCAGTGTAGAACCGCTCACAGCCGTAACAGTAGTGCCCGCCAAAGTCCGCAAAATAAATATCGCCGGCATCATGGACTTTTTGCAGAAAGGTCTGGACAACGCGCTTGTGCGCGTCATCTGTGGTGCGGACAAGGCGGTTGTTGGCAATATTCAGTCGCGGGAGAAGTTCCTGAAATTCGGCGCTGACAGAATCCACAAAATCTTTTGGAGACATGCCCTGTTTTTCAGCGGCCTGCGCAATCTTGTCGCCGTGCTCGTCCGTGCCGGTCAATAAAAATGCGTCTTCTCCGCACAGCCTGTGAAAGCGCGTTACGGCGTCAGCCACAATATTGGTGTAGGCATGACCCAGATGCGGTTTTGCATTCACATAGTAAATAGGGGTGGACAGGAAAAATTGTTTCACAGGGCGGCTCCGTTGGTCAGGCGATCAGTCTGTGGTTTTTTTGTGAGATTTGTGGCCCCTGTGGAGCGGGTCGGCGTACCCGTTGTCAAGCATGTCAACCGACAAATCGTCCCGCGCTTCGTCAATGTCCCGATGTTCCAGTTCGGCGGTGCTTTCGTGCGCGGGCGATTCGTGGCGCTGTGGCGCCAGCGCCAGCCATTCATCCAGATGGAGTTCGCCTTCTTCGTTTTGCTCTGTCAGCACGGTGACGGAAGAGCGAAACATATTGGCCCGCAGTATTTTCATACAGCCTTGAGTTGTCTGATATTTTTTGCCGAGGCGCGGGCACTGCGCGTGAAAGTTGCCGTAGTTTTCCTGCTCATAGGACAGGCAGCACAGCAACCGGCCGCAAATTCCGGAAATTTTTGCCGGATTGAGAAAAAGATTTTGCTCCTTTACCATACGAATGGTGACCGGCGCGAATTTGCGCAAATAACGGCGACAACAGCACACCATGCCGCAGTTTCCCAGAGCGCCGACCATCTGTGTCTCGTGTCGTACGTCGATCTGACGTAGTTCAATGCGGGTGTGGTATTCGCGCACAAGGTCTTTGACAAGCTCGCGAAAATCAATACGCGCGGGCGCGGTGAAATAGAAAATCAGCTTGGTGCGATCAAAAAAAATTTCCATGTCCACAAGTTTCATATCCAGAGCGCGCCGGCTGATGCTCTGACGGCAAAACGCCAGGGCGTTGCGGGCAAGTTTGGCGTTTTCCCGCTCGGTTTGCATGTCTTCCGGTGTGGCTTGGCGCAGAATGTTCGGCAGGTCATGCGCTTCCATGCCGTGCAGGGTTTCGGAAGGGCCGGATGTTACAAGCGCGAACATCAGGCTTTGATCTTCCATAACCAGAACATGGTCGCCCTGTTTGAGGGCAGGGGGGCCACAATAATAGGAGATTTGTCCAACATTGTGAATTTTCAGTCCAAATATCGACATGGGCACTGCTTTGAAAAGATGTTGCCATTTTGCCTGTCATCAGCGTCAGGCTGGTCTGTAATGATAACGCCAGAGAGAAAAATGTTCTAGAAAAATTTTATGTAAAAATTTGATTTTTTTTGGTACGCTCCGGGACGTTATTTTTTTCATGCAAATCATTGCCAATTGCGCAAGAGAGGCTTAGTATACCATGGACAGCGTCAGGATGCGTGTTTTTTTTGAAACGCACTGGAGAAAGTGTTGAATCAGGTCAGTCGCAATATAATGCTTTGGGCAATTATTGTCCTGGCAATGGTTATTCTTTTCAATATGTTTCAGCAGCCGCAGAGCGGCGTGCAGCGTGTTCCGTATACGGAATTTTTAAGTCGTGTGGACAGCGGACAGCTTTTGTCCGTAACCATTCAGGGACACACGCTTATCGGCAGGTCTGCCGACGGCAGGATCATGCAGACGTATGCCCCGCAGGATTCCGGTCTTATAAACAGGCTCATAGACAAAAAAGTGGAAATCAAGGCCGAGCCACCTGATGACCAGCCGTGGTATATGACTGTGCTGATTTCGTGGTTCCCCATGCTCTTGCTGATTGGCGTCTGGGTATTTTTTATGCGTCAGATGCAGGGCGGTGGCGGCAAGGCCATGAGTTTCGGTCGTTCCAAGGCGCGTATGTTGAATCAGGAAAGCGCCCGCGTTACCTTTGGGGATGTGGCCGGCGTGGATGAAGCCAAGGACGAATTGTTTGAAGTTGTTGAATTTCTCTCAAATCCTAAAAAATTCACACGCCTTGGAGGGCGTATCCCCAAAGGGGTGCTGCTGGTAGGTCCTCCCGGCACGGGAAAAACGCTGCTTGCCCGCGCTGTTGCCGGAGAAGCCGGCGTGCCTTTTTTTTCCATTTCCGGTTCAGACTTTGTGGAGATGTTTGTCGGCGTGGGCGCCTCGCGGGTGCGCGATCTTTTTGTACAGGGCAAAAAAAACGCCCCCTGTCTGATTTTTATCGACGAAATTGACGCGGTAGGGCGTCAGCGCGGCGCGGGTCTTGGCGGCGGCCATGACGAGCGGGAGCAGACCCTTAATCAGCTTCTTGTAGAGATGGACGGTTTTGAAAGCAATGAAGGGGTGATTCTGATTGCTGCCACAAACCGGCCGGATGTGCTGGACCCCGCGCTTTTGCGCCCCGGACGCTTTGACAGGCAGGTGGTTGTGCCCACGCCGGATATGCGCGGCAGACGCCGTATTCTGGAAGTGCATACAAAACGCACGCCCCTTGGCGATAAGGTTGACTTGGAAGTTCTTGCCCGGGGCACGCCCGGATTTTCCGGAGCGGATCTGGAAAATCTTGTCAATGAGGCCGCGCTGCAAGCTGCGAAACTTGAGAAAGAAAAGCTGGAAATGCGTGATTTTGAATACGCGAAAGACAAGGTACTTATGGGGCGTGAGCGGCGCAGCCTAATTTTGTCTGAAGAGGAAAAAAAGATCACCGCCTATCATGAGGGGGGGCACGCACTGGCTGCCAGGCTTTTGCCGGGCGCCGACCCTGTGCACAAGGTCACGATCATTCCGCGCGGTCGCGCCCTTGGCGTGACCATGCAGCTTCCTGAAGTAGACAGGCACGGGTATTCACGCACCTATCTGCGCAATTCCCTTGTGGTGCTTCTAGGCGGACGCGTGGCTGAAGAACTGGTTTTTGACGATATCACTACCGGAGCTTCCAATGATATTGAGCGGGTTACGCGCATGGCGCGAAAAATGGTTTGCGAGTGGGGCATGAGTGATGTTGTCGGCACGCTTGCCATAGGCGAAACCGGCGAGGAGATTTTTATCGGACGCGAGTGGGTGCAGAACAAGCACTACAGCGACGACACGGCCAAGCTGGTGGATGCCGAGGTAAAGCGCATTGTGGAGGAAGCCCGCAACCGCTGCCGTACACTGCTTCAGGACAATGAGGAAATGCTGCACCGCATAGCGCGGGCATTGCTTGACAGGGAAACGCTTACAGGAGAAGAACTGAATCTGCTTATGGACAACAAGGAACTGCCGCCGATGGAAACAAATGGAGAAAAGGACTTTACGCTTGAGCCGGACGTGTCCGATTCGCCCGATGCCGAGGTCGAAAAATAGAGTACCCGGTATGGCGCACGCGCTGTGGGCGGGCGCTGCACACGCCTGCGCCTTTTGGCCTTATGGGTATCGTCAATGTGACGCCCGATTCGTTTTATGACGGCGCTCCCCATGCCGCGGTTGAAGACAGGGTTGCCCACGCGTTGCGCCTGCTTGATCAGGGCGCGGACATTCTGGACGTGGGGGCGGAGTCTTCCCGCCCGGGCGCGGTTGAGCTGGCTCCGACGGAAGAACTGTCCAGGCTTTTGCCGGTGTTGCTTGCCATACGACATAATGCCCCGGGCGCGGTTGTTTCCGTGGACACATACCATGCGGAAACGGCGGCTGCGGCGCTTTCGTTGGGCGCGTCGGTGATAAATGATATTTCGGCCTGCGCGTTTGACCCTGCCCTGCTGGATATTCTTGCACAGTACAAGCCGGGGTATGTGCTGACGCACAGCCAAGGGCGCCCTTGGGATATGCAGCGTGACCCTCGTTATAAGAATGTACGCAGTGAAGTTATGACTTTTTTTGAGCGTTCGTTAACGCGCTTTGTCAGAGCGGGGATGCCGGAAGACCGCATTGTGCTGGACCCGGGTATTGGATTTGGTAAAACATTGAGTCATACTATGGAATTGCTGGCGCATCCTGAAGATTGGCTTGCCTTTGGCAGGCCGGTTCTTATGGGGCTTTCGATGAAATCCATGTTTGGCGGTTTGTTTGGGCTTGCGCCGGATGCGCGGGGTGTTTCAACGCAGGTGACGACAGCCCTGTTGTGGGATCGGGGCGTTTTCTGGCATCGTGTGCACGAGGTTGCAGGCGCACGGCACAGCCTGACGCTTGCCGCCGCCCTGCGCAACGCGAAACAATACGACACACTTCCGGCGTGCTGAGGTGGGCAGTGCTTAACAATATTATAGCCTTTGGATGGCGCGATGTCCTGGACATACTGCTGGTGAGTATTCTGCTGTATCAGATCATTCAGCTTTTGCGTGGTTCCCGGGCGATGGCGGTGCTTGTCGGCCTAGGCGTGCTGACCACGCTCTATTTTGCCGCCGGATATTTTGGTCTGTACACATTGAGCTGGCTTTTGGCGCATGTGTTCAGCTCTCTGTTTATCCTTATTGTCGTTATTTTTCAGACAGATATCAGGCATGCCCTGGGCAGAATCGGTGCGCGCCGTCTCTTGCGGCGCAGTGTGCTGCAGCAGAGCGGAATAGAAGAAATCATCATAGCCTGCTCGGAGATGGCCCGTATGCGTATCGGCGCGCTTATCGTCATTGAACGGGGCATGCCGCTCGGGGACATGATCAAGCGTGACGGCGTGCAGTTGGACGCCAAGCTTTCCAGCAGACTGCTGATGAACATATTCTACCCCAAAGCGCCCTTGCACGACGGCGCTGTGATCATTCGTGAAGGGAGGATTGTGGCGGCCGCCTGTATTCTGCCCTTGGCAGTCGCTGAGGAGCAAAATTTCGGCACCCGTCACCGCGCGGCCTTGGGAATCGCGCAGGAGAGCGATGCTGTTGCCCTTGTGGTTTCTGAGGAACGTGGTGAAATTTCACTGGCAGTGAAGGGGGAAATATCTCTCAATTTGAATGCGGGAACGCTGAGGCGGGAACTCCATGAAATCTTCTAATATGTTACGTCGTCAACTGCCGAATCTGATTTCGCTGGCTGTGGCTGTCCTTGTGGCCGTGACCATGTGGTATGTTGTGAGCGTGCGTGACCGTCTGGAAGCGCAGGTGGATGTGAGTATTGACTACAATGGAATTCCCGCAAATTTGGTTGTCACCGATGGGCTGATCAATAAAATTACCGTGCGTCTGCGCGGCGCGGAAACGCTGTTGCGCTCATTTTCACGGCAACACCTGACACAGTCTCTGAATCTTTCACACATTAAAAAAGGCACTACCGTGGTGCCGTTGAGCGTGGATTCTTTTGAGCCGCTTTTTCGTGCCTTTGAGATAGTGGGTATTCAGCCGACACGTGTTGTCGTCAAGGCGGATTCATTGATCGAACGCAGGGTGCCTCTGCACGCCATTATAGATTCGCCGCTGCGCGACAACGCGGTGACGGTGGAGAACGTCAGCATCACGCCGTCTTCGGTGCTTTTACGGGGTCCCGAGGGAGTGGTCGATTACATTTCCAGCTTGTCCCTGCCCGTTATGCTTGATCCAAAGAGGACAGGCGATGCCGTGACGCAGTCTGTTGCCCTTGACACGCCAAGTCTTGTGACGGCCATACCCTCTTTGGTAAAAGTGGAATACACGATCACCAGTGGGCGTATTGCCGTGGCCCGGCGTTGCAAGGTTTTGCTGATTGTTGAAAACAGCCGCGACTACAGCGTTACTCCTGTTGAACTTACGGTACAGGTAGAAGTGCCGGAATCCCTGTCAAAAAATACCTCCTATCTGGGGCAACTGGAGGTGAGCGCCATGCCTCCCTCGCTGGAGCCGGGGCAGAGCGGCAAGGCCGTTCTGAATTTCCGTCTGCCTGAAGGCATGACACTCCTGAATCCACTGCCCGGAGAAGTTACTGTAACACGCAAAAGCAGATAGGTAGCCCGTTATGATGGAGCGTTTTTTTGGTACGGACGGTCTGCGCGGTAAGGTAAATGTCGCGCCCATGACTGTGGATGTGGCCTTGTGTCTGGGTTTGGCCGTCGGAGTGCGCTTCAGGCGCGGAACGCATCCGCACAAGGTTGTCATCGGCAAGGACACGCGCCTTTCCGGTTACATGTTTGAATCCGCCCTGACATCAGGCCTGTGCGCCGCCGGTATGCACGTGATCATGACCGGCCCTCTGCCCACGCCGGCTATTTCCTTTTTGACGCGGAGCATAAGAGCCGACCTTGGTGTGGTGATTTCCGCCTCCCATAATCCCTTTTCAGACAACGGGATCAAGTTTTTTGACGCGGAGGGCTACAAACTGCCGGATCAGATAGAAAATGAAATTGCCGAAATGGTGCTCAACAAGGATATGGCATGGCCGTACCCGGACGCCTGTCGTGTTGGGCGGGCCACAAAAATTGAGGATGCGGGCGGGCGTTACATAGTGTACACAAAGAGCTGTTTTCCACCGCACCTGACGCTTGCCGGGCTACGCATCGTGGTTGATTGCGCCAACGGCGCGAGCTACAAGGTGGCGCCGTTGGCTCTGGAGGAGCTTGGCGCCGAGGTTTTCAGATTGGGGACCGAGCCGAACGGCATCAATATCAACGAGCGCTGCGGCTCCCTTTTTCCTGAGATAGTGGCGGCCAAGGTGCGGGAAGTGCGCGCCGATATCGGTCTGGCTCTTGACGGCGATGCGGACAGGCTGATTGTTGTGGACGAGCGCGGGACCATTCTGGACGGCGATCAGCTGATGGCTCTTTGCGCGCAGTCAATGATGGCGCACGGCGAATTGCCCGGAAATCTGCTGGTTGCCACGGTTATGAGCAATATTGCCCTGGAAGTTTTTATGCGTGAGCACGGCGGTTCCCTGTTGCGCGTTAATGTGGGTGATCGGTATGTTGTGGAAGCCATGCGCAGGGAAAACGCCATGTTTGGCGGCGAACAGTCAGGACATTTGATATTCCGCCGCTACAGCACAACTGGCGATGGTCTGCTGGCGGCCCTTCAGATTTTGCGAATACTGCGCGAAAAAGAAAAGCCGCTTTCAGAATTGGCAGGGCTGCTCCAGCTTTTTCCGCAAAAACTTGTCAATGTGCGTGTGGAAAAACGTCTGCCTTTTGAAGATATCCCGGCCATCGGCAAGACCGTGAGCGGTGTGGAGGCCGCGCTGGCAGGGCGCGGCAGAGTGCTTTTGCGGTATTCCGGCACAGAATCCGTGTGCAGGATTATGGTGGAAGGAGAGGATGTGGACAAGGTCAGCATGTATGCCGAGGAACTTGCCGAACTTGTGGCGCGGGAACTGCGCTAGTTGTCTGCCCTGGTATTTTTGCTGTATGTCGGGCTTAAGCGTGGTGTGTAATCTGTAGCATTACTTGGAGGCGCGTATGAAAGATATCCGTAAGGTCGTCATCCCCGTGGCCGGTTGGGGGACGCGTTCGTTGCCGACAACAAAGAATATCCCCAAGGAGATGCTGCCCATCTACAACAAGCCCGTTATCCAGTATGTTGTGGAGGAGGCGCAGAAGGCGAACATTCGCGATGTGATCTTTGTTACCAACAGAGACAAAAATGTTATTGAAGACCATTTTGACTATAATTTGCAGTTGGAGGCCGTGCTGGAGCGCGCCGGAAAACTGGAGAAACTGGCGGAAGTGCGCAAGGTGGCGGAAATGGTCAATATCATGTCCGTACGCCAGAAAAAGCAGTTGGGTTTTGGTCATGCGGTATTGAGCGCCCGCGAACTGGTGCGCGGCGATCCATTTGCCGTTATGGTGGGCGACGATTTGATGTTTGGAGGCGTGCCGGGCATTGCCCAGGTTATCAATGTGGCCATGTCGGAAAAGCTGCCCGCTGTCGGGGTGATGGAAGTTCCTTGGGAAAAAGTCAGTAATTACGGTATAATCGATGGTGAGGAGATGTCGCCCGGCGTGTACCGCGTCAACGGCATGGTGGAAAAGCCAAAGCGGGAAGACGCTCCCTCTAGGCTTGCCATTGTCGGTCGCTATGTGTTGACGCCCAATATTTTTGATTATCTGGAAAAAATTACTCCCCGGTCAGGACGGGGAATTGCAGCTTACCGATGCCATGCAAAAAATGGCGGCGGATCACGGCATGATGGCCGTTCGTATGGCAGGCATGCGTTTTGACGCGGGCGACTGGGCTGAATTTTTGACTGCCAATATTTATTTTGCCTTGCAGGATGAGGAACTGCGGTACGATTTGCTGGCGTTGCTCAAAAAATTTGTGCAGTTCCAGTAGTGACGGCATGAATATGCAGGGTCATTTTGCTGCCGAGGTGGTGGAACTGGTAGACACGCTATCTTGAGGGGGTAGTGCGTTATGCGCGTGCGGGTTCGAGTCCCGCCCTCGGCACCAAGAACAGATTTCATAACGTCCCGTAAAGCCCAAAAAGCCTTACGGGACTTTGCTTTTACGGGGTTTGATAGTTTCATAAGGGTTCATAAAGTTCATTTTGAGGGAAAAGAAAAATTGCTTGCCCTGGGGTATATCCTGCGGTGAGCTTGAAGGATGCCCGGCAGAAGGCAGTGGATTCCAAGGAGCAGCTTGCCAAGGGCATTGACCCCGGCGAAGTAAAAAGCAAGCCAAGGCCGTCGCTATTGCAGAGGCAAAAGAAACCGCCGCAACATTTGAGGTGGTGGCGCGGGAGTGGTATGCGAAAAAGATGTCTGTCTTTTCAGTAGGCCACCAGAGAAAAATACTTTCCCGCCTTGAAAATCAGCTTTTCCCCACCATTGGCTCAATGCCGTTTTCATCTATTGAACCATTTGACCACATCGCCACTGAGTGACGGCTTCTTTGTCTTCTCGGTCTTTGGCCAGTCCTCAAAACGCTGCGTCTCTCGCTCCGCCATATTCTTAAGCTCTTTGACTTTCTGGCACCCTTGCAGATTGAGGCGTCTGACCAGTAAGTATAATCTCAAGCTGGTATGCGTAGTCTCGGGTCTTTTCAACTGAGACTGGTATGCCCGTTTTTTCCAAACTGGCGCAAAATGGCGTCAGACTCTGCCATAAATTCCTGATAGTTACCTGCGTTCATCGCTCCCTCATTACTACTTTGTGCATTGTTGAATTACTACCGATTATCCACATTATTAAACCAAAACCATACCATGACAGGATTAAGGTCATTAAGCCACTGAGTAACCACTGAACCAATGCCATTCCAATTCCATACGCGATATCTTCCACAACTCCCCCTCTTCTATACAGGATTACTAAAACAACTTCTGAT
>LQAB01000183.1_pt1 | contig 14762 bp, 12 predicted proteins | sample 654521 | NCBI WGS metagenome assembly LQAB01 (sample SAMN00762031, study PRJNA78659) | termite gut metagenome | isolation source: bacterial endosymbionts found in Trichonympha flagellates filtered from... | host: Zootermopsis nevadensis | place: USA: Mt. Pinos, Los Padres National Forest, CA ... | reverse complement strand
AGGTATTGACCCTTGGGAGTTAGTTACAGTCTTAAGGTCGCTTATGGAAACTCTCTGTCCACTGGCGAAGCCCGTGGCCGCGCGGGTTGGGTTACCGTTACTGTCGTAAGCTGCGGACAAAGGCGGCCCTACTATTTCTTCATTTTTGTCGGGTTGGTGATCAGCTAGACCCCAGAGTCCGAGGCCCAGCCGCCGAGGGGCGCTCCATGTTTTTAGGCGCTCAAAGGACAGATGTGCATCTTCTAGATTTCTAGTTAGCCGATCTTCCATAAATTTTATAGCTGGGGCAAAGTAACTAGCTGGAATTTCTTCTACGCCCAATTCCAAAATTAAATCTTTTGTGTTCACAACGTGCTCTTCCAGCGGCCCAGAAGGGGGTGTCCCAGAGCCGTTCTCTGTTCAATATACAGCTTGGCCACTTCCCGGGTTAGATTTCTGACTCGGCCAATGAAGCGAGTGCGCTCAGTGACGGAAATAGCACCTCGGGCCTCTAGTAAATTGAAAGTGTGCGAACATTTAAGACAGTAATCATAGGCTGGCAGAACCAGTCCGGTTTGGGCTAGCTTACTCGATTCCTCTTCGTAAATGTCGAAAAGAGAGAAAAGCATCGGTATATCGGCGTATTTAAAGTTGTGTTCGGAATATTCTACCTCTCCTTGATGGTGGACGTCGCCATAGCGGATATGTCCGTTCCAGTTCAGATCATAGACATTGTCAACGTCTTGAAGGTACATAGCCAGGCGTTCTAGGCCATAGGTATATTCTACTGAAATTGGGGATAAGTCGAAGCCGCCTACTTGCTGGAAATAAGTAAATTGGGTCACCTCCATGCCATCGAGCCAGACTTCCCAGCCGATGCCCCAGGCCCCTAGAGTGGGCGATTCCCAGTCATCTTCCACAAAGCGGATGTCGTGATCTAAAGGATCAATCCCCAAAGCTTTAAGGCTGTCTATATAGAGATCCTGAGCTCCTAAAGGTGAAGGTTTGACTATGACTTGGAACTGGTAATAATGCTGAAGTCGATTGGGGTTTTCCCCGTAACGTCCGTCGGTTGGGCGGCGGGAAGGCTGAATATAAGTCGTGCGCCAGGGTTCCGGCCCTAGGCAACGTAGGATGGTGGCCGGGTGAAAGGTCCCGGCCCCTACTTCCATATCATAGGGCTGCATTATTATGCAACCGCGCTCAGCCCAAAATTGAGATAGAGTTAAAATTACGTCTTGAAAGGACTTGGGGGTCGCATTAGACATCTTCGGTTCCTCTTTAAATTATGAAGGTTGGTGAATTTATTATGTTCAGACCATCATACAATAAATATTTTAACATAAGCTCGAAATCAGCACAACCAGAGCTTGCTTTATCAGGAAAGTGGAGAATATAATAAATTGGAAGAGAGGTGGATATGACAAAAATAAACGGTTATGAACAAATTTATCAATGGCAGGTTGGAAAATTAGCCAATTTTGATTTAACCGGAAATGCTCCCAGCCTGGGCTTAACTACGGACGCTGTCGGCCGGGTTAAAATTTATTTTTTTGGCCGTCTCTATTTGGTAGATGGGAAAGGGGTCTGGCCGGATGACGGTGGATCCGCCGGGATTAACCATCTGAGTTTGGTTGCCCATTATGCTTTAAGCCCGGGCCGGGGCGAACCCGCCTATGATTTCCGACCTTTGGGGCGTCTATGCGGTCTTATGGAAGCGCAAAATAGCTTAGTTCTCCAGGATGTCGCCCGCGCTATGGCCCGCCGTTTTGATAGCGATTCGGCCGCCTTGGCTGAACAGGCTGAGCGGATTGGCGGCTGTTTTGAAGGCCCCGACCCTTCGGGCGGTTATTCCTGGCTTTTTCACCCCTTCCCCAAGGTGCCTCTCCGCTTAATTTGGCACAAGGCTGATGCGGAATTTAAATCTGATTATCGTCTCTTATTTGATTCTAGCTCCACCGCTTTTATGGAATTCGAGGCTCTGGGCTTTCTAGCCGGCATTTTTGTGAAGGAAATAACTGGGGAAGAATGAATGGAAGTTCTTATTTTTCTAGTCGGAGCTAGGGGGGTCGGTAAGACTACCATAGGTGGGAGGCTGGCCAAAGAATTAGGATTGGATTTTTTCGATACCGATTGGCTGGTTACCAGTTTAGCCGCCCAATCTGTGGCTGAAATTGTGGCGGCCGAGGGATGGGCCGGTTTTCGCCGTCGGGAAAGTTTAGCTTTAGCCGAGGTGGCTGAAGGCCGGAATCGGGTGGTGGCTACTGGCGGCGGTCTGGTGTTGGCCACAGCTAATCGGCGGCTGATGCGTGCTAGCGGGCTAGTCTTTTATCTGGCAGCTCCGGTCGAAGTTTTAGTTACTCGTCTTCTGGCCGATCCTTTAGCTATGCAGCGCCCTAGCCTTATTGGAGCTTCTCCGGCCGTTGAAGCGGTCCAGATGCTGGCGGAGAGGGAACCATTTTACCGAGCGGCGGCCCATCATATTCTCAATGCTGTAATGGCTCCCGAAGAAATAATCTCCGCCATTAAAAAGTTAGTTTTTTGATTTTTAAGACCGGTAAGAAGCGTTGATAGCGATATATTTTGGGGAAAAGTCGCAGGTGAGCATTTCGTATTCGCCGTTTCCGGCGTTGAGATTTATAAGCAGCCCGTATTCTGTTTTTTTCATGACCATCGAAGCAGCCTTTTCTTTGTTATTATCCTGGCCCTGGCGGACCCAGGGAATATCGTCCAGGTCAATATCTATAGCATAGGGGTCGAAGGTAGCCCCGGAGCGGCCTAGAGCCATAATGAGGCGGCCCCAATTAGCGTCGCCGCCGAAAAAAGCTGTTTTAACTAGGGGCGATTCGGCCACGGTGCGGGCCGCTAGCTTAGCTTCCTCGGTATTTTTGGCCCCCCGCATTCGAATAGTTATTAGACGGGTAGCTCCTTCACCATCTCGGGTAATCTGGTAGGCTAGATTCTTCATAACTGTGAAAGAGGCTTCTTTGAATTTAGCCAGGGCCTCACCTGAGTCGGCTGGGTTCATGCCGGCGGCGCCGGAAGCCATAATCATAAGGCTGTCGTTAGTAGAGGTGTCGCCATCTATCGTGACCCGGTTAAAACTCATTTCCGCGCCTTCTACTAGGATATTTCTGAGCAGGGGCGCTTTAATTTCGGCATCGGTGATCAGAAAGCCTAGCATGGTGGCTAAGTTGGGGGCAATCATACCTGAACCCTTAGCGCAGCCCCAGATCGAGACGGTGTGACCGTTTAATTTAATTTTTTCGGTTCTAATTTTAGGTCGGGTATCAGTAGTCAGAATGGCTTGGGCGAAATCGTTTAAGCCATCAGGTCTTAGTTGAGATAGAAGATTCGGGAGCTTAGCTTCTAGGATGCTTATATTAATGGGTTGGCCGATGACGCCGGTGGAGGCCAGCATAATTTCGGTGGCTGGGCAGCTGAGTAAGGTGGCTAGGGCGGCAGCCGACCGATAGCAATCTTTCGTTCCGGCCGGGCCGGTTTGAGCGTTAGCCTGGCCGGCATTGGCTAGAAAGGCCCGACCGCGGCCTTTAGCGGCCATGGCCGAAGACCAGATAACCGGCGCGGCCCGGCAGACGCTTTGGGTGAAGACCCCGGCCCAGGCCACCGGGGCGTCGGCCGTGATGATTCCCAGATCGAGGCGATTTTTATATTTAAAACCAGCCTCCACCGCCGCCGCTTTGAAACCTTTAACGAGCATAAAACACCTGTCTATTGGTAATATTGATTGCCGGAATTAGATTTTTTGATTATAATCCCTTTACGCTGATTATGCAACGACAGGATAAACTATATAATGATTGACCTTAAGGCCCCTAATCTTAATCTCGCACCTGTTTTGAGTTCTCCTCACTTTGGTTCGGGTCAATCCGATCGTTTTCTGGTTATCCGGCCAGTCGGTGGATTGGCCGGCGATATTATAGTGGCTGGCCTTTTGTCCCTGGCTGAGGCAACTCCGGCCGATTTGGAACAATTCCTAGATGACCTTAATCTTGGTGCCTTAGCTGGACGAGTGACTTTGATCGAACGGTGGGTGAAGCAGATTGGTGGAGTGAGTTTGGCGGTGGATCTTCCTGAAGAATTTGAACATCGCAATCTTAAGGACATTGAAGATTTTTTTGCGGCCACCCGTTTGACTGAGGTCGCTCGGGCTATGGCCATCGGAACTTTTCGTTTGCTAGCGGAAGTTGAGGGTTCGGTTCACGGTCTGGCACCTTCAGAAATACACTTTCATGAGGTGGGGGCCCTGGACAGTCTGCTAGATATCGGCCTGGCTGCGTTGCTCGTTAACCGTCTGGCCATTAGCCGGATTATCTGCGGTCCTCTGCCTCTTTGTGATGGGGTCATTAAATGTTGGCATGGCTGGCTACCTTCCCCTGCTCCGGCGGTGTTGAAACTTTTAACGGGTGTTTTAGTGATTGGTCGAGCCGGTTTTGGTGAGACGGTCACGCCTACTGCTTTAGCCTTATTAAAGAGTTTAGGGGCTGAATTTGGTCCTTGGCCTTTGATGTTGGTTGAGCACCAGACTTTAGTTTATGGCACTAAAATTTTCGATGAAGCTCCTAATGGCACTATTTTCGCTCTAGGCCGCGCTTATGACTCAGGCTTCGTTTCTCCTATCGGGGAAATTCATCCATGAACGAGATTATTTACGGTCGGGATGAAATCGCTAGGGCTTTAGTTAGCTTGGCTGATAGTATTTTAGCTGTCCAACCTCAGGAACCAACTTTCATCGGTATTCGCCGGGGCGGTCTTGTTTTATGCGACCGCTTAATTGGGCTCATTGGTCGGAAGCTCGGGCGGCTGCCGGCTCGAGGAGTGATTGACATCAATCTGTATCGTGACGACTGGACCGTGGCTCGCGAATTACCTCAGGTTGGTCGGACGGAAATACCTTTCAGTTTGGACGGGTTGAGGGTGGTTCTGGTCGATGATGTTATTTTTACCGGTCGCACCGCCCGGGCGGCTTTAGAAGCTTTGGTAGATTTTGGTCGGCCGTCTCGCGTTGAATTAGCTACTCTGGTGGACCGGGGTCATCGGGAGATGCCAGTTCACGCTGACTATGTGTCATTTAAAATAACTACCACCCTCAGCCAGAAGGTTAATGTTTATTTTCAGGAACAGGGGGGGCGTTGTGAAGACCGGGTGGTGCTGGAGGAAGGACGAGTCGGTGAATAATTTTAAGACTACCGTGGGCCTTTTGGGTTGCGGTCATGTGGGGGCGGGCGTAGCCAGAATGCTTCTGGTCGATCGTAATTTTATCAGGGAAAAAATGGGCTGGCCTCTAGAATTGCTTAAAATAGCGGTGCGAAATCCGGCCGCTTCCCGACCCTTCGATTTTCCAGTTGATCTTTTTACCACCGATCCATATGAGATAGTCGGGAATAAAGATATTCAGGTGGTGGCGGAACTTATCGGTGGAATAGAGCTGACCCGGGAATTAGTTTTGGCCGCCTTGCGTTCCGGCCAACATGTAGTCACCGCCAACAAAGCTCTTCTGGCCCATCACGGGCGGGAAATTTTTGCCGTAGCCGCTAAAAATAAGGTGGAAGTTATGTTCGAAGCGGCCGTGGCCGGCGGTATTCCTATTATCCGCGTAATGAAGGAAGGGTTGTCCGCCAATCGTATTCGTCATCTGTTTGGTATTTTGAACGGTACCTCTAATTATATTCTCACTCGTATGAGTCGGGAGGGGCTCGATTTTAAAACCGCTCTGGAAGAAGCCCAGCAAATTGGCTATGCTGAATCTGATCCAACTTTGGATGTAGAAGGTCAAGATGCGGCTCACAAACTTATTCTTCTAACTGCCCTGGCCTACGGTACCTTACCAGATCTGAATAATATTCATATTGAAGGTATCACCGCCTTGACCCCGGAAGATATAGAATTTGCCCGTGAATTAGGTTACGTTGTTAAACTTTTAGCTATTTCTGCTCGGGATGAGACTGACGGGCGGTTGGAGGTGCGACTCCACCCGGCTATGCTGCCGAAAACTCATTTATTGGCCGAGGTATGTGGGTCCACGAATGCAGTTCTGGTGTCCGGTCATGCGGTGGGTGATATTTTGCTCAATGGGGCCGGGGCTGGTATGATGCCAACAGCTAGTTCCGTTCTGGGCGATCTTATGGAAGTAGCCCGAACCAGTCGTCAAGGTTCGGCGCCGCGGGTGCCTTCTCTGGGTTGGTTCACCTTGAATGATGAAATACCCAGGTCCATGAGTGAAACGCGGACTACTTATTATTTACGCTTTACCGTGGCCGACCGTCCCGGGGTTCTGGCTGCTATTGCTAGTCTGTTCGCCGAATATGGTATTAGTTTGGCCCAGGTTATTCAGAAGAGTGCCGTCGATAGTCATTCGGTGCCCTTAGTTATTTTGACTCATTTGGCTCAGGAAAGGGATCTGAAGGCGGCTTTGAAGGTTGTGGACAAGCTTCCGGCTGTGACGGCACCGACTAGGCTCATTCGGGTTGAGACTAGGCTTTAGAAAAGTGGAGTAAAGCAATTTATGAAATATGTGATTCTTATTGGCGATGGCATGGGAGATTACCCCTGTTTGGATTTGGGCGGGCGGACTCCTTTGGCTGCCGCCCCTACACCCAACCTAGATTTTATGGCTCAAAATGGGTTGCTGGGTTTAGCTCGCACCGTCCCTCCCAGCATGACCCCTGGATCCGATGTAGCTATCATGTCGCTGATGGGTTACCAACCCCAGGGTCTGCTGACTGGGCGAGGTCCCTTGGAAGCGGCCGCTAAAAAGCTTGATTTTAGCCCGATGGAATTGATTTTTCGTCTTAATTTTGTTACTCTAAAATTCAGCCCGGGCCGGGTCAGTCTATGTAACCACGCCGCTGGTAATATCTCTACTACTGAGGCCGAAGAACTTCTGGATGCTTTGCGGAAAAAATTGCCCCTTGGACCAGGTTATTATCTTTATCCTGGAATTGGCTACCGCCATCTTTTGCTTTGGCCGGACCCGGCTCCGGACCAGGCTCCCTCTTACCCGCCCCATGATTATCGCGATCAGGATATAGGTGGGCTTTTAAGCGACCCAGCGGCCCGTGAGATCATGAATCTAGTGCGGGCTTCTTGGCCGATTTTGGAACATCACCCGGTCAATAAAAAACGCCGGGCCCGGAATCTACCCTCGGCTAATTCTATTTGGCTGTGGGGGCAAGGGAAGCGGGTGGAGGTCAAAACCTATTTGGAACGTTGGGGTCTCACAGGAGCGGCGATTTCAGCCGTGGACCTTATTCGCGGTCTGGGCGTAATTACCGGCCTAGAGACTCCCGTTATTCCTGGGGCTACCGGCTGGTTAGATACCAACTACCAAGGTAAAGTTGAGGCGACTTTGGAAGCCCTCTCCCGTTTAGATTTAGCTGTACTTCACTTTGAAGGTCCGGACGAAGCCTCTCACCAGGGCGAGCTAGCTTCTAAACTTCAGGCCATCGCTGATTTTGATGCTAAAATTGTGGGGCCGCTTTTAAGAGCCTTACCCGATTTCGGCTCTTTCCGGATTTTGGCCGCCTGTGATCACTTTACCCCTCTGAAAATAAAAACTCATGTGGCTGACCCTGTCCCTTTTCTGATTTATGGTCAGCCGACTCTTCCAGGGAGTCCCAGTGGTCGGGCCTATACTGAGGCTAATGCCGCCGCTACCGGTCTGCTGGTGGAACCGGGGGCCGCTCTTAGCGGGCTTTTTTTCGGTCCGGAAAAATGAAACAGCCGCCGAAAGATATTTTTATAGGCCGTAGCTGGCACCGGGTACTTTATGCTGATACCGACGCCATGGGTATAGTTTATAATGGAACCTATTTCCGTTTTTTTGAAAGGGCGCGGGAAGCTTATCTACGTCAGCGAGGGTTACTCTATACGACCATGGAAGCCCGTGGCCTCATGACTCCCCTGACTGAGGCTTTTGCCCATTACTATTCATCTTTTCACTATGATGATCTCATCGCTATGGAGTGTTGGGTGGCTGACATCAAAAGAGCCAGTTTCTGTTTTGAATATCGCCTGTTTCTGGAAGAAACTCCCGCTGAAACTAAGGTGGCTGGCTATACTATTCTGGCGGTGATGGATAGGGCCAGCCGTAAGATAATTAAAATTCCGGGCTGGGTACTGGTAGCGATCGGGGATAAGGTCGAGCCGAAGCCGTTGGAAGAAAAACCGCTTTAAAAAACGTTTGTTTTATTGTTATTCAACCTTATAACCTGGCTTTGTAACCAATATTTACAGCCTCACAAGAATGAAAGGCTCTCGCCGACGGAAGTCTTTTGCTTTTATTAGGTTATTTGCTTAAATCTATCATAATTAGTCCCTTGGCTTTGTCCCTCGATGGAAATCTAATGACGAAAGAGAAGCTTCACTTTGTTCCCTCGCTCCCTTTTCTTCAGATTGTCCTTCATAACATTCATTCTCAGCCAGGGCTTTTTTCGCTAGCACTTTTAGCTAAACCTAGCAAAGTTTAAATCGAAATTTCACGATTAATTAGGGTTATTTATTAGTTATTTAAAAATGTTATTTCAAAATATAATATTTAGTTATTAGATATAATTTATGGATTGTAGTAAATTAAGGGCTTTTTGTTATAGTGAGTTAAATAAGCTTAACTGAATAAATATAGCGCTTTTGTTGGTTGGTTTTGAGCATCCCTGTTTACTTGGTTAGGTGTTCAAACGAGTGCTGATCAGACTAAGGAGTAATTTGTTAAAATTCTGAATAGGAAGGTCATCTAAATTTTTTCTACTTGAAACTTTTAGTCAGGCACCATCTAATTTTTTAGCTGGATTAGTTGAAGTTCGGTATTTATTGGTTTCTATTTCCTCATAGGTAAAGGTTAATTTTTACCAAGCCCTCCGTATATGGCATTCGATACAATAAGCTAGTATATATAAAAAAATATAAGCCCTGACTCTTTGTTCTAGCCAGTGATGTATAGGTAATATTTTTGTGTTAGCGCTCATCACCTTTCTAAAAACCTATTCTAATCGAGAGAGATTTTCGTAAGTGCGAATGTATTCCTCTGGGCTCATCTCATTTTTATTAATGGATGTTTTAATTATATAAATTCCATTCAACGTTGACTCTTGTTCTGTACTAATAATTCAGAATTACAAAATTTAAATGCTGAATGGTCTAGCGGAACAGCTTAATTTTCAAGAGTAAGGGCATCTCTTTTTGGTTCGCTAGATTAGAATTAGAGTAAGAGGGAGGTTGAAAATAAAAATGGTTAGGTCTTTCGTAAAATTAATTTACTTATAAGAAGTGATAAAGTGGTAGATAAAAAATAGATTCTTACCTTTAGGGCTAGTCAATAGGACTACTAAACTTTTTTGCCAAAAATATGGCTGAAGCTAGTTCGAAATCGTGGATTGGGATGTAACAATAAAAGCCATTGGTCGGGATCATTCAGTCACGAGTCGGCCGTATCAAAAAGTTTTTAAGGGTCCGGCAATGTTAGCTTTAAAACTTAGAGTATCGTAAAATTAGACCTAGTAAAATTTGGCGTCTGATTTATAAATAAAATCTGGATCGGGGAAAAAACTAAGCCCGGTTTCGGGTTCTAGTGTTTGACACGATTTCCCATATAAATTGAAAATAGTTTGGGCGACCATCAGCCGACGCTTTATTTTATTGATCGCCCATAATTTAATCTGTTTCTGGTAGCTGCTGTAGATTACAAACGTTTTTTATTTGACGACAGAGGCGAGGCATAGTTTAGGGCCGGTTCAAAATTGAAATCTTCATTAACCTACTTGAAGGCTCATACCTAAAAAAGACTCGCAATTAGTCTAAATTACTGAGGATATAGAGTATGGTAGTGAGGGCTATACTACTGTTGTTGGTTCTTTTATGGCTATCTTAGCTTTACTACGAAAAATCCATCGTGGGCGAATCTTGGGTGAAAGCCATGCTCACTGGGGGCTTAACTACAAAATAAGTATGAGGAATACTTTCATAAAATTTAAATTATGAACTTAAAATTCGTTGAAGTCCTTCAAGGCGTACTTTCTAGAAATCTTAGGAAACATTATTTTATTTGTCAAGTCGGCCGGGTTGTGATAAAAATAAAATTATTGAAGGTGTTAATTCCAACCCGAATAGGGAAGTACGGTGAAAAGCCGTTGTGGTGCCGCCGCTGTAATCGTTAGAAGATCCGCTTGGTCGTAAAAGGGTCAGCCATTTTTTAAAATGAAAGAGAAGGCGAGGGATCTTTGTTTGACCGGGAGCCAGAAGACCTGTCTTCATTTGACCCGTTTTTAAAGACGTGTTTTTCGCTATTAAAGTTTTGAGGTCGAGTTTTGCCTTGAAATAGCTCCGCAAAAAAACGGTGTTGTGGTGCTTGACCAGAGCGCCATTTTTTTGTCTAAAATTAGGAGTCCGGTGAGGCGGAGCATGAAAAAAATAGTTTTAGGTGTTTTGTTTTTTATTGGCTTATATGGGGCTATTGAGTTTCATCAGGCCCTGGCCGCGTTGACGGTTCCGCCGTTTCCACCTCGCGATCCGCAGCGAATCATTTCGCTGGCCCCCAGCGTTACCGAGATTCTTTATGCCTTGGGTCTGGGCGATAAAGTGGTCGGGGTGACTCAATTTTGCTATTATCCCCCGGAAGTTTTAGAAAAACCCAAAGTTGCTGGTTTTAGTAATGTTAATCTAGAGGCGGTTGTCTGGCAGAGGCCGGATCTAGTGATTTTACCGGTGGATAAAATTAGTAACCGCCAAAATTTAGAACGTCTGGGTTTAAGCGTTTTACCTTTAGATACTCGGTCGCTTTCCGGTCTGATGGCTGCGGTTAGGATGTTGGGAGAAACAGCAGGGCGTCAGGTTCAGGCTCAAGCTATCGGTGATCGCCTGGTCGAAGGCATTCGGGTTGCTAGAAACCAAGCTAATGGTCATACGCGACCCACGGTTCTTTTTTCCATCATGCACAATTACGAAGGTCCGGGTTACATTGCGGAAATAAATATCGTAGGTCGGGATGGTTTTTTTAGTGAATTAATAGATATCGCCGGCGGCCGTAACGTCTATCAAGGGCCATTGGCCTTCCCTCGCCTTTCTAGGGAAGCAATTATTTACCTTAATCCTGATGTTATAGTCGATGTGGTAATCAGTGACGAAAATTTAGAGACAGTGCGGCGGGACTGGCAGAGTTTGGCTTCGGTCGAGGCTATAAAAAACGGTCGCCTCTTTTTCCTCACTGATAAGAGCGATACTGTGCCGGGGCCACGTATTTATAAGACTTTAATCCAGTTGGCTCGATGTTTTCACTCTGAGGTAAACGAAGGTTTAGAAATGGAGAAAAGTCATGCTAAGGATTAACAATTTTTCTTTTTCTTTCGGGGGTCGACCGGTGCTTAAACAGCTTAGTTTAGAACTGAAAGAGGGTGATTATTTATCTGTTTTAGGGCCAAACGGAGCTGGGAAATCCACTTTACTAAAATGTTTGCTCCGTCTTCATGACCGGGGGGTGGCCACTGGTAATATTCATCTTCAGGGCCGGCTTCTGGCGGAATATTCCCAAAAAGAATTAGCTCGGATTATCAGCTATGTGCCCCAGGTCGGGGGCTGGACTCCACCCTATACCATCGTCGAATTTCTGCGCTTAAGTCGCTACCCCCATATTAAAGCTACTCCTCATTTTTCAGTTAAAGATGATGTGGCGGTTGACCGAGCTTTGCATTTAACTTCTTTAGCTGCTTTGGCCGGGCGGCGGCTGACTACTCTGTCTGGCGGCGAACGTCAAAAAGCTTTTCTGGCTGCTGCCCTTGCTCAGGAAACGCCCCTTATGCTTCTAGATGAACCGGCTTCTTTTCTCGATCCCAAGCATGCTGCTGAATTGGATCGCCTTCTGCACGATTTGAATAAAAATGAAGGCTTAACTATGATAACCGTCACTCATAACCTAAATCATCCGGCCAAGGTGGGGGGGTTAACTTTAGTGCTGAAAGAGGGTGAAGCTTTATTTTTTGGGCCAGTCACCGGTCTTTTCGAGGCAGGAATTTTGGAGGCGGCTTACCAGCACAAATTTCTTTATTTGCCTCACCCTTATCACGACTGGCCTGTAGTTTTAGCGGAATAACTATGTCCCGATATTTAAAATTTACTTTAATGGTCATAGCTAGTTTGGGGATTGTCGCTATTTGCCCTTTTTTTGGCCTAAGCTTGGTTTCCCCGGAAACAATTTGGACTACGGGGCATCCTGAGGCTGCCGTCTTTTGGATGCTTCGGGTTCCCCGGACGGCGGCAGCTTTTCTTGCCGGTGCCGGTTTATCTATGAGTGGCTTGGTGTTTCAGGCTCTTTTTCGTAATCCCTTGGCTACACCTTTTACTTTGGGGGTTTCCAGCGGCGCATCTTTTGGAGCCTCGATCTATTTCTGGTTGGGTGGTATTGTTTGGCTGGGAAGCGTGGGGCCATTGGCCGCATCCCTAGTGGGGGCAGGGTTATCGATAGCTATGGTCTATGCCGTGACCAGATCTCGAGGCGACTTTTCCACGGTGGTGATGCTTCTGGCTGGGGTCATCATTAATTTCTTTTTTTCCAGTTTAGTTATGTTTGTTCAGTACCTGAGCGATCCGTATGACTCCTTAAGAATAATGCACTGGCTAATGGGTTCTATGTCCGGTTTGGAGATAGCCCGGTTGGCTGATCTTAGTTTCATAATTTTAGTTGGCGCGGTTATGATCCGACTCCTGGCTCCGGAAATTGATTTGCTTGTGGCGGGTGAGGAACTAGCGGCTAGCCGGGGAGTGGAAGTCGGACGAACTAAGGTATTTATTTTTTTGATCGCTTCTATCGTTGTGGGGGCGGTAGTCTCTTTGACTGGTCCTATTGGCTTTGTGGGTATGATGGTGCCGCATGTTTGTCGTTTATTTTTCGGCTGGTCGCATAAGATTTTGTTACCGGCTGTTTTCTTTACCGGGGGGGCATTTTTGGTAGTCTGCGATTTAGTGGCTAGGTTAATTTTGGCTCCGGCGGAATTTCCTATTGGCATCGTTACTGCTCTTTTAGGTGGACCGTTTTTCCTGTGGACCCTGTTCCACAGTAACCGGAACGGGAATTTTTTATAGCGAATAAAGCTGCGGTCTTTTCAAACCGTGGCTTTAATGAGGTGGATTGAGTAAATATTTTTTTAGGGGAGGTTAAGGCGGGTCAAGCGGGTAGGCTTAAGAATTAATAGTGACAAAATTTTATTTAGGCCGGTAGATAAAATTTAAATAAATCTAGGCGAGGGATCTTCTGATCTTAGACCGTAGATAAGTGCTTATTATTCCGAGTAGTGGCGAAATAGCTCGAGTAAATTAGCCTATAAATTAAAAGCTAAACTCGGATTATGGCTACCTAAGTTGGGGATAGTCAGATGCTAATAAGCGAAGACGGCTTTTAAGTGTTTAGACAGTTTTTTTTGGGCTTACTACAAAAAGGTGCACCGAATATTTTTGGCGAAAATTGAATTAAAGCCGGGAAAGACAGTGCCCAAGTCTTTAAAATTGACCAATTTTGTAGCTATATAAACGAAGACTTCCTGCCGGCCAATCAAATTTTTAGATAGTGAGGGGCTTTAAAGCTATAGCCGTTTAAATTAGCTTTCGTTTTTGTAATTGGTTTTAACCTAGCAGCGCTTGAAGGCTGCTTTGGGCCGGGTTGGTTCTTGCGCTTCTTAGACCAGTCTGCCTAAGAGTTGTTTCGAGTATTTTGACCACTGATCAACTTTGCTGGTAATTAAGTCCAAATTTAAATTTAGTTTTATTCCATTGAGGATGAAATTAAATTCTTCCATCCTAAAATTCTTTCGTGAGTTGTTAATAAAGGATAACTTCAATAAGGACCATCTGCTCAGTGGGTGCTCCTTATTCCTAACTTCTGATATCTTGATTTAAGCATATAAGGATAACGTAACTTCATTGGAATTAGCCAATGGTATGAGATATAAAAATAGAGGAAAGAATTTTATGAAAGCATTTCTTATAATTCTAGTCTTAATAATTATTTTTTTTAGCTTACCTTTCTTGACCGATATTGCAATTAGGATATCCATTTAAACGAGGCGTACAAAAAACTGATAGCTACTAAATCAGCAGGGTAGAAAACTAAATTACGCAAAGTTCAACGGGCTTTAATTAAATTCAGAGATGCGGCATAGTTGTTATGATTAACACTACTTATTAGATATATTGCTTATAATTGAGCAGATCCATTAGTTCGATCAACTTACCAGTAGCCAGAAGTGAGTATGAAACAGGTGATTGATGATTTTGAACTATGTATCCTGCTCCTGTTACCTGTTAATTTAATCCAGCCTAATTTTAATTATGTAACTATATAGACATTTCGGCTCCGAATGCGGCCATAATGTTACGTTGAAGTGGTTCTACCTTAGTAAGCAGATGCCCGTATCTTCCGGAATATGATAGTTACGTTGGTAGATTGCTTATTTGAATATATAATACGGTAAGATTTATCTTATAAAAATATCTATATAGTAAACAGAGAGAGGAGGAATGATTGGTTAGATTACATGATGTAGTATTTTTTTTGCTAAAGCCATAAAAAAATAGCACTAGCCCCAGATTTTGGGCTAGATTAGGGTTAGGCGGAAATTTTTTGTAAAAAAATGGGCCAGTAAGAGAAGACTCTTTTGCTAACCCATTATTTCTATTGATGGTGCCGAGGGACGGAATCGAACCGCCCACACCCAGATTTTCAGTCTAGTGCTCTACCAACTGAGCTACCTCGGCTAAACCTTTCGTAAAATAGCAAAATA
>LQAB01015650.1_pt1 | contig 14763 bp, 14 predicted proteins | sample 654521 | NCBI WGS metagenome assembly LQAB01 (sample SAMN00762031, study PRJNA78659) | termite gut metagenome | isolation source: bacterial endosymbionts found in Trichonympha flagellates filtered from... | host: Zootermopsis nevadensis | place: USA: Mt. Pinos, Los Padres National Forest, CA ... | reverse complement strand
GAATGACATTGCAGCTTCTTTAACTAATATTTACAATAAGTCTAGACAGGAAAAAATTACAAATGAAATTTTAGATCTTGCCAACGGACAACAGGGAATATAAAAATGGAAAATAAAGAAAATGTAAGTGTACAAGGCGCTGTTATAAGAGTTCAGGGCACGGTCGTAGATTTTAAATTTGAAGATGCCGTCCCTGAAGTTTATGAGGCACTGATTTTAAAAATGCCAGATGGAAGCGATTTAGTTCTTGAGACAATGTTTGAAATGGATAATTCCGAAGTAAGAACAATAGCAATGGGTTCGACAAACGGAATGAAAAAAGGAATGAAAGCTATAAGAACTTTTGCTCCTATAAAAGTTCCAGTAGGCAAAGAAACACTTGGAAGAATATTTAACGTTTTAGGTGAGCCTATTGACGCTTTAGGGAAAATTGGCGATTCTGTTGAAAGACATCCTATACACAGATCTGCGCCTGATTTTATAGATCAAAAAACATCTCCTGAAATGCTTGAAACGGGAATCAAAGTAATAGACTTAGTCTCTCCTTTTACTAAAGGCGGGAAAATAGGAATTTTCGGAGGCGCTGGAGTAGGAAAAACCGTTATAGTTAAAGAACTTATAAGGAATATTGCCGCAGTTCATAAAGGACATTCGGTTTTTGCGGGAGTGGGCGAGAGAACAAGGGAAGGAACCGATTTGTGGATGGAAATGGTTGAATCCAAAATTATTGATAAAGCCGTTTTGGTATTTGGACAGATGAACGAACCTCCGGGAAACAGAATGAGGGTAGCGCTTACGGCTCTTACAATGTCCGAATATTTCCGCGATGAAAAGGGAGAAGACGTTTTGCTGTTTATCGATAATATTTTCAGATTCGCTCAAGCCGGTAGCGAAGTATCAGCTCTTCTTGGAAGAATGCCGTCTGCAGTAGGATATCAGCCTAACCTTGCAAAGGATATGGGCGATTTGCAGGAAAGAATTACTTCGACAAACAAAGGTTCTGTCACTTCCGTTCAGGCAGTTTATGTTCCCGCAGACGATTACACCGATCCGGCTCCCGTAGCGATTTTTGCTCATTTAGATGCGACACTGACGCTTGATAGATCAATTATGGAACAGGGATTATACCCCGCAGTTAATCCGCTTACTTCTTCTTCAAGACTTTTGGATCCTAATATTGTAGGCGAAGATCATTACAATACGACGATGTCTGTTAAAAAAATTTTACAGAAATATAAAGATTTACAGGATATTATTGCAATACTTGGTATGGACGAACTTTCCGATGAAGACAAACTAACTGTTTCAAGAGCGAGAAAAGTACAAAAATTTTTGACACAACCTATGTTTGTTGCCGAAACCTTTACAGGTCTTGAAGGAAGATATGTTAAAACTGAAAATACTATAAAAGGATTTAAAGATATTATCGATGGTAAATACGATTTTCTGCCAGAACAGGCTTTCTATATGGTCGGTTCCATAGAAGAAGCCGCTGAAAAATCTAAAAAATCTTCTTAAAATAAGAAAAATAAATAAAAATTTAAGCTGGAAATCATGAACAAGTTTAAAATAGAGATTTTATCGCCGGAAGGAATCGTTTTTAAAGGGGAAACAGTATCGGTTTCTTTCCCTACCACAAGAGGTATAATTACAGTGTTGTCCGGGCATACAAATCTTGTAATGAAATTAAAAATCGGGGAAATAATAATTGAAGCTACAGGCGGTACAAAAAAGATTGCTGTCAGCGGTGGCTTTATAGAAATTGTTAATAACAATGTAAATGTTGTTGCCGAATTTGCGGCTCATTCCGATGAAATAAGCAGACAAAAAATAAAGCAGGCGATATATCATGCAAAAGATATGAAAACCAAGAGAAAAGAATTTGTCAATATATATGCTATCGAGTCGCAGTTGAAAAAATCGGCAGTTGATTTAAAGTCCGGTTTAGGAATTAAACGAAAAAAAATATAATTATAAAAAAGCAATTTTGCTGTTTTATGTTAAATTTTAAGATACAATGAAAAATGAAATTAAGGAGTTAAAGATATGTCCGGTCATAATAAATGGGCGAGTATTAAACACAAGAAAACTGCAACAGACGCAAAAAAAGGCAAGATTTTCACAAAAATTATCAGAGAAATTGTAGTTGCAACTAAAGAAAACGGGGCACAAGTTGAAAACAATGCGCGCTTGAGAAAAGCTATAGAGGATGCCAAAGAAGCAAATATGCCGCAGGATAATATAAAGAAAGCCATACAAAGAGGTACCGGCGAAATACCCGGAGCCGTTTACGAAGAGATTATCTATGAAGGTTACGGTCCTACAGGAGTAGCACTAATTATTGAAGTAACAACCGATAACAAAAACAGAACAGCATCGGATATAAGAAAAATGTTATCAAGTCACAACGGAAACCTCGGCGAGGCGGGCTGTGTAGGCTGGATGTTTGAGAGAAAAGGTTATATAACTGTCAAAAAATCTGCAGCAGACGAAGAAATCGTGATGAATACAGTTTTAGAGGCAGAAGTAGAAGATTTTAAAAGTGAAGCAGACAGCGATGCATATGAAATTATCACGCTTCCTTCAGACTTAACAACCATAAGAAACGTTTTAAAAGAAAAAAATATAGCGGTTGAATCTGCTGAAGTTACGATGGTTCCGCAAACTCAGATTGCTCTTAAAGGCGACAATGCAAAAAATATGTTGAAACTTATGGATGCGTTGGAAGAACACGACGATGTTAAAAATGTCTATGCAAATTTTGACATTTCCGACGAAGATATGGAGAAATTAAATGCCTAAGTGCCTTTGGACACAAAATGATAATACTCGGAATTGATCCCGGTCTTTCGCTTACCGGATGGGGTGTTGTTGAAGCATTCTCCAGAGACAAAATTAATCCTTTGCAGTACGATTGCATCAAAACAATGCCGTCAATACCACTTATACAAAGATTACAAACTATCAATACAGAGCTCCAATCTGTTATAGATAAATATAAACCCGAAGTTGCCGCAATAGAAGAGTTGTTTTTTTTAAAAGTAACAAAAAGTATCGCGGCTGTCGGACAGACAAGAGGGGCAATTATTTTAACCGCATCATTAAACAAAATACCGTTGTTTGAATATAATCCTAAAAGCGTCAAAACAGCATTGACGGGATACGGATCGGCGGATAAATATCAGATGCAGCATATAGTAAAAACTTTTTTAAGACTTAAGGAGATACCTAAACCTGATGACGCTGCGGATGCGCTTGCAATTGCAGTGTGCCATGTTAGTACTATTAACTGGAATGCGAAAAACAACAATAATGATGCATCCTGTCATTCCTGAAAGACAAAGCTTTTAAGGAATCTGCAAAACCAAACCTCTCAAGGAAACTCTTTTCTTTATGATATTAAAAATAAAAGCAAGGACTTATTATAATGATAGATTATTTATATGGAACCATTGATTCAAAATCAACAAATGGCATAACCGTCGATGTTAACGGCATCGGTTATGAAATATCGGTCCCGGTTTCAACTTTTTTAAAACTTCCGGCAACTAAAAATCCGATAAAAATATACATAGTTGAATCTGCTGCGGGAATGTATGGCGGAGTCATCTCTTTGTGCGGTTTTTTAACAATAGAAGAAAGAGAGATATATCTGCTTATAAAAAATAAAGTTCCCGGAACGGGTGCTAAAAAGGCTATGGAATATATCGATAAAATTTCCAAATCTTTTGCAGATTTCAAAATTGCGATAATTTCAAAAAATTTGTCAACACTAAACGAAATATTCGGTTTTACGAAAAAAACTGCGGACAAACTTATTGCCGCTTTAAAAAATAAAATATCCACAGTAAATGTTTTAAGCGAAGAAAAACAAACAGGTGCAAAGACAATTAAAAATACAATGGTTTCAGAAGCCATAGCAGGTCTTATAACTTTGGGATATAAAATGCAGCAGGCAAAAGTTGCAGTAATCAATGTTTACGAACATGATGAAAATATTACTCTGGAAGATTTAATAAAAAAATCTTTGCAATATTTGTAAGTTTATAATGATAACCGGGACGGAGGAGTAAATTAAGGAAGCCTTGCGCATTGTGATTATCAGCGGTGTACATATTAAAAGTCTTAAAGAATTGAAAATTGTATTATTCAACAAAGATATTTTTTATCTGTTTTGCCATCAGGTTTTAAGAATTTAAATCTTATTTTCCGTCTGGGAATTTATTTAAATAGAAAAACAGACAAGCTTACTGCAAGTTATAAACATTTGTGTTAAATAAAGCTTAGCAGATTATTTTAAGTTGTAATGAGGGATAAAAATTAGTAAAATGTACAAATTAAATTAAGATAAAGAATGTAAAAAGGGGCACAAATTACAGAAACAGAAAAGTACATTAAGAAATAACAAAAGCTGTAAAATGCTAAAGAAAACATTGAATTTATTTTTTAATAAGCATCTGTTTTATTGATAGATTAATGAAGATATCATGTTAATTTTTGTCTCCTGCTCGAAACAAAACAATATATTCTTTTTGGCAGGTTTTTGTCTATCATTCTAAAAAGGCAGAACCTTTAAAGAATCAATATAAAGGAGTAAATCTTTCAAGGGCTTCACAATAAAATTGTTTCGTTATCTCAGGATGATAAGCATTGTCGACGCTTAAAGCAAGAGGGTTAAATCATGGACGAAATAAAAAGAATTGCAAAAGCTTCAAAACTTACTGAAGAGAACAGAATAGAAAATTCTTTAAGACCTCAGATTCTTGACGATTTTATAGGTCAGGATAAACTCAAAAATAATCTTAAAGTTTTTATAGAAGCTGCAAAAAAAAGACATGAAGCTTTAGATCACTGCTTGTTTTATGCGCCGCCCGGACTCGGCAAAACGACTCTTTCTCATATAATCGCAAGAGAAATGGGCGGTAATTTGAGAATAACGTCGGGACCAGTTTTGGAAAGAGTCGGAGATTTGGCGGCAATATTGACAAATCTTTCTGATGGTGATGTTTTTTTTATAGATGAAATCCACAGAATGAATCGTTTTGTCGAAGAATCTTTATATCCAGTTATGGAGGATTTTGAACTTGATATTATAATAGGACAAGGTCCTTCAGCAAGAACAATCAAACTGCCAGTTTCACGCTTTACGTTGATAGGCGCAACAACAAGGGCAGGACTTTTGTCAAGCCCTTTGAGAGATAGATTTGGGATTATAGAGCATCTTGATTTCTACGCTATAAAAGAACTTGAGCATATAGTTAACCGCTCTGCGGCAATAATGAACATTGCTGTTGACGAAGATGCGGGCAAAGAAATTGCAAGACGCTCAAGAGGAACTCCAAGAATAGCAAACAGACTTTTAAAAAGAGTAAGAGATTTTGCAGAAGTAAGAGGCGGCAAAATTACGCATGTAATAGCAAAAGAAGCGCTTAATGCTTTGGAAGTCGACAGTGCGGGACTGGATAAAATAGACAAGCTTATTCTTACCGTTTTAATTGAGAAATTCGGCGGCGGTCCCGTAGGTATTGATACTATCGCAACGGCAGTAGCAGAAGAGGCGGATACTATAACGGACGTCTATGAGCCGTATCTTATACAATCTGGTTTTGTAGCAAGAACGCCAAGAGGCAGAGTTGTTACCGCAGGCGGATACAAACATATAGGCATTGATCCTCCCAAAAACTCCCCCAAAGGGCTTCTGTTAAGTGAAAAAGAAAGTTTTACTTAATATCTACTGCGCTCCATATTCGGCCATCCGCAGTAAAAATGTTCTGTAACGGATATGGTATTTGTTTCTATTTGTATAATCCCAACATTTACAGTGAGCAAGAATGTAAAAACAGAAAAGAGTCGACAGTAAAATATGCAGAAGAACTAAACGTTCCGTTTTATGAAGAAAGAGATTTTTTTATAACCATGGCAGCTGGAAAGATAAAAGTTCTGAAAAATGCAACCTTTGCTATACATTAAGACTAGGAAAAACCGCAATGTTTGCACGGCAAAATAGATTTGATTTTTTCCACTTCGCTTCTTTCAAGCCCTTAGCGAAAATATAGCTTAATAAAACAATTGTCGAGAATTTTGCCTGTAAATATATGATAAAGTTTTTATATTATGATTTCAGAACATGTTTCTATGAAAGTAAAAATTCTTTAAGATAAAAATGGTATTATTATATGCAGAAATATTGCGATTGCAATAAATTCCTAAACGAAAGATTGAAAATAAAAAAACTGACGCTCTGACCTTGTGCAATAATGAAAGAATTCGAAAATGCATAATGCTTTAAAACTCTGGTATATTAATGAAATTAATGAATATCAAAAAATTATTAATATTTATTGTTTTTTTTTTGCACTGTAACATATATGCATCATCATACAATGTGCAAGAAAATATAAATGTCGGCATAATACTTGATACCTCTTCTTTTGCGATAGGAAGTTCAGAGGATTTTTTTATCTGCGATGCATCGAACAAAAAATCAAGATTCGCTAAAGGCATTGTTGAAGTTTCATGTTGTGAAGAAGGCATCATCATAGAAAAACGTCATTTTTCGCCACCTCTAAAAATAGAATCTTCAAACGGTATCATTTTCGCTAATTCCAAACACTACAGGGGATATCTAACGATAATAAAATCAGGGAATAAAATGAATGTTATTAACGTTTTGCCCATAGAAGATTATATAAAAGGCGTTTTGCCTGAAGAAATAGTAGCTAACTGGAGCATAGAAGCATTAAAATCCCAAGCTGTAATAAGCAGAACATACGCGATTGCAAATTTAAACAGACATTCGGCTCAAGGGTTTGATATATGTTCTACAGTTCATTGTCAGGTTTACTCCGGTGCCGGCATTGAATCCAATTCCTGCAATAAAGCAGTTTTAGAAACTCAATGTGAAACCTTAAGTTATGACGGAAAATTTGCACAGACTGTTTTTCATGCAAACTGCGGCGGACATACCGAAGATCCAAAATACATATGGAATTGGAAAGATACACCTCCGTACTTGAAAGGCGTAAAGTGCGGTTATTGCACTGCGGCTCCGTATACAAAATGGGAAAAAACGTTATCTGAAAGTTTTATAAGAAAAAAACTTTCAAATAATAATAATAATATCGGAAAAATTAAAAATATCAAAATCAAAGGAAAGACTTCCGCAGGCACCGCAAAGGAATTAAAAATAACACACTCAAAAGGAGAAGTTGCGTTAGGTGCCTATCAATTTCGTCTCGCTGTTGACGCATGGCAGATAAAAAGTCACACTTTTGATTTTATAAAAACAGATGGCGACAAATTTTATTTTAAAGGCAGAGGCTGGGGACATAAAGTAGGCTTATGCCAATGGGGAGCTGAAGGCATGGCGGAAAAAGGCAAAACCTATAAAGAGATTTTAGCTCATTTTTATCCCGGAACAACAATTAAAAAGGTTAGTTATAATAACATACAAGGATGATCTTTTATCTAATTACGATTATGAAATTCCGGAAGAGTTAATTGCACAAAAACCGGTTGAAAATAGACAGGATTCAAGACTTTTTGTCGTCAACAGAAGAACGCAAAAATTTTATCACAGAAAATTTTCTGACATTGCTGAATATTTCAGCTCTGGCGACTGTCTTATAATCAATATTACAAAAGTTGTTCCGTCAAGACTTTTCGGCAGAAAAAAAACCGGAGAAAAAGTAGAAATGCTATTTCTTGATCCGTGTCAAAAAAATGAATACTATAAAGTTTTGATAAAACCATTTATCGGTGTCGGAAAAAAAGCATATTTTGAAAATGGTTATGAATGCGAAATAATGTCAAAAATGGAATCAGGCGAAACTGTAGTTAAATTTAACAAGTCTGGAGTTTTAGAATTTTTGCAGGAACACGGTATTATGCCACTGCCGCCTTATATAAAAAGAAAAGGCGAACTTGCGCAGGAACTGTCAGACTTTGACAGACAAAGGTATCAAACAGTTTACGCTAAAACTTTAGGCGCTGTTGCAGCTCCTACGGCAGGTCTACATTTTACCGAAAATATTTTAAAAACTTTTAAAGAAAACGGTATAAATATTGCGACGTTAACTCTTCATGTGGGCTGGGGAACTTTTAAATCTATAACGTCCGCGGAACTAAAAAACCACAATATGCTTCCGGAAAAATTTACTATAGACAAAACAAATGCGGAAATCATAAATTCAGCGATAAATAACAATAAAAGAATTGTTGCAGTGGGAACTACTTCTGTAAGAGCGCTTGAATCTGCTGTCGGTAAAGTTGGTTTTTCAAAAACCGGCAAAGCTTTTATAAAAGACTGCTCCGAAGAGACTTCAATTTTTATATGTCCGGGCTATAAATTTAAAATAATAAATACTTTAGTTACCAATTTTCATCTTTCAAAATCAACGCCTCTTATAATGGCAAGTGCTTTTTCTTCGAGAGAAATTATGCTCAAAGCTTACAAAGAAGCTGTAAAAGAAAAGTACAGGTTCTTTTCTTACGGTGATTCAATGCTTATCTTATAGCAAATACATCATGCCCTCTCACATATGCTGTATCTGGTGCTATTGTAAAACAATGCAATTTAATGTACAATTAGTATCAAATTTTAAAACAATGCAATTTAAAGAAAATTTGCGGTACGGTACACTCTAATATGACTAATGCCGAACGTCGCAAATTTTTTATATACGCATAATGATATTTTAGAGTATTGGCGATTCAGTCTGTGATTATTTTTGTCATACTAGAAAATAATTATGGGAGAAATAAAAATGGAAAAAGATACTATAATATTTTTTGATACAACATTAAGAGATGGAGAACAATCACCGGGCGCAAGTATGAATTTAAAAGAAAAACTGCTTGTTGCAAACCAGCTTGCGGCTTTGGGTGTCAATGTTATCGAAGCAGGGTTTCCAATTTCCAGTCAGGGAGACTTCGAAGCCGTAAAAATCATATCGCAGCAGATTAAAACGTCTTCAATCGCAGGACTATGCAGAGCTTCCGAAAAAGATATTACTACATGCTGGAATGCTGTAAAATATGCAAAAAAGCCCAGAATACACATATTTTTGGCAACTTCCGACCTACATATTGAAAAGAAGCTCCAAAAAACCAGAACGCAAATATTAGATATGGCTGTAAAAGTCATCAAATACGGAAAAAGTTTATGCAAAGACGTAGAATTTTCAGCTGAAGATGCAGGAAGATCCGATATGGACTTTTTGTGTAAGGTTGTAGAAGCTGTTATAGATGCAGGTGCGACTACCATAAATATTCCTGATACGGTAGGCTATACAACTCCTATTGAATTTGGCAAGAAAATAGCTGAAATTAGAAGAAGAGTTCCTAACATAAATAAAGCAACTATAAGCGTTCATTGTCATAATGATTTAGGTCTTGCGGTTGCAAATTCTTTATCTGCAATAGAAAATGGCGCAAGACAGATTGAATGCACAATTAACGGTATAGGGGAAAGAGCAGGAAATGCGTCTCTTGAAGAAATTGCAATGACATTGAAAGTAAGATCTCATTACTACAATGTGAAACATTCAATTAAAACAAACGAATTGTATAATACAAGTAAACTTGTTTCGAGGTTAACTGGGATTTTAGTGCAGGTAAACAAAGCTATTGTCGGAGCAAATGCTTTTGCTCATGAATCCGGAATTCATCAAGACGGAGTTCTTAAAGCAAGAGAAACTTATGAAATTATGAGCCCTGCCGATGTAGGTGTTCCCGAGAGTTTGTTGGTCTTAGGCAAACACTCAGGCAGACACGCATTTTTTAAAAGAATTAAAGATTTAGGCTATAAATTAGACGAAAAAACCTTAGAACATCTGTTTGAAAAATTTAAAATTCTAGCCGACAAAAAGAAAACAGTTTTTGACGATGACATAATTGCTTTAATTGAAGAAGATACCTCTTCGGGGAAAGAGGCTTTTATTTTGAATTACTTAAGCGCTACCTCGGGTACCGGAACAATACCTACAGCAACTGTAAAAATATCAAAAAGCGAAGCCAACAAAAAAGCAAAACCTGTAACTTTACAGGGAGCAGCCTGCGGTTCAGGGCCTGTTGATGCGACATATAAAGCAATAGATAAAATAATAAATATGGATATTAAACTTACGGACTTTTCATTAAGATCCATTTCTTCAGGAGAAGATGCCCTCGGAGAGGTCGTTTTAAAAGCAGAATATAAAGGGATGGTTTATTCAGGTAAAGGAACTTCAACGGATATAATTGAAGCAAGTGCAAAAGCTTATATGCAGGCAATTAATAAAGCAAAATTATTTTATGATAATAAAAAGGGGAAATAATAAATGGGCAGTACTATTACAGAAAAAATACTGGCATCACACTGCGGCAAAAAAGTTGTTGAGCCCGGTGAGTTTATAGAGCCAAAAATTGATATAGCTCTTTCAAATGATGTTACGGCGCCTTTGGCAGTAAAAGAGTTTAGAAAAACAGGAATAAAAAAGGTTTTTGATAAAAACAAAATAGCTTTGGTTATGGATCATTTTACGCCAAATAAAGATATTTTAAGTGCAGAACATGTTAAATTTGTAAGAGAATTCGCAAAAGAGCATAAAATAAAACATTACTATGAAGGCGGAAATGTAGGCGTAGAACATGCCTTGCTTCCCGAAAAAGGCATTGTAGTTCCGGGAGATGTTGTTATAGGTGCAGATTCACATACTTGTACTTATGGAGCATTAGGTGCATTTTCAACGGGAGGAGGTTCAACAGATGTTGCAGCTGCAATGGCAACCGGGAAAGTATGGTTTAAAGTTCCAAATTCAATTAAGTTTATTTTAAATGGAAAATTAAATAAATGGGTAAGCGGCAAAGATATTATACTTTATATAATCGGACTCATAGGTGTCGACGGAGCGCTTTATAACTCAATGGAGTTTGCCGGTCATTTATGTGAAAAACTCACAATGGCTGACAGATTTACGATAACTAATATGGCTATTGAAGCAGGTGGAAAAAATGGCATTTTTACGCCTGATGAAATCACCAAAAATTATGTGTCAAAAAGAGCACAAAGAAAATACAAATTTTATACAAGCGATAAAGATGCAAAATATTTAAAAATATTTGAAATAGACTGCAGTAAAATTTTACCTCAAGTATCAATGCCTTTTTTACCATCAAATACTAAAGCCGTAAAAGATATTAAAAAGACTTATATAGATCAGGTTGTAATAGGTTCTTGTACTAACGGTAGAATTGAGGATTTAAGAGTTGCCGCGTCGATTATAAAGAAAGGTAAAAAAGTAAATTCTAATGTCAGAACGCTTATAATCCCTGCTACGCCGGAAGTTTACTCTCAAGCTTTAGATGAAGGACTACTTAGGATATTTATTGACGCCGGAGCCATAATTTCTGCACCGACATGCGGACCTTGTCTTGGCGGACATATGGGAATACTTGCATCAAGGGAAAAGTGCGTTTCAACTACAAATAGAAATTTTGTAGGAAGAATGGGACATGTTGAATCCCAGTTATTCTTGGTAAACCCAGCGGTAGCGGCAGCATCAGCGATAAAAGGCTATATAGCATTGCCGGATGAAATTTATAAAGCGAAAGCCGAAAAACAAAAAATGAATTTGAATTAAAACAACTACAAAAATAACAATTAAAGACAATTAAAATCAGAATTATTTCTATTGGCACGAAGATACAGGTGTAGTGAAGATCTGTATTTTTTTAATGAATTAGTTACTAAGAAAAACACAAAATATTTACAGTCTAAAATGCCGAAAATCCTAAAATTAAAAAGGAGCATATAGCATATGATGTCTGACATAATTCTAAAAGGTAAAGTTCACAAATATGGTTCAAACGTAAATACGGACGAAATAATACCGGCAAGATATTTAAATACAACAGATCCTGCAATACTTTCAAAATACTGTATGGAAGATATAGATAGAAATTTTGCAAAGAACGTAAAAGCGGGAGATATAATAGTTGCAGAAAATAATTTTGGATGCGGATCTTCAAGAGAACATGCTCCAATAACAATTAAAGCCTCAGGCATTTCAGCCGTAATAGCAAACTCTTTTGCAAGAATATTTTTTAGAAATTCAATAAACATAGGGCTCCCGATTTTGGAATCTCCGGAAGCAGTAAAAGCAATAGAAAATGGTGACACCGTTGAGATAAATTTAACCAAAGGCATTATAAAAAATGTAACTAAAAATGGGTCATATCAATCTCAGCCTTTTCCGGAATTTATGCAGAAAATCATAAAATCCGGCGGACTTTTGGGATACATAAATATAAAAAGCTGATATAAAAATCTTAAAATAATAATTAAATAATGGAGCGTTTACGAAATGTCTAAAACTTATAAAATAGCGATTCTTCCCGGAGATGGGACAGGACCAGAAGTAATAAGAGAAGGTATAAAAGTAATTGAAACGGCAGCAGAAAAAAATGACTTTAAACTTGATTTTACAGATTATGATCTAGGCGGAAAGAGATATTTAAAAACAGGTGAAATTCTTCCAGACAGTGTTATAGAAGAGTTTAAAAAATTCGACGCAATGTATCTCGGGGCAATAGGACATCCCGACGTAAAGCCCGGAATTCTTGAAAAGGGCATTCTTTTAAAACTTCGTTTTGAACTTGACCAGTATATAAACCTGCGCCCAGTCAAACTTTATCCCAATGTCGAAACTCCTTTAAAGGATAAAAAATCTGAAGATATAGATATGGTAATTGTCCGCGAAAATACTGAAGGTTTATATACAGGAGCAGGCGGATTTTTGAAGAAAGATACGCTACAGGAAGTAGCAATCCAAGAATCTATAAATACAAGATTTGGCGTTGAGAGATGTATACGCTATGCATTTAAACTCACTCAAAATAGAGCAAAAAATAATAAACTGACCTTGTGCGGCAAAACAAATGTTTTAACTTACGCTTCAGATTTATGGCAGCGGACTTTCAATGTTGTTGCAAAAGAATATCCGCAGTTAACAAGCGATTATGTAAATGTTGATGCAGCATGTATGTGGTTTGTAAAAAATCCTGAATGGTTTGACGTCATTGTTACTGATAATCTTTTCGGCGACATTATTACGGATTTAGCCGCTATGATTCAGGGCGGTATGGGTGTTGCGGCGGGGGGAAATATCAATCCCGAAGGCGTGTCAATGTTTGAACCTATGGGCGGATCTGCTCCTAAATATACGGGATTAAACATAATAAACCCCATAGCAACAATTAATGCGGGCGCAATGATGCTTGAAATAATCGGCGAATCTAAAGCTGCAAAAGATATAGATAATGCGGTTATCGAAGCTTTGGAATCAGGTAAAATTAAAAGCATGTCAGCCGGGAAAATGGGACTTTCAACGACAGAAGTCGGTGATTTAATTGCTTCATTACTTCATTAATAATAACGATCTGACAGCTAGTTAATTTATTATTTCTTTAGTTGCTTATCTTAATCGCAGAGGAAAGAAATGAAGAAACTCAAAGTAGCAGTAGTTGGTGCAACCGGTGCAGTAGGACTTGAAATGATTAAAATGCTTGAAAACAGAAATTTCCCTGTAGAAAGCATAAAATTTTTAGCTTCTGAACGTTCCGTAGGGAAAAAGCTGATATATAAAGGTAAAGAAATTGCAGTTGAATTGCTTAAAAAAAACAGCGGCAAAGGCGTTGATATTGCACTTTTCAGCGCAGGCGCAACGGTTTCTAAAGAATTTGCTCCTTGTTTTGCGACGCACGGCTGTTTTGTTATAGATAATTCCAGTGCATGGAGAATGGATAAAGGAATTCCTTTAGTTGTTCCGGAAGTAAATCCGCATGATTTGAAAAAGGGGAAAAAACTCATCGCAAATCCTAATTGTTCAACAATTCAAATGGTCATAGCGTTAAAACCTTTGCACAATTTTGCAAAAATAAAAAGGGTTATCGTTTCAACATATCAAGCAGTTTCAGGCGCAGGGCAAAAAGGCATCAACGAACTTAAAGAGCAAACAAAAGCGTGGGCTAAAGGTGAAATAATTCCTAAGACAAACAAATTCCAGTATCAGATAGCTTTTAACCTTATACCCCAGATAGATGTTTTTACAGAAAACGGATATACAAAAGAAGAAATGAAAATGGCAAACGAAACAAAAAAAATTATGGGAGACAATTCAATAGAACTTAGCGCAACATGTGTAAGAGTTCCCGTATTCCGCTCACATTCAGAAAGTATATGGATTGAGACAGACAAACCGCTCTCTCCTGCTCAGGCAAAAGAATTGCTCTCAAAAACCGATGGAATTCAGATTTTAGATGATCCTGAAAATAAAAAATATCCAATGCCTCTATTTGCAGAAAATATGCAAATGACCTATGTCGGAAGAATTCGCTCAGATATTTCAACAAAGAATAACGCATTAGTGTTTTGGGTAGTATCTGATAATCTCTTAAAAGGTGCTGCGTTAAATGCAGTTCAAATTGCAGAAACACTTCTAAAAAAAGAACTTGTATAAAACTTGTATAAAAAAAGAAAAGAAAGGCGCAAACACGTATCAACTGAATTTCTGATCAAAAATTAAAATTACTAATCAAAAATTAAAATTACTAATTAAATCAAGTGCGGCAGAAATAGGTCTTTTTCTGCCGCACTTGATTAGTTACATCTATTTCCGATAATTTTGAGTGCTATTTAATAATAGTTAAAGATGAATATAAGTATAATTAAAATTATTCATACTTATAAGTATGAATATGAATAAATATAATTAATTTACTTAA
>LQAB01004304.1_pt1 | contig 14880 bp, 22 predicted proteins | sample 654521 | NCBI WGS metagenome assembly LQAB01 (sample SAMN00762031, study PRJNA78659) | termite gut metagenome | isolation source: bacterial endosymbionts found in Trichonympha flagellates filtered from... | host: Zootermopsis nevadensis | place: USA: Mt. Pinos, Los Padres National Forest, CA ... | reverse complement strand
TAATTCGTACCATATAAATTTTCTTTTATTTCTCAAACTTGCAACTCCTGTACTGCAGCTCTCTGAAAAAGGATCCAAAGATTATCTTATTTTCAAAAGTTATCAATTTTAGCAAATGTTCCATCAATTCCGCAGGCTCCAACGTGGGATGATTGTTAAACTCTTCCGCATTTTGCCTAACTTTTGGAACTAAGAAAAATCTATCATACTCGGCGCGATACTCTTTTGAGTTTTAATTATATTTGAAGGCACTATGCCTTTTGGATGCGGATTATGCCCTACTTTTTTCGCCGTCGGCATAAAGTATCCGAGTATTTTCTATATTTTAAACTCCTACTCCGTATTCTATAACGTTTTGTACTACTATTAAATTTTTGCTTATCGGTTTTTGAATTAAGATTACTGGTTCATAAGACGGGCTTAAAGCCAATCCGCATCCTTTATATTTGTTCCCTAATTCAGATTTTGGTCCTTCTTTATATTTTACATCAACAGCATAATAATTATTTGTGCCGTTTTTTTATATCCCTGTAGATAATTGCACATACCCACAATCTTACTTTCTAAATTTAACTCTTTATCAATATCCAATGCAATATCTCGATTTTTTGGCATTCCGTTTAAATATGGCCCCAAAAAGAACATCCTTGATTAGAAAACCGTCGCCCTCTAAATTAACCATAAGACGATCATCAATCTTATTAAAGAAAATATTAAACTGAAACTGCCGGTTTTTTTATGCATAGAAAGAATTTTTCAAAATTTTTACATCTGCAAGACTGGTATGTATCCTATATTTCCTCATCTTATATACCATGTTATTTCTTTCAGCTTTAACATATTGCGATATTCTTTACACATTACTACAGTGCGAGTAAATATCTCTAACAATCCGTTTTTAGAGTTTTTTAAATCCAGAAAATCAAATATGTTTAAGTGGATATAGCACTGATTTTTTCAATGGCTGCTTAGCATGGCTTCCTGCAGATTATTTAATATATTATGAAATTCTTTTTTATCTTGAATTGGTATTTGTTTCTCAGACTGTATTTGATAGAACTCTTTGAAACAATTATCTTTATACAAATAATAAAAGACAATTACGCAATGTTCTAAGTTTTAATCTATTTTCTATAAACTTTACCAGGATCAAAAAGTCTCTCGCCTTCAATTTCTGTATCTAAAGTTGATTTAACTTTTGTAAAAAAGCAGCTCCTATATCCGGTATGACACGCTGCTCCGCCGATTTGATTCACTTTTAAAAGAATACAATCGGCATCGCAATCATAATAAAATTCTTTTAGTTCCTGAGTATTTCCGGAACTTTCACCTTTAACCCAAAACGACTGCCTTGAACGACTCCAAAAAGTAGCCTTTTTTGTTTCAAGAGTTCTCTTCACGGCTTCTTTATTCATATATGCCATCATTAAAACCACATTATCTTTCCAGTCCTGAACTACGGCAGGAATAAGACCTTTATCGTCAAATTTTAAACTTTCAATAATTTTGTCCACATATTGCTCCTTGTTTTTCTCTAATACCTTACTAGTTACGTAAAAGATTTGCCTTTTTAGATTACCTTTCATTTCATTTTTACAGCGGTCAAACCACACTTTCGTACAAAAGTAGAGTAATAAAAGCGGTTACTTGTTAATTGCAGATTCTGCTCTGATTTATCTAATTGTTATATCTTTAGATTTTAAATGCTCTTTAACTTCTTTTATAGTCAGCTCTTTATAATGAAATAAAGAAGCTGCAAGTACTGCTGAAGCGCCGGAATCGCAGGCTTCAGAAAAATGTTCAACTTTTCCAGCGCCACCGGACGCAATTACTGGTATCACTACAGAACTTGAAACTGTTTTTCAAAGTTCTACGTCATAACCATCTTTTGTACCATCTTTATCCATGCTTGTCAGTAAAATTTCCCCAGCGCCAAATTCCACAGCTTTTTTAGCCCAGAGAACAGCATCGATTCCGGTGTCAATTCTGCCACCATGCACAAATACGTTCCACTTGTTTTCTCCTGTTTTTTTTGCATCTATTGCAACAACTATACATTGTATCCCGAATTTATCACTTGCTTTCTTTATAATTGATGGATCTTTAACGGCAGAAGAGTTCAGCGAAACTTTATCAGCCCCAGCATTTAAAAGATTTCTTATATCTTCAATACTCCTTATTCCCCCTCCTACCGTAAGAGGAATAAAAACTTTTTCGGCGGTTCTTCTAACTAAATCAATAGTAGTGTCGCGTCTTTCGTGAGTCGCGGTAATATCCAAGAATACAAGCTCATCCGCACCGTCTGAATTGTATTGTTTTGCAACTTCAACAGGATCGCCTGCATCTTTTAAATTAACAAAATTTGTACCCTTAACAACGCGTCCATCTGTAACATCCAAACATGGTATTACTCTTATTCCTAACAATTTTATTCCTTTTCACAATATAAATCTAAATTTTTCAAATATTTTGCCGTATAATGAAAAAACTGCGCGGGAGAAAGAAAAATAATAATTTTCGCTTGAGATGATGCTTAGATGAAAATGCGCTATAAATCTTTTCAGTTCGACAAGGCGCTTGTTTCCTCCATATTAAAACATAATCTACACGGCTATTTGTTCATCTTGCATTATATTACAAACCATACTGCCCCACGCGATATTTTTACTACTTATTCCATCGCAACACTAATTGTTGCTCCCAACTAAAGCCGCAAAGGCGGATCCACCCCCAATCCATTACAGATACAACCTCAACACGAGTTTCTATCTGTTGTGCCAGCGTTTCATACACAATCTTTTTTTCGGACGAGATTAACAACGAAACAAGCACCATATTAAAAATACTTTTTAAAACTCTTTAAAAAGATTTTCACTCTCTCTTTTGAGACAATAGGCTTTTTAAATCTACCACTATTTTGAATTGATTTATTAAGCAGTCACATCGTTTAATATAATGCCATAATGGTATGTATTTGTCTTTTTTTGCAAAATGCTTCATTCTATCTTTTCTATAGCATCTTCAAGTTTAAAATCATCAGTGTATAATGCACTGCCGACTATAGCGGCAAAAACACCGTCTTTTTCATATTTTTTAAGTTTAACTAAATCATCAATCGTTTTCACGCCGCCTGAAGCAATTATTCTCATACCACTTTCAGATAATTTTTTAAGCCCTGCAAAATCAGGACCGGCAAGCATCCCGTCTCTTGATATATCAGTATATAAAATTTCCTGAACGCCTATTTCTTTAAGCTTGTTTACAAGTTCTGAAACATCAATAGAAGTTATATCTTTCCAGCCGCTTATCGCAACTTTTCCATCTTTTGCATCAACGGCAACGATGATTTTTTCGGAACCGTACTTGTCTACCGCTTTTTTTACAATTTCAGGATTATTAAACGCTATCGTTCCTAGAATTACGTATGTTGCACCTATATCAAAACTTTCTTTTATTTTATCCATATTTCTTATCCCGCCGCCGACTTCAACTGGAATATCAACCACCGCACATATATTTTTAATAATATCTTTATTTATATTTGTTCCGCTGAAAGCACCGTCTAAATCAACAACATGCAGACGTTTTGCACCTTTCGACTTCCATAGTTTTGCAATGGAAACCGGATCTTTCGAATAAATTGTCTCTGCATCAATTTTACCTTGCTTTAATCTTACCGAATTTCCCTGTCTTATATCAACCGCTGGTATTATAATCATTTATTTAACCTCGTTTATAAAGTTGCTTAAAATTTTTAATCCTTTTTCTCCGCTTTTTTCAGGGTGAAACTGGCTGCCCCAGATATTTCTGTATGCAACAGAAGAACAGAAATTTATACCGTAATTGCAGAAACTTGAAGCTTGTGACAAATCCTTAGGCATTCCATAATACGAATGAACAAAATAAAAAGTTTCTTTGCCGCCTATTGTATTAAACATCTTTTTCGAATATGCGCTGTTTGTAGTTTCTATATTGTTCCATCCCATATGCGGAAGTTTTAAAGTTTTATCTTCAAACTCAAATTTTTTTACTTCGCCGGATATGAGATTTAATCCCTCGTATTCTCCGTTTTCATAACTTTTAGTAAAGAAAAGCTGGAATCCCAAACATATTCCGTAGAGCATTTTTCCAGAATTTACATAATTGCATATCGCTTTATCAAAATTTTTTGATTTTAAAAAATTTGCTGCGGGATCAAATGCTCCAACACCCGGAAGTATTGCGCCACCGAAATCCAAAATTCTTGACGGAGAATCAATAACATGCGCCTCTACATTGCAATAATGCAGAGCGTTTAGCACACTTTTAATATTACCAAACCCATAATCTATAACCGCAATTTTTTTTGTCATTTTTTTTAATCTATAGATCTCCTTATTATCTGCGTTATAACCTCTTTAATTTTGAATTTCTTTTTTTGTCGTCGCTGAGTAATTTTTATTCGGATATATAGTCGGCCATTTTCGATTTATAAAGAAAGAGGCAATTGACTCAAATTCACATTTAACTTCCAGATATTAAATCACACGAGGGTAATATCATATATAATTTCAAATATTATATCCGCGATACTCATCGCCAAAGACACAAATAAGAAATGCATAATAAATATGCGTAAAAGGCAAAGCAGATTAGAGAATCCCTTTTGTTGAAGGAACGGTTTTTTTACTTTTGGAGTATGATACTGCCTGTCCCAAAGCACGACCAAAAGCCTTGAAAATAGATTCTGCTATGTGATGGTTATTTCTTCCTTTCATCATTTTAATATGCAACGTAATTCCAGCATTACTCGCAAGGGCATAGAAAAACTCATGTATTAAATCATAATTAAATCCGTTTTTCTGAAATTTTATATCAGCCTCATAGCTTAAGTAAAACCTGCCCGACAAATCCAAAGCCACATAACTTAAAGTTTCGTCCATAGGTAAAAGAAAATGTCCATATCGTACAATACCTTTTTTATCGCCGACAGCTTCTTTTAAAGCCTGCCCTATGGTTATTCCCGCATCTTCAACCAGATGATGATCGTCTATATGCGTATCGCCGGAAGCTTTAATTTTAAAACCTACTCCGGAATGCACCGCAAAAAGTTCAAGCATATGATCTAGAAAACCTATTGTAGTCGACACTGAAGGTGACAAAATATTGTCAAGATTAATTTCAACCGCAATATCGGTCTCTTTAGTTTTTCTTATAATTTTTACTTTTCTTTGCTTCATTAAAATATCCTGTAAAAATTTTTCACTTAATTTTTATATATCCACTGTTCTTATTTTACATTCGACGAAGAAAGACGGGATACGGGATGAGGTATCTTACCTCTGCAGATTTTTTATGATATTGCATACTTTCAGACTGTGCAAAGTCGGCAATAGTTTTATATGCTTTTTTATTGTTTTTACTCATTTTTATATGTGCAGATCTTTTTAAAAATGTCATTACTGAAAGACCGCTTGAGAATTTTGCAGAACCGTTTGTAGGCAGAACATGCGATGGGCCCGCCCAATAATCGCCCGAAGCTGTAGGCGTCTGATAACCCACAAAGATAGCTCCGGCATTTCTGACGCTTTTTAATAAAATCTGATAGTTTTTTACCAATAATTCCAAATGCTCAGGCGCTATGTTATTTACTATGTCAACAGCTTTACTTAACGAGCAAAGTTCTGTTCTTAATTGTTTCAAAGCCTCTTTAGGAAGTAGTTTTTCGATTTCAGATATTTTTTCTGTTGATTCACATAAAAGATACGTTTTTGCTAAAGGATCATGTTCTACTTGCGCCATTATGTCGGCAACAACATAAGCCGCAGGAACGTCTTTATCTGCAATTATCGCCACTTCAGTCGGTCCGGCAAGCGAATCTATGCCAACATATCCGAAAACCTGCCTTTTGGCTTCATTTACATAAGCGTTTCCAGGACCTGCAATCATATCAACTTTTTTTAATGTTTTTGTTCCGTAAGCTAAAGCTCCTACAGCCATTACGCCGCCTATACAATATATTTCTTTTATGCCGCACAATTTTGCGCTAAATAAAACGGTATTGTTCATGTTTTTTAGCGGAGTGACCATAACTATTCTTTTTACTCCTGCTACAATAGCAGGAACTGCAGTCATAATAACAGTTGACGGATAAGGAAAGCGTCCACCGGGAACATAAATGCCTGCAGATTCTACAGGTGTATAAAATTGTCCAATTTTTAAACCGTTTTTAACGTAATTCCATCTCTTTTTAATTTGAGAACGCTCGTACTTATGATATGCCAAAATATTTGAATAAGAAGATTTAATTACATTTTTTAACTGTTTTGGAACACATTTGGCGGCATCATCTATTACCTTTTGAGAAACCATATATCCTTTTTTAGACAAATCTATACTGTCAAATTTTTTAAGATATTTAAAAACAGCTTTATCGCCGTTGTTTTTAATGTCTTCAATTATATCCGAAACATAAGTACTAATTTGTTTAGCATTCATTTATTTTTATTATATAAAAACCAAAAGATTTTGACAATAAATAAATGATATTTCAAAAGTTGCCGCTCAGTTCAAAAATGATTGCATATAAAACAGACATTCGTGCTTTTATTAATTTATTATCCCGATGTTTATCTAAATACTTTATTTTTTTGCCGTAATAAAAAGAAGTTTTATCTTTAAAAAAGTTTTTTTGCAGAAGTGTCAACGCATATAAGGTAATCGTTAAGATGAAAATCGAGAATTTTTGTTCCTGCGGTTTCAATAGTACTGATATTAAAATTTATTAAGTCGGAAGATATCTTTTCCTCATCAAATCCGATAGCCATTATGCCGGTTTTTTATCCCTCCCCCCCCCCAAGCCATAAACTGTTTAAGTGAATCAATATAGTACCTAATAGTACCTACCACAATATTTGCTCTTGTTATAAAAAAGAAATGTCCTATGAAAGCGTGCTTTTATCGCCGATAATTATCGATTTTAAAACATCGGAATAAGGTCTTTTAAAATAGCCGTCAAATTTTTTTATTATATCCTGCCGGAATGCAAAGTCCAATTTTTTAATGATGTTGGATTTTGAATCTATATGTTCAAAAGAAGATATGTCTAAAACAACGCACATTTCGCTTCTTGCAAGATATTTCTGATAATCAAATAAGAGAGAAAGGAAAGCAGATGAGAAAGGTTTTTTAAGTTTTCCTTCAACATTTATTATGTCACCGTAAGATACGGAATATCCAAGATGAGAATTTACTATAATTTTTTCACTTACTGCGCTACCGTTTACGGTATTGGTTTTCATTATAAATCTTTTGCCGTTTTTTACAAGCTGGGGCACAGAGAGAATTCTGTCTTCAACCGAAACAGTGTTGTTGTTGTCAATTAATTTATAGAGATAACTTTGCTTTTCGCAGGAAAAGTCTCCGAAAGCATCTAACAAAATTAGTATGAAAGCATAAACAATAAAGATCGTTATAATCGGTCTTTTGCGCAATGTTCTTATTATGAAGCACACAAGTAGTTTTCATTATATCAAAATTGATATAATCACCAATAGTGAAAAACATAGATATTTCATCAATCAGCGAGTTTGGACTGATAGATATTATAAAGAATCGGTTTGCAGTCTCGAAAGATAATAAAAATATTGTCGCAGGCATCGGCGATGACAGTTTTTGTTTTAAGTCAGGCAAAAACAATATCTGCATAACAAAGGATATGCTAGTTGAAGATGTCCACTTCAAAAAAGATTGGACAAATCCGCAGGAAATTGGTAGGAAATCTATTGAAGTAAACGTAAGCGATATAGCTGCAATGGGAAACGTAAAGCCAGAATATGCGTTTATAGGTTTGGGGCTTCCGCCAAAAACACCAGAAATATTTATTAAAAATTTGTATAAGGGTTTTAAGAAAACCTGCGATAAATACAAAATGGCAATAGCGGGCGGCAATACCGTAAAAGCTGATAAAGTTATAATCTCTGTCACAATTGTCGGCATCGGCAGAGGAAGAGGAAAAGTAATTAAAAGAAACGGTGCAGGCATCGGCGATTTAATCGGTGTGACAAACACTTTCGGCAATGCCGGAGCTGGACTCGCACTTTTGTATAAATACGGAACAAAACATAAATATAATAAATATGAGCATTTTTTGATTTCAAAACAAAATAATCCTAAAGCGAGACTTAAAGAAGCGCAAAAAATATCAAAACATTTAACTTCTTTAACAGATGTTTCCGATGGACTATACATTTCCGTTGATTTGCTTGCAAAAGATTTCGGCAAAGGCGCTGAGATTTATATGGATAAAATTCCGGTCTCATCAATCCTGAAAAAAGTTTTCAGAGAAAATAAAAAACAGTTGGATTTGGCATTGTTTGGCGCGGAAGATTATGAACTTATTTTTACCGTACCTCCTTCAAGAGCAAAGTTCTTAAAAAAATTAGTTCCGCATATTTCTTATATAGGCAAAATAGACTCGTCAAAAAAGGTGAAATATTTTTATGACGGCAAAGAACAGAAAATTAAATATTTGGGGTACAAACACTTTTAAAGAAAAGGTTTTTTTTACTAAAACCCCCCAAAAAACAAGTGATTTGGGTGAAAAATTTGCAGCTGAGTTAAAGAGTGGAGACATTGTTTTTCTGAAAGGCGATTTAGGAAGCGGGAAGACGACTTTTACGCAGGGTGTTGTAAAAGCGTTCGGCAATAAAGGTTTTGCAAGAAGTTCAAGTTTTATGCTTGTAAATGAATATAATGCAGACGGCATAAAACTTTTCCACATAGATTTATACAGGCTCAAGCTATCAAGCGTCTGGGATATAGGAATAGAAGAATATCTCTATAGCGGAAATATTTCGCTTATTGAATGGGCGGATAGGCTTGTAGGAGCTGAAAACGACAATCGCTGGAATGTTGAGATTGAAAATACTGCAGATACGGAAAGAAAAATAAAAATAGAGAAGAAGAAATGAAAATTTTGGCTGTAGAAACTTCGGGAAGAACGTTCAGCGCCGCTTTAAATGAAGACGGTAGGCATGCTGCATCGTTCTATTATGACTGCGGACGCATACATTCTGAAATGATCATTCCGTCAGTGGAAAAATTATTGAGAGATACGGGAAATGTTTTTCAGAATATAGATAAATTTGCAGTATCGACGGGTCCCGGAAGTTTTACGGGGATAAGAGTCGGCATGACTGCGATAAAAACGTTTGCGCAAATATTGAACAAGCCTGTTGCAGCTGTTGATACTTTGTCAATTTTAGAAAAATCTTTTGTTGAAATAAAAGGAATAAAAACAGTTCCCGCAATAGATGCTTTAAGGTGTGAAGTTTATGTTAAAGACGGGGAAAAAATCGTTATTAAAAATATAGCCTCGTTTATTAAAGACTTAAAAAAATATAAAAATAAAGTGTTGGTGATAGGAGATGCCGCAATATCTTATAAAGAAAAACTTTCTGAAGGACTAGGCAGATACAGCGTTTCTCTGCCTTATATTATGCATATGCCCAAAGCGCAGATATTAGCGGCAATGGCTTATCACTCTGCAAAAAGCATGAACTATACAAAAATAAAGCCACTTTATATACGACGCTCATGGGCTGAAGAAACCGGCAGAAAATAGAATTAATATATTGTCAATTTTTGATACATGAATACCATCAAAAATTTACTCGTTCTTCTCGTTTTTTTCATACTTTAATATTTTGTTACAATCATTTAGTTCTTCTTTTCTTCTTCTAACCAATCTTCTATAATTTTTTCTTTTTCGTCAATCCATTTTAGAATTGCTGATTTATCGTCGTTAAAAGTATCGCTCGCTAGTTATTATGATTTTCTCAAACGTCTTCAATAAATAGATATAATTAGCATTATTATTTTTAAAGGCCTGTTTTAATGAAACACCTAAACACTTCAGAACTTAATTTTCATCGAATTTAATTCTGCCTTTATCATATGAGATAAAGTATAAACAAAGATAAACAGCTGAGTTCTCTTTTGCTATTATGTATTCAATAATTTCAGTCAATAATTGTTTTGAATATTGACTGATTCTTGATTTTAAATCAGCAATGGAAAATTTGTTGTTTTTAATCAAATTAAATAAATATTTTACAGTTTTATCTGTAGATAGTGTTATATCATCAAAAGTATCTTGATTTTTTTCATATAAACCGTCAAAGTATCCAAGTATTAAATCTATGTTTTTAGGAATTTTTAACTCGACATATTTATCTATAATTTTTTTATTATATATAGTCAAATCATTGTCGCTTGCCGCTTTTTTTATACCGACATAAAATGAAAATTAGATTTGCCGGGAAATAAAACCTCAAGCAGTTCATTTTCTTCTAAATCTGTATTATTTACTAAATTATTAAAATATTTCTTTGCCTTCATCTTGTATAAAATGTTACATACAAAAAATCTTCATAAAATATACGTAGCTTACTATATTTTCTTCTTCAACTCTTTAATCCAATTATCCTGAACGCATCGTTAAAACTTCTTATAAGTTCAAAAACATCATACTTTTTATTTTATTAGTCCTTTATACTAATTTAAAACAACTTTGAATGTTTCATTATTTTGTAATAAATAAAAAGCAATTGTGTTAAATGTATAATTACATTTTTTTATAATACCAACATTAGAGCTTTGTTCTAAAATTGTTAATGTTAATTCAAATAAATTATCTATATATATTAATTCTACATCTTTAAAATTGAATTGTCTTAAAAAATTAACGATAATTTTAGTAGAGTCACACTCTAAATAATCAATCTTATCTGGCAATGAAGCGTATGTATTTGCAATATCCACTGGACTATAAAAATAGTAAGCAAATCTGCAAAAAATGATTCTACTGTAATTCCACTTTCAAAAACTGTAATTTTAAATAGTAAATCGCAACTTTTTGTAAAATAATCATAACCATTGGCATAATATTCAAGTAAAGTTTGTATGTCCTCATTTAAATTCCCAATTTCTTTTTTTAGTTTCTCAAAAGCATTGTTATTTCGTTGACAAGCTATACTTTGAAATAATTTCATTTTTGTTATTATGTAATTATAATTATTAAATTGGTTTGGAAGTATAGTATGTTGGGCATTCTGATACCTTGTTATTAAAGAATTCTACTAAAGTTTTCGACATATTTTTACAAATTTCTCATATTTAAATGTATGAGCATTTTCCTTCCAGCAATTTTTTTGAGCAAGTTTTAGAAAATTCTTGGAGAAATGTATAAAGTGTTTTCTCCTTGCAGTATATGCTTATTTTTTAGTTCATTAAATTACCTTTATGGATATCCGTACATATCTTTTATTTTTGAACAAGCAAATCTAAACTCAGAGTTAAATGTCCCTTTAAAACCAATTCGTTCAAATAAACTAAAGTATTCCAAAATTTTAATTTTTCCCTTTGTTTCCTTAGAATCAATTGATATATTTAAGCCAAATATCGTCAAGATTTTCTAAATATTGTTCCGGATTTTTTAATATATTCCCTGAGACAATTATTGCTACCATAGCAAATCCTTCACAAAGTCTTACTATTTTATTACAAGTGCCAATCGACAGGGATGGACAATTCTCTTTAATAAGTCCCAAAAGAGCGGGTTCTGATAATTCCTTTACTATAAATACTTTACCTTCATCAACTCTTCCTGTATCAACAAGGTTGGAATTATTATGTATATATAGCAACAAGTTTTACATTCCTTACATTGTGCTCAATATCATTAAATATTTGTTCTGTATTTCTACCAAAATTAAAGACACATTTTCATTTCTCTTAATGCAATTTTTTAGCATTGAATTATCATATTCTTCAGGAGATTTAAAAAGATACAATTGCATTTTAAATCATTGTCGCTTAATATTTGAACAACTGTTTTTGTTTTACCTATTCCTGATGCCTCTAATATTCTTTATATGCATAAGTCTATTATTCCCATTTTTGAGCTTTTAATATTTTTAAACGCTGAAAATAATATTCTTCAAAATACCTGTTTCTCAAATCAGACTGTTGAGATATAGTTTTATATAAAGCGCAAGTTGAATTTGCTGAGTCTGTTTTTATGTTTAACAGTAAAAGCTGGATAATTTTTCAATAACGTTATTTAGATGTTCATATCCCCCATACCTCTACATTGCAATTAGAATAACCGCATTAATTAAAATATTTTTAAGTAAATCAATCATAGTAAATTGATCTTTTTCTACAAATATATGTTTTTTAAATGCCACATAAACATAAGCAGCCCCATTATCTAAACATTCTCTAATAGCAGGTTTTAATTTCTTTTTCATCTTATGTACAGTCCCGTTAATTTATCAATTTTTTTAATACTGCAGCCAAATAGTTCGTTTACAATAGTACTTTCATTCCAAGGCAACTTATTATCTGTCTTTATTTGAAAACGAACATCATCAGCAATAATAATATCTCTTCTTATACCATTTATGCTTTTTATAGCAGCATCGATGCTGCCATCGGCAACTGTTATATTTTCGGGACAATTAATATAAGTTAGCGGAATATCACTTTTGATTGCTTCCAAACGAAGAAGTTCTTTAAATAAATTAACAGCTTTTTAGGGTTCATAATTTTATAATTCTTTGCTTAACTTAAACATATAAATGCTCTCCGCTCATACTATCTGTTTATTCTAGTATTATCTATGAATTTACAAAGATAAACCAGATATACTTATTGTTTTGACATTGCGTCCACCCATAAGCATATTGTCTATTTGTTTTGCATTTTCAAAACCAAGCCATTGATTACTGAACATAGAAAACTGACCATAAGCAACAGTTGTAAAACTATCGCCATACGGAGGACTCGTCAATAAAGCATCATATTTTTTCTTCACATTTGTAAACTCTTAGCAACGTGTGTTAATTTTTAAATTATTTACTTTAGGCAAATAATATTTCTTGTATATTTTAATAACTTTATTTAATTTATTAAAAAAACATTAATACATCAGGATTAAATCGTAAAACCTCTTTCGATTTAATTCTATATAAATTGAACTCATTATTTTTTGTCTAAGAACATTCTCTTATTGTTTCAGAAAATGGAACCAAAAATACTTGTTGAATACCTTTGTCAATTTCATTTATAAAACATTTCAATATTGATAAGTTTTGTAGAACCGGTTTTGAAAACCAATAATCAATATTATTATATTGCGTAATTTGAATATTATTTACATTATCTTCCCGCTTTCCCGCTTTATAAAATTATATATATCACCTCATAAATTCTATTTTATAATCTCAATTTTATCTGTGTCCATTTTTGAGAATTTTGTTCTTGAAATAAGGAACAGCTAGAGGATTAATATCAAATTCATCCATCTCTGAAAAACCATTTTCTAATCCTGCAGTAAAAGAAGAACCTGAACCACAATACGGATCAAGAAGTTTACCGTTATCTATGTTTGTTTTTTTCAATAATTCTATTCTATTTGAGGGATCATAGCAGCAGGATATTTATAAATATTGGGGTACTGTGTGGCGTAAGACTGTCCTGAAAAATCATATTTTTCATTTCTAGTTATCAGATATTTCATACTATGTCCTTTATGCTCTTAAATAACAACGGCATTTTATGTTTATAAACCCTAAGGCCTGTACCATGATTTCGTGCACTTGTTCAGTTTTAAGTCTACTAAAATATTTTCTTCTTTAAATTGATTTTCTAATAACTCCGGAGATGTCCCTTTCATTAACTGTGCACGATAAAAATAGAAATATCCTTTTCCTGCTCTTTCTTCCATATTTGCTGAAATAAAAATTAATGACGGTATCTTTTGAATAAATCTATCAGCTAAACTTTGTAAACTCCATGAAGCAATTATCTCTCCAGACATATGTCTTACTAAAATTGTTGCTTTTGCAACTTCAAGGAACAATCCTGCACTATTAGGCTTTAAAGACATTGTATAATATAATCCTTTTCTTCAATTTGCGTCAAGACCGCCATATTTCTTAATTGCTTTCAAAGGCAGCACTTTCCAAACTTTATCATTGGAAGTAAACAGCGTGATAAAAGATTTTTTTGTACGATGGGCTTTTAGTTCAGCACTTTCTATATCTGGCTTAGCACTATTATTTTCTAAAATCTCCAAAGAGGATTCCAAAGCATATCCTATACCAGTAAATAGAACTTTAGGATCAAAGACTTTTACAATGTATATTTGCCGGATACTTTTACGACTCGTCCTGTAAACCATGACGCCTGCTCGGATTCAAGGAATAATATAAATATTGCAAATATCATTTTGTTTAAGTTTGCTATCAATTCAATGCTGTCTGTGTTGACCCCGACAGTACCGTATTAATTATGATGCACATTTCACTGCTAAACAAATTCTTATTTTTTTCTATTTTATCTTTAATTAATTTCTCAGTTTTTTTAATCCTTTTTTGCTTTTACAGACTTCTTCTTAATGTCCACAATCTGTTTTTCCGACTTAAGTTTTAATATTTTTTGTTCAATGATTTTTGCCTTCTCCCAAAGTTTTTCAAGTTTATATGATTCTCTTGTTCCATGCGACATAACGTGTATGACAATACCACCGTAATCTATAACCCTCCATGATGGTGAGGATACGCCGTCTTTTCTAAGCGGTTTTATACCATGTTCTTTAAAAAAATTTTCAATCCCAAGCGATATTGCATTTATCTGCGGTGTTGAGAGCGCTGTAGTTATAATAAAATAATTTGCAATAGTAGTCACGCTGCATATATCCAAAATGATAGTATCAATCGCTTTCTTATTGTCTGCTATTTCTGCCGCTTTAACCGCCAATGCAAGAAAATCAATTTTTTGCCATTTTGCTCTTCTTTTTAATCAAGGTTATCATATACTATGCAATCTTTGCCT
>LQAB01015694.1_pt1 | contig 14904 bp, 17 predicted proteins | sample 654521 | NCBI WGS metagenome assembly LQAB01 (sample SAMN00762031, study PRJNA78659) | termite gut metagenome | isolation source: bacterial endosymbionts found in Trichonympha flagellates filtered from... | host: Zootermopsis nevadensis | place: USA: Mt. Pinos, Los Padres National Forest, CA ... | reverse complement strand
TACAACTGTCATTCTTACCGTCGAATATATTATTATGAACAAATAACCATCTAAATCGTTTTACGCAAAAGCAGCAGAATAGTTTTAACTAATATCAAGCGCTAAATATATATGAGAATCATCATAAAATTTCAGTAAAATACGGGTTTTATAATATTACGCAAAATGAAAAGAAGAACGCATTGAACAACTGTCCGGCATCTTCAAAAAGTTTAGACAACTTATTTTCATTAATTTTAAAAAATTTTACCCTGCATCTACTCTAGATTTTTTAAACCGCCAGAATCAAAATATCTGTCCTGTTTTAAATTTAAAAGTTCGCTTACAGGAACTATTTCGTAACCCATTTGTTTAATCTCATCTATAAAATCGCTCAAAAACGACAATACTTTTTTATTTTCATGTAAATCATGCATTAAAAATATTGCGCCGTTTTTTATGGCTTTCTTATACTTATCATGCATTTCTCCAGCGGTTATTTTTTTCCAGTCACAGCCGAAACTCCAGTTTATTACGCAACAGTCATGCCTTTTTGCCGCTTCGACAGCATCAGGGTTTAAATAACCGTACGGAAAACGGACTAAAAACGGTTCAACGCCGGTCGCCGCTTTTATTATATTCCCGCCGCGCAAAAGTTCTTTTTCCATCTTATCTATTTTATCTTTATCTTTGTAAGCGTAGAAATTTATATGTCCGTAAGTGTGGTTTGCAATTTCATGACCCGCTGCGGCAACCGCTTTTGCGCCGGCGGGATTTCTCCGCACTCTTACACCGAGCATAAAAAATGAGGCTTTAACATTTTTCTCTTTCAGTATTTCCAAAATTTTTTGAGTTGCTTTACCGGGACCGTCGTCAAAAGTTAAAGCGACTTTACCGGCATTTTCAGATCCGTTTGAATAAAATGTTTTTATCTGTGCAAAACATGCGACCGCAAAAAAAAGAAGCACTAAAACAATATTTTTTTTCATTTCACAAATATTTCGCGGCGTAGCGGATTCCTGCGCGCAAAGCAGGCAAAATCTTCCCAAAAACTATGACATATTATCTGATATAATTCACAGGAGACATTATATATGACAACAGCGTCAAAACTCCCGCATTAATTATCTGCATCCAAAAATTGTCGCTTATTTTCCACGGTACCGCTTCAACTATTGCCGCTATAACAGCCCCTGCCAGCGCAAACTGCCAGTTAAAAATAAAAAGTCCCGCGATAAAACAAACCGCAAGACATGTCAAACTGCCTTCAAGACTTTTTCCCGCAAAAGTTTTATGTCCCCCGAAAATTTTACCCGTCAAAGCCGCAGCAGAATCGCCGAACACAAAGTAAAGAAAACTTGCAAACACCATATATCTGTTTGGAAATATCAGGATGGCGAGCAAAGCTCCGGATAATGTACCTGTCAAACCGCTGATTTTATCGGCTTCTTCAGGTCTGTAAACACCTTTAAAATTATTTTTGAAGAAGTTATTAAGTCTAAGAATTTTAAATCTCAAATACTCAAGTAAAACAACAATGACAATCGCAATGACAAGACCACAGACAACCGTAATTTTAGAGAGATACCAATATCCAAACACATATATAAGCGAAAGCAAATGAAACCCTTTTCTCTTTATCTCGTCTCTCGGAACGCCGACCATATTTCCAATACCCCGGCATATATAAATTTATAGATGTCTGCTATACTACCAAAAATCCGCAAGAAAATATCTTTTACGCCTATATCGTCTGGAAAAACCAAAGCCGCAAGCAAAATAAATACTGCAATATTTACTATAAAAATTATAACATAAGAAAAAAATGTTCCATAAATCTTCAGGTCGGACTGTTCTACAGAAAGGATATATATCGTAAGGGCAACGTGAAAAGCTATCGAAAAACCTGTAAGAAAAAGGAAATACCCGTAAAACTGTTTTATGTTGATAAACCAGCCCAGAAAAATATAAATTATTATTACTGCGAAAGTATATATCGGGAAAAAATACGGAGCAAGCGTTATCCAAATATTATCTTTAGTTAAAACTATGCTTCCGGACTCTTTTCCGACATTAAATTTTTTAATCTTTGCACCGCTTAAAATTCCGGCTATCGCATGAGAAAGTTCATGCCCGAACACATAAGTTTTCATCGGTTTGTAAAGTATAACTTGAAATACAATATAACATAAAATTCCTATCCAAAACGGAATATATCGATTTCCGGCGGAAACCGTAAAATATAGAAAACTTTTAATAAGCGTATATCCAGCAATGCCGACTGCCGGTATCAATAAAAATGCAAAAATATTTTTTAAAAACTTCATTTTACCATCTTCATAAAAAAATTCTCAAGATTGAATTTGCATAAAGGAGAAATTTTGAAAACTAAAACAACGGACATCCTCCTTCTTACTTATTCCGACTGAGGCATTTAGTCCGGCATCGACATTGTATAAAGTTCGAAAACGTTTTAAAATCTTAAAAAAACTGAATTTTATTACAATAAGAACATTTTTCATCTGTTTTGCTGTCACAATACAAGCAACTAAATCTTATCCCCCCCGTAAGGAAATTTAGTTCGTAGGACTTTAATGATTTTTGTTTTTTCACTCTATTATAATTCTAAGACAGCTTCGTCAAAATGTTGTCTTTATCCGCAGATTCACTCCAGCTTAACGTCTATCCCCCTAAAGTAAAGTACCGTAGACATAAATTCTGACGAAGCCTGCTCTGCCTTATTTTAAAAAATACTGCATTTTTATCGTAAAATTTTGTTCATCGGCTGTCAATGAAATTTATTTGTTTTTCAAGCCCGCCTTCAGTTCCAGGTTATTATCAACACTCTGTATTAATGTCAATTCCCAATATAATTTCTGGTTCGTATAGTTTTTACAAGGAATTGTCGACGTTGACATTGTCAATTAGATTTGAATATAGAGTTGAACAATCATTTTAGCTCTGAGCTTGTTCTATAATCTCCTAATATCAGCAAATTCATCTTTAGACATTAAAAAGTTTTGTTCAAAAAAAATAAATCCTGTCATCATATTACTTATAATAACATTATTCTCACTTAATAAAGTTTTATTATTCAAAGCCAGCGCATTAATCTTTTCATCATTTTTCGTGCTGGACAGAGATTTGAAAAAGAATTTGGCTATACCTCTGAACAAGTTATCAGCTCTACCTAAAACTTCTAAGATTTTAACCTGTCTCAAATTTTTATTTACCTGTTTTATATTGGTGTTTAAACCAGCGATTTCGCCGGATATATCTTCGATATGCGCTAAAGCGCTCTAATCTACTTGTACGGATTACTCATTCTTCCGTTCTCAGGCAAAAGTTTAAATGTCTCGCTGGTATGTGCTTATAGTTATCAACCATCTTTTTATGACTGTCAACAATCCTTTTTTTCCGGCAACATCTATAGTATATAAGATATTACAACGTAAGAAATCAGCTTTTTCTTTCATTTATTTCTACCTTTTTCTAAGTTCTGCGAGCCGATCAGTGATAACGGCGGGGAGAACTTCATCATTAAAATGACTTTCATTTTGAAACATAAAGATACTAAAATCCTAGCTCGCACAGATAAATGGCACACCACTCCCGTCCACATAAAAAATTCACCAAGAATCTGAAAGGCAACGATCCGCCTCCCAGAATACTATCAAATTTTAGCAGTAATAAACCTCGAATTTTATTCAATTATAGTCTCTGCAAAACTTGCAGTGTATCTTTATTTGTTGCCTGCATACCAGCCTATCTGCCGAACTGCGCAATAATTGATTACATTCTTTTTCGGTTTTAAAAAGGAATAAATGAAAATCCTTTTCATTCTTCTTTAGCGCGCATATCCGTAAACGATTTTATTACAAATATAACCGCTATGCAAAAGAATACAACTGCAAGAACAGCATTTAAAGCTTCTTTTTTAGCAAGCCCCAACGCAAGTTCTAATGCAAGAAGTCCGAAAAGCGTCGTAAATTTAATTATAGGATTCATCGCAACGGAAGAAGTGTCTTTAAATGGATCTCCAACCGTATCACCGACAACGGTAGCTTTATGAAGTTCGGTTCCTTTTTCACGCAAATCAACTTCAACGTATTTCTTCGCATTGTCCCACACTCCGCCGGCATTTGCCATAAATATTGCCTGAAAAAGACCGAATAATGCTATTGAAATAAGATAGCCTATAAAAAAATAAGGCTCTATAAACGCAAAAGAAAGCGTTGTGAAGAAAATAACTAAGAACAGATTTACCATGCCTTTCTGCGCATATTTCGTACATATTTCAACAACTTTCTTGGAATCTTCGGTTGAAGCTCTATTCGAACTTCCGTCAAGTTTTATATTATTTTTAATGAACTCGACGGCTTTATAGGCGCCGCTTGTCACAGCGTGATTAGAAGAACCCGTAAACCAGTAAATTACGGCTCCGCCGGCAATTAAACCAAGCAGGAAAGGAGCATGTAAAAGCGACAATTTTTCAAGACCCGTCGTAAGACCGTCGGTAAGCATAACTATCGTCGAGAATATCATCGTCGTCGCACCCACGACGGCAGTTCCTATAAGAACGGGCTTTGCCGTAGCTTTAAAAGTATTTCCCGCACCGTCATTTTCCTCAAGCAATATTTTTGATTTACTGAAAGAAGGCTTAAATCCGAAATCTTTCTCAATTTCTTTGTCGATATCGAGAATACTTTCAATCAGCGAAAGTTCATACACCGACTGCGCATTATCAGTTACAGGACCATAAGAATCAACCGCAATGGTAACAGGTCCCATACCCAAAAACCCGAAAGCAACAAGACCGAAAGCGAATACGGCGGGAGCTATCATAATTAAGCCAAGCCCATACAAACTGATTGCATAAGCAATACTCATGAGAATTATTATCGCAATGCCCATCCAGTATGCGCTGAAATTTCCAGCCGTAAGACCAGCAAGAACATTGAGCGACGCTCCGCCGTGTTTTGAAGAAGTAACGACGTTCTGTACAAAAGCGCTTTTCACAGAAGTAAAAATTTTTACGATCTCCGGTATTATTGCGCCCGCTATCGTCCCGCAGCTTATAATAAGCGAAAGTTTCCACCAAAGAGTTCCGTCGCCCAAATCTCTGATTATAATGTTAGAAACTGCAAAAGTCAATGCAATTGACACTATCGAGGTTATCCATACGAGAAATGTCAACGGAGTTTCAAAATTCATTTTATCTGCAGCAGTGTATCTCACTTTTGCGATTACCGAATTAATTCCATAAGAAAGAGCGCTCGATATAAGCATTATTAAACGCATTACAAAAATCCATACAAGAAGTTTAACCTGCAAAACGGGATCGTTTACGGCAAGAATTATAAATGTCACCAAAGCGACGCCGGTGACACCGTAAGTTTCAAAACCGTCCGCGGTAGGTCCTACAGAATCGCCGGCATTATCGCCCGTGCAATCCGCTATAACGCCGGGATTTCTTGCGTCGTCCTCTTTAATATTGAAGACAATTTTCATTAAATCCGAACCTATATCCGCAATTTTTGTAAATATTCCGCCCGCTATTCTAAGAACCGAAGCGCCAAGCGACTCGCCGATTGCAAATCCTATAAAACAGGCGCCCGCAAAATCTGAAGGAATAAAGAGAAGAATTATAAGCATTATAAAAAGTTCAATGCTTATTAAAAGCATTCCTATGCTCATACCCGCGCGAAGCGGTATCGCATAAAGAGGAAAAGGTTTTCCTTTCAAACTTGCGAAAGCAGTCCTTGAATTTGCAAAAGTATTGATTCTCATGCCAAACCATGCCACAGTGCAGCTTCCGAGAATTCCTATAACGCTGCAAAGCACTATTGTAGCGACTTTAACCGCCCCAAAATGCTGCAACAGTCCAAAATACACAACTATTATAGCCGCAAGTAAAACTTCAAGCACAAATATGAATTTTCCCTGAGTTATAAGATATGTTTTGCAGGTTTCATAGATAAGTTCCGAAATTGATTTCATTGACTTGTGAACAGGCAGATTTTTAATGCCCACAAAATGGTAAAGTCCAAAAAACAAGCCGAAAATGCAGATAAAAAAACCGGACATCAAAAGCGTTTCACCGTCAATCGCATTTCCAAAAAATCTGACGGAAGTCAAATCCGGAATAATCAAATTCGCCTCGCTTGCAAAAGAACGACTGACAGCTGCAATTATAAAAGCAAACGCTACCGCGATCTTTTTCAATGAAAAGACTCTGTTTAACATGCTACCTCCAAAAAATTATTTCTCAATTTTACATTTTTTTCAAAAAAGCTTTTTCTTCCGCTTTGACTTTTTCCCATATAACTTCAATATCTTTCGTGTTTTTAACCTTATATTCGCCAAATACGTGCGGATGTCTTCGGACAAGTTTTTTGTTCAGTTTTTCTATCACTCCGGCAATATTAAAACTTTTGTTTTCTTTCGCAATTTGCGCATGGAATACAACTTGAAGCAGAATATCGCCTAGTTCTTCCTCAAGATTGTCCATATCCCCGCTTTTAACCGCTTTTTTTACTTCTTCAGCTTCCGAAAACAAATGTTTCACAAGAGATTCATGCGTCTGTTCCCTGTCCCACATACATCCGTTTTTAGAACGCAGAGTCGCAAATATGTTTATCAATTTATCGAATTCCCTTAAATATTTTTTCATATACTTTCTTACTTCGTTTCGTCTCCAGACGCCCTTCTTTTAAATTCCTCTTCGTTATACTCTGTCAAAAAATCTATACCGAACGGCTTCCGCTATATGGTTTGTTTTAATTACATCGCTGCCGTCCAAGTCCGCAATTGTTCTTGAAACTTTCAAAATTTTGTCGTAAGATCTCGCTGAAAAATTTAATTTTTCAACTGCCGTCTTAAGTATTTCAAAAGCATCGTCACCTAAAACGCAATACTTTTTTATTTCTTTCGCCTGCATCTGGGCATTTGCATATATGCCGCTTCCTAGAAATCTCACATTCTGAATTTCTCTAGCCTTTACAACTCTTTCTCTTATGCCTACCGAACTTTCAGAATCATCGTTTAAAGCCGAAAGTTCAGAAAATTTTAAAGCCGGCACTTCAACGTGAATGTCAATTCTATCCATCAAAGGACCGGAAATTCTACTCTGATACTTCCTTACCTGATAAGGATTGCAAACACATTCTTTTTCCCTATGTCCCAGATTTCCGCACGGACAGGGATTCATCGCCGCGATAAGCATAAAAGAAGCCGGAAAAATAAAACTGTCCTTTGCCCTTGAAACGGTTATTTTTTTATCCTCCAAAGGCTGCCGCAAAACTTCAAGAGCGTCTCTTCTGAATTCTGCAAACTCATCTAAAAACAAAACGCCATTATGTGAAAGGCTTACTTCTCCAGGTCTGGGATACGTTCCGCCTCCCGCTAAAGCTACGGCTGAAGAAGTATGGTGCGGACTTCTGAAAGTACGCCGCTTTATCAAGCCGCTCACAAAGGCGCGGCCCGATACTGACCATATTCTGGTAGTCTCGACAGCTTCATCAAAAGTCATCGGAGGAAGTATGCCGGGAATGCGTTTTGCTATCATGGTTTTTCCCGAACCAGGAGGACCCGACATTATTATGTTATGGCTTCCCGCCGCCGCAATTTCAGCGGACCGCCTTGCATTCTTCTGACCTTTTACGTCGACAAAATCACAGTCCGCATCAATACCACTGTCGGCGTCTAAATCATACGCATTATAAACATAAGGCTCGCAATTCAGCTCGCCGTTAATAAATTTAACAATCTCAGCAAGAGTCTTAAACGGAAATATATTCACTTTTCCCGCGGCAGCGGCTTCCTGCCTGTTTGCGATAGGCACTATAAAATCTTCTATTTTGTTTTTTTGTAAACTCAAGGATATAGGCAAAACGCCTTTAACTTTCCTTATTTTGCCATCTAAAGATAATTCGCCCGCGGCGCAAAATCTACGTAAATTCTCTTTTCTTATTTTACCATTTGCGGCAAGTATCCCCAAAGCTATAGACAAATCAAAAATACCGCCTTCTTTTTTGATGTCTGCGGGAGCTAAATTAACGGTGATCTTTCTTGACGGAAAATCAAATCCCGAATTTTTCATCGCGGCTGTCACTCTGTCGCGGGACTCTTTAACCGCGACATCAGGAAGACCCACTATAGAAAAAACAGGCATTCCGGACGAAATATACGTTTCAACCTCAACTATATCCGCCTCTATGCCGTTAATAGCCGCGGAATAAATAAGCGAAAGCATTTAAAACCTCTTTGATTTTGTATCATATCATAATTATTCCGTCAAAAAAAATGATTAAATCTGCACTGCAGAGCTATTACACCGAGAAAGAAAAATCCTAGAAATATCCCAAACGTTCTAAATAAAGCCGCATAGGTAGCACTACGGTTAAAAATGAAGGGGATCAATAAAACGCCGCAATTTTTTTGTCTTTATCATAACCGGCGGCATAAACATTTAAACACCTGTTTATAAACTGTCTCTTATCATTTCCGGTATATGTTCCTCCGTACCTATTGCCATTATATGGACACCATCCGCAAAGGAACGAAGTTTTTTAATTGTCTCGGAACAAATTTTTATGCCTTCCGCCAAAGGGTCAGAAGCGGAATTTATTCTGTCTTTTATTTCATCCGGTATACTTATTCCGGACATAGACTGCAAAAACTGCAAAAATTTTGGGGATTTAATGAGAATCATTCCGGGTAAAATTTTTACTTTTAAATATTTTACCTTATCAAAAAAATTCTTATATGTCTGCACGTCAAAAATTGCCTGCGTCTGAAAAAATTCAGTTCCAGCTTTCACTTTTTTTTCAAGCATCAAAGCCTGTAAATCGACCGACCGAACCGACGGATTTACAACCGCTCCGACGCAGAATTTCGGACTTCCCTGCAATTTTTTCCCCGCAAGGTCCATACCGGTTTCTAAGAGTCTTGCGGTTTTTATAAGCTGTAAAGTATCTAAGTCATAGACTGCTTTTGCGCTGGAATATTCGCCTATAGACGGATGGTCGCCGCTTAAAAGTAAAACATTTTCTATACCTAAAACATTCGCGCCCAGCAGTTCGGACTGCAACGAAATTCTGTTCCTATCTCTTGTAGTAAGCTGTAAAATGGGCTCTATTGCACGTTCTATCAGGATTCTGCTCATAGCAAGAGAACTTACTCTCATAGATGCTCTTTGATTGTCGGTAACATTTACGGCATCAAGTCCATACAAACAGTCTGCTCTGCGCAAAAAAGAAGATATCTCCACGCCTTTCGGTGGAAACAACTCCGCTGTTATCAAAAATTTATCTGATTTTAACTTCTCTCTAAACTTCAAATCTCACTTTCCTCTACATTTATTACAAGACCTTAGATGCCGCCTTATATAATTAAAAGTTCAAAAATGTTTTAAAACCCTAAAGAACTGAACTATAATATCATGACAAAAACATTTTTACCCGTTTTACATCAGGATTTGTTTGTCATACTGGGGAGATTTGTTAAAATTTTGTCTATGAAATTATCTAAACTTTTATTTTTCCTCTTCCATCATATATCAAAAGCTTCAACTTTTAGAATACAGCGTCTTAATGCCAGTCCGCAAACCATATCATTATGATAGCCAAATATAAATATGTGATATTTTAAAAAGAGAGAAAGTTATGTTTACAGCGGCGTTTTGCTTCAGCTTTTGGATGACAACTTTTTGGGTTCTATATATTGATTGAGAAACTTTTCCAATTTTCCGTTCTTTTTCAATCCTTCATAAATCAAAATCCACGTACAGTCTCTTGTCTTATCCGTTTCGCATTTGCCATTGACCTCCCCGCCGCAGGGACCATTGACAAACCCTTTAGCGCATCCAGTTTTCGGACACAATTCTTTTAAGATCCCATTGTTCTGTTTTTCTTTTGTCATTGTCATTTTATATTTGCAAGCTTTGAAACAGCTTTATCAAGCCCGGACATATACATTTCATCAAAAAAGTTGACAGCAGTTTTCTTTATTAAACTTATTCTATCCCTATCTTCCCGCGCAAACTTTGACAGTACAAAATCTGCCGCCGAAATAAATTTTGGAAGCGGACCTATGCCCAGTTTCATTCTGGGGAAATCATCGCTGTGCAGACTTTCTATTATGGAACTCATTCCGTTATGCCCGCCTGAAGAACCCGACACTCTTATTCTGTATCCGCCCAGAGGTATCAAAAAATCGTCATAAAAAACAAAAATTTCTTCAGGTTTAATTTTATAATACTTTGTAAAAGAGGAAACCGCAACTCCTGAAAGATTCATAAAAACCACAGGTTTTAAAAACCATACCCTAAAGCCCGATTCTCCGTAAAAAGAGACATCAGCCGTATCATTCCACATTTTAAAATTCAGATGTTTTGAAGCCGCTATCTCATCTAAAACAATAAAACCCAGATTATGGCGGGTGTTTCATATTTTTGTCCCGGATTGCCAAGCCCTATAAAAAGCTTAATCCTAATCTGCCCGCTCATAAATTAAAGCAACCCCCGCAGCCGTACTATAAAATTAATGATCCAAACTATTTTTTTGTTCCGCCCACCGCAGTATCCGGAGATGCCACCGCGTCTTTTCCAGCTTCTTCGGATTCTTTATCTTTCTTACCTTTGCTTATTACCTCAGGCTGCACCGCCGCAGTCGTTCCTTCAGCCGCCGTTTCAGGTTTTTCCTCTTCAACCGCAACAGATATAATGTGAACTATCAGCGTTGACGAATCCTGAACGTACTTTACCCCGTCTAACTCAGGCAAATCCGCAACAGTTATTCCTTGACCTATACCCAACGCCTTGACATAAATGCTTATTTTCTGAGGAATATTTCTGGGCAACGCTTCCACTTTAACTTCTCTGACTATAAATTCCATAACGCCGCCGAAGTTTTTAACTCCATCGGCAACGCCGTCAATATGAACTGGAACCAAAACTTCAATTTTATCTTCAAGCGAAATTGCGTGAAAATCTATGTGTATCGGATGCTGAGTTAGAATATCTCTGTCCAGAAATTTTACTATCACCGCTTTTTTCCCGTCTTTAAAGTTCAAATCTATGATGACATTCGCTCCGTTCGCTTCCATTATTGAAACAAAATTTTTTGAGTTAACAGCTATAGCTTCGGATTTGATGCCTTTTCCGTAAAATATCGCGGGAATTTTTCCGCTTTTCCTTAAAACCGCAAGATCTCCTTTAGATCCCGCCGTTCTTGCCTGTGCATCTAAAATCACTTCTTTCACTTAAATCCTCCATTGTCATTACAACCGCGCCGTTTTAAGATAGAGATCCGCTCTCCGCATAAAGCAGTAAACAAGAGCGAAGATACCTGCAGATGAATATCCGCTTTCTATTCTTATAAGAAAAGGGCGCTTATTGATTCGTCGTTTGAAATTCTCATTATAGCTTCCGTCAAAATCGGAGCGATGCTTAAAACAACTATTTTCTCCGTCGGTCCGTTTTTTAACAGCGGAATCGAATCCGTTATGATAAGTTCTTCTATGCATGAATCTTGAATTTTCTGCTTTGCGTCCCCGGAAAGAACTCCGTGCGACACCGCCGTAAAAACTCTTAACGCTCCTTTTACTTTTATAGCCTCGGCTACTTTCGTCAAAGTTCCCGCAGTATCAGCTAAATCATCTAAAATTATACAGGTTTTATCTTTTACTTCGCCGATAATATTCATAATAGAAGCCTCATTGGGACGCGGTCTTCTTTTATCTACAATCACCAGTTCGGCGTTAAAATGCTTAGCAAAAGATCTTGCTCTTTCCACGCCGCCCGCATCGGGAGAAACAATTACGACATCGTTCAAATTTTTTTCTTTAAGATAACTTAAAATCACCGGCCTGCCATAAAGATGATCGACAGGAATATCAAAGAAACCCTGAATCTGCCCCGCGTGTAAATCCATCGTCAAAACTCTCATGATGCCCGCCGTAGCAAAAAGATTCGCGACAAGCCTTGCTGTAATTGGAACTCTCGGCTCGGATTTTCTGTCCTGTCTGCCGTATCCATAATAAGGAACAACCGCCGTTATTCTTTTTGCCGACGCTCTTTTCAACGCATCTGCAATAATTAAAAGCTCCATCAAATTTTCATTGACAGGAAAACTTGTAGGCTGAATTATATAACAGTCCGTTCCTCTTACATTGTCAATAATTTTAACTTGTATCTCGCCGTCACTGAAACGCTCCACTTTTGCTTCGCTTAATTCAACACCAAGCTGTTGTCCAATCTGTTTTGCAAGTTTAACGTTGGCGTTACCAGAAATAATTTTAAGCTTCATAATGCCTCTTTCATGTTTATTAAAAATAAGTCCGCGTTCGGCAGCTATCGAAGATAAATAAAACACGCTGATATTTTATCTGTTAATTTTTTCTGCGCTTAACTTCTTGTCTCGCCCTTGCTATCACAAGTTTTCCCGACTCAACATTATGCGTTACGGTTGAACCCGCCGCAACCAAAACACCGCGCCCTATTTTAACCGGAGCTACAAAATTCACGTTAGAACCGACAAATGATTCCGAACCTATAATCGTCTGACGTTTTTTTGCTCCGTCATAATTGCAAGTTATCGTTCCAGCACCTATGTTGACATTTTCTCCTACCAGCGCATCACCTATATAAGAAAGATGATTGACTTTAGAATTCTTTGCTATTATGGCTTTTTTCGTCTCCGAAAAATTGCCTATTCTGACATTTTCCCTCAAAACGGAACCTTCTCTTATATGAGAAAAGGGACCTACTTTAACTTTTTTATCTATAACAGCGCCTTCTATATAAGAATACAATACGACGCTTTCGTCGCCGATTTTGGAATTAGATATATAGCTTGCGCCTTTTATTATACAATTTTTACCTATTGAAACACCCGTATCTATAAAAGCGCCGGGATAGACGACAGTATCGACGCCGATTTTTGCATCGTAAGATATATAAACGTTATCAGCATCGACAATACTGACGCCACTGCTTAAAAGTTCTTTTATTTTTCTGTCCTTTAATATGCTCTCTGCCTGCGATAATTCCGCCTTGTTATTTATGCCTCTAACCTCATAATTGTCTTTAACCATAACTAAAGAAGCTTTTCTGCCGGATTCTTTAAGTATGGCGACAGTGTCGGTTATATAGCATTCTTTTTTTGCGTTATCGGTCTTTACTTTTGAAAGAGCTTTCCATAAATTTTTATCAAAACAATAAATACCCGAATTTATTTCTTTTATGCGTTTTTCAGTCGGAGCCGCATCTTTTTCTTCAACTATTTTTTCTAAAAACACGCCGTTTCTTACAATTCTGCCGTACCCGAAAGGATTTTCAACTTTCGCAGCCAAAACTGTAACCGAAGCGCCGGTTTTTTTATTATTACCAGTCAAAGACGACAAAGTTGAAGATTTAACCAAAGGCACATCCGCGCTTACAACCAAAACATCGCCTGCATAATTCTTTAAAACTTTTTCAGCCTGCATCAGAGCATGTCCTGACCCGAGCTGTTCTTTCTGATAGACAATTTTTACGCCGCTTTCCGACAAATATTTTTCAACAGCTTCAGCCCCGCATCCAAGCACAAGAATTATGCCGTCAGGTTTTAAAGCGGAAACAGAATCTATAACCCATTTTATCAGCGGCTTGCCTGAAAGGTTATGCATAACCTTAGGCAGAGAAGACTTCATTCTCGTACCGGAGCCTGCTGCAAGTATTACCGCCGAAAAATTTTTCATCTATAAATCCAAAAGCCTTCCCTTGCAGGATAAACGCTTTTTTATCCCGGAGAATAATAAACCAACAAATAGATTTATATCATAACAAAAATATTTTAAAATGACAAAGGAAAAATTAACCGGCACTGCTGCCGCAAACCTTGAAAAAAACTGCAGGCGTTTTAAAGTCTGGCGCAGGTACAAAGTCCGCGGCATTTACAATCCAAGACCCCGGCGTAAATACTCTTTATTATTTTTTCAGAAAAAATGCATCTGCCGCCATACCAGCCCGTCTCCACCACTCCGCCTGCGCGGAAAGCAATCTTATTTCCACTACCGGCCGCAAAATTTTCCGCTGCAAAAGATTTCGGCATCGCAATATTAATATCGGAGCATTTTAAAAAATTATATTTTTAAACCTATTTCTTTTTGCCTTTTTCCGCAGGCTTTTTAACGACTTTCTTCACTGTTTTTTTCGTTTTATCCTTTTTTCCGCCTCTATTCATGAACAATCTTGAAATATCGCCCTACTTTATCGATAAAATAAAGATAATCTGCTTCTCTTTCCACTCCCGCTTTCTGTACTTTTTCTGCATTGTATCCTCTTGTAAGCACAAACGTTTTTATTTAACCATTTTTCGCCGAACTTCTATTCTCTCTGGCATATTTTCTTTTTTTTGTAATCATTTTATCTTTAAGACAACCGACAGCACATTTCAGAGAATCTGAACTGTCCGATGATTTTTGAAGCTTGAATTTCTTTCATACTTATCAAATTTTATATTTTGTATTTCCCGATTAACAAACGCTTAAAAAGTTTTTTATATCCATTGCTTATTTGTTTTATGCGGCACGCATATTTTTAATTTCTGTTCTTCTCTATCATTAATTTTTACCTGCCATTGAAATTGCATAAATTTTATCATATTAAACCAAATATTATTCTTTATACTATTAATCAATTGCATAAGTATCACTCTCTTTATACAGTAGCAGGATTATCGGTATGCTCACTAATCCTGAGTCGATTAAAATCATAAAAAACTCTGTATATATCCTGTCTTAAATTATTTCTTGTGTTATCCATTCCTCCCTGCATCTCCATACGCTCCTAATATCTGTTCAATCATATTCTTGCACTTAAATATTTGTAGGTAAAAAGAAAGCCTACTGACATACCAACAACAATAGCCGCCTTTAAAGATA
>LQAB01009263.1_pt1 | contig 14949 bp, 19 predicted proteins | sample 654521 | NCBI WGS metagenome assembly LQAB01 (sample SAMN00762031, study PRJNA78659) | termite gut metagenome | isolation source: bacterial endosymbionts found in Trichonympha flagellates filtered from... | host: Zootermopsis nevadensis | place: USA: Mt. Pinos, Los Padres National Forest, CA ... | reverse complement strand
TTTTTTGTAAAATTTCAATACTTAGAAAAGTCGTTCCTATACCAAGAAAAAAAAACCACCCAAAGCCATCTGCTGATTTGCTTCATGATTATAAGTAACAAATGAACCAGGCGTTACCATATAAGTAGGAAGACCAAACCGAATGAGCTAATGATGTTTCATTTCAAACGTTTTTTTCTCTGTTTTCTCAGGACATTCACATACTTTCTCAACCTCAGCAGACTTCACATATTCAAGCCTATTCGTTACCTTTCCGCAACCAGTAAAAGGCATTAACATAAAAGTAAATAATTAAATATATAAAAAGTATCTTTTTCAACCATTGATTAAGCTACTATAAGCACATTAGTAATCAAATTCAAAGTATTGTTAAACTCTTCTTCATTCGCATATATCAGGTTCTGGCATAAATCGTAAATTTATTAGATTTACTCGAGTACAAACTGCTGAAAAAACAAATAGAAGTATTTAAAGCATTAAGAACTTTTGCATAAACCTCATTAACATCTTGTTAAACTACTGGGTATGGGGGGAAAAAAACATTAAATAACAAAGACACACACAAAAAATCAAAACTACTGGAGCTCCTGAGCTTATAGCAATATCATAATATTCTCTCCAATGAATTTTTTCTTTCACATTGCTAACAGGAGCAGAAATAAGAGCAGTATTATCAACTTTCCCAATCTCAGCAGGATTTTCATTCCCAAGCCTATTCGTTACGTTTCCGTAACCAGTAAGAGGCATTAGCATAAAGGTAAATATTAAATATATAAAAAGTATCTTTTTCATTATTTTTTGATGCTGATTTTCTGCGATTAACTCTTCCAACTCATGATCTTTCTGTTACTTAGCTAGATGAAGTATCCAATGCATATTAGTTTCCTTTCTCATCTTTTCCTCCTACATGGAACGGTACTATTGCAAGCATTTTAGATGGTTTTTTATTTTCTTTTTTGATAGTAGGGGCATTAAGCTTAAGCAATCCAGATGGAGATTTACTTTCTGTGTCGTAAACTTCTTTGATTGCACAACCTTAATAAAATCTTTGGCTGCTTCAAATTGCGCGTTTGCTCCTTCTTTATATGATTCGTCTACTCCAGCTTCTATAATGTTGTAGCATCAGCATATAACTTGTACTGTAACACCTCTGTCATACACTGGCTCTAAACTTATAGCCTTCGTACTTCTTACCTGCATAGACACCTAACGCTATTGCTCCTACTCCTAAAGCGTAATGCTATATCGTGTAAGTCCTTTCTTATATTCTTGCACTATACTGGGTACTTCTTCTTCTGCTTCTAGTGGCTAATTTTGATGCTTTACCATATCCTGATGAATCTCTCAAAACTAAAAATATACGGAAGAAATTTGTTTGTAAAGTTAAATATAACAATAAAAAAACTAACTGCACTTTGGATAGCTTTAAATTTGTTAGCAGTTTGTCCTAAAGTTATCAAAGAAGATGTTGTAAATCCTGCAGAATTATTATTGTTGTTGTTGCCTTCTTTGGTTTCGATACTGCTGTATTCTTTGTTGATACGCTGCAGGAGATTGGCGTCCATGTATTTGGTTGTCAAAAATCTCTATAGTTTCTTGCTCATTGAATATCTGTCTGTAATACTGCCACCAGTTAATTGTTAATTTCTCAAACTGCGGCAACAATCTACCTCTCTGCCTACTTCTAATCGCCACAAGCTGTGGCTTAGTTATGGTTAAATTTGGCACTGCTACTATGCATGGCTCTGGTTCTTCATATTTCAGAGTCATACCTAAAATGCCCATAGCTATCAGTGGCAAGGTCTTAGCAATGCTTGCCAACTTATATGGCTGCGGGACCGTCTCAACAGAATTGGTCTGTGGATCTTCTACCCCTATTAGAGGCTCTGTAATACGTTTACCACATGTAGGCAGTATAAGTGTTGCTACTACAAGTATACAAAGTAATTTCTTATTCACGGGTTTAATCCTCAAAGTAGACGCTACTATCCGTCTCACTACTTTTATGTTATTGTTTGATGTATTCTACCAATTTCATAGCTCCAAGACATCCATCTATCTACTGCTTCAGCAAACATATACTGTTTAGCCTCTACAGATGATGTTTCTATCATCGTTTTTCGTCTTTTTGCCTGAGACTAAGTGTTACATCTTCATTTGGAGTAAGTAAATATAGTTTTCCAGGAATTAAATCTTTTTCAACTTTGTCCTTCAATTAACATATTGTGCATCAAGTTAGAGCTATATGAAAGCCCCTAATCACTTACTTTTTCGCAAAACGGAGCAATAGGCGAGTACATTTTATCAACACAGCACTGTTATGCTTTTTAGCTTGAAAAAAGAATTCTTGATCCTCGCTTTTTGAAAATTTAAATGTCTTATAGGTCAAATTACGCATTTTGATGAAAGACAAAAGAAGCGAAGAACAGTATACAAATATTATAATTTAGGTTTAAATACGCACTAATAAACGTACTTTGGTAACATAGCACTGGATGCGCTTTCCAATTGCTGTAAGTTAAAAAAGAGATTTTAAATCAAGAAACAGTTCGTAAAATTTTTAGCGAAAGACTCGCAACGAAAATCTAAAGAATTATTCATCTTCCATGAATTTTTTTAGTCGTCTTATTTCTTCTTTGCAAATTTTACCCATTCTTGAAAAAAAATTAAGTATAATCTCATTGGCTTTAACTTCACAATTGAAAAGTTCATCACATTTTTCATTTATATTAGCAATTCCTACATTCGAATTATCTTCATATTTAGCATAGTCACTATCATTGCAAGCAATATAGTTTATAACAATTTTATCAAAAACAACACTACCTGCTTTTGCTGCTTTAACACGTAGTCCTAGCAGTCATGACAACATTCTTAGAATTAACGACTTGAATCTTTCTGCGCTCAAATGCCTTCTCAGCTACTTTGATAAGTTCTGGATTAGAGCCATTTTTAGCACGCTTAAGGCATGATTTGAATATTTCTAAATTCATTTTAGCTTTTTGTTCATTGACTTCAATTGCCCCAAGAAACATTTTTGCAATTCTAATCTGAGATTCATACAATTCGTTATAAACTTTGTTTTGCTTACAATTATCTACATAATTAGCACCTGCGTAACTGAGTGTAAAGACAAGACTTAGCATCGCCAATAAAAACAAAAGAGCTCACTTCATAATTTCTCTCTTTCTAAATTTCATCCATAAGTCTTGAATAAATGTGCTTTTGACCTTTCACATTGATTATCTCCTTCTTCACAATTCCGCTTAATTTCTTTGTACTATCTTTTTGCAGCAAGACTAGGGCTTGGCGTAGAGGCATAAAGTTCTTAATATTTAGGGGTTGCCTGGTTCTCCCAAGACAAGAAGGCTTCTTTCTCTTCCTTCGTCAAAGGTACAGGTTGATTAAATTTTGCCCAGAAAGCTTTTCTCTGTTCCTGTGTCAAATTTGGAGGTTCTACCGGTTCTAGCATTAATCCAAGTACAGTCCTCACACTTTCAGCAGTATATTCATTATCTTGAACAAGGGGATATAAAGGGCCACAACTGCTAAACAGCATCATCGCTATTATTGATGCCGCAACTAACCTTTTCCCTTCATTATATATAAGGCAGCAAAAACTACTTTTTCCCCAAAAACCCCCTTTTTACGCTTCACTTTTTACGCTCTTATTTTACTGCCACTAATGATAATTAACGGCAGTAAACCTCTTTTTTTACCCCCGTTTTCGGCTTTCGGATCAAGTCAAGTTCCCACCTGCTTGTTTTGCTTTTGCTTCTTGTTTCTTTTTTAATTTTTTAGTCGCTTTTTTACATTCACCAATGACCCAAAGCATACCAACTAAAATTACTGCAACACTAGCCTTAGTTAAGTGAGGATGCTTTTCATTGAATTCACGAGTATCAACATTGTTCTGCAATACTTTGGGAGGTTCTATTTCCTTAACATTATTAATAATCTTGTTCTTCCCACACGCGCAAAGCACGCAAAGCGATAAAAGTAAAACAAATATTCTTTTCATTTCCTGAACTTCCTTTCAAGTACATTCCTTGTTATGGCAAGTATTTAAACTTCTTTTCAAGTACATCCTTTATTATAGTGTTTATTGTTGTTTTCTCTTTTCTTGCTTTTGCCGCCAAGGCCTTTTTCCATGTTGATGGGATACGAGTACTTAAAATCACTCCATTCCCAGGATATAGTTTCATAGGCGTTCTTACGCCTACTTTGCTTTCCCATTCACTTGCATCGGCCTTTATTATTTTTCCAATTGCCTGCCTTGCTATTGTTGAAGCTGTTGTGTACTTTGTGGCTGCCTTTGCTTTTATTTTCTCATATATATCAAGATCTATATGTATGCCAATACTCTCTATCGGGATTGGTTTTGCAACCCTTACTCTCCTTTTCTGTTCCTTGTTATTTGTCATTTTTATCAACTCCTATTAAAAAGTGCTGCCACAAGATGCATCTCACAAGGATTGTCTAGACGTTCTAAATTATGTGCATATATCTGCGTTGTGTTAATTGAAGAATGCCTTGCAAATTGCTGCACTTCTTGAAGCGTCACTCCTGCTTGCAAACTCAATGTTATTGCCGTATGACGTAAACTGTGCGGTGTTAACCTTTCGCTGTCAAACCCTGCTGCTTTCATCCTTTCTTTGATTATCCATCTGATAGAACGAGTTGGAATTCTCCCACCTATACTGTAGTGATGGCAACTTTCAAACAAAGGTCTTGCTTCAACTTCTTCAGCGTTCTTGCCTCTAAACGATAAGTACTCTCTTATCGCTTCTGCAACCTCAGGCATGACTTTAACAAACTCATCTTTCTCATCTCTGCCCTTGCCCTGGATATATAGTACTTCTGTGTTCCCGTTTATCCTCATGTCCGAAACGTCTGCTCGGCTTATTTCTATTGTACGCAAACCACCAGTATAAGCTAGCAGGATCAAAGCATAATCACGTTTCCCTGTTAAAGTGCTTCTGTCTATCTTGTTTAGAATAGAGTTTATTTGGCTGCTAACAAAGTAGTCTTTCTTGTATCCCTTAGCCTGTTTAGGAGCTTTGATGTGGTCAGCAACATTTGGATATAATCCCTCATCTGACAAAAAGCGAAAGAAGAGTTTCACTGCAGCCAAAAGCAGAGTTGTTGTCGCTGGCTTGTATTTTTCTTCCATATCCTTTCTAAAGCTCAAGATGTCGCTCCTAAGAGGCTTTACTATCCTCTTCGTTTTCATCCAGCTAAGAAAGGTCTTCAAACAGAATTCATATGTAGTTAGTGTGCTTTTAGATACATCTAGATATGCAACAAACTTCGCTATCATCGCTTCATTTATAACGGGCTCTGCCTTTGCCACTATTTGGTTATGTTCCTTACCCGCTGGCGAGCCTATCAACGCTAAAGCTGTGGTCATTCTCCTCTCCCTATTCCCTTGTTTGTTTCACTGGCTATAAATATGGCAGTGCCACATTACCAATAACGTTATATATGTATTTTGGCATACTTTGAGCGATTTTGTCAAGTATAGTTATGGTAGTGCAACACAGACACACTTTGGCTAAAGAGATGTTTGCATATTTGTTGACGTGGATACTTCAAAAACATGTCTTGGTTAAGTTATGGTTGGCCGGTTTGTTGCCATGATGCTGCGGTGGGTAATTTTGCATGTGACACAGAAATCGGCTGTTGGTTGGAAACTCTATCATTAATACAAGTTTATGTAGCGCTGACTGTTTCTAGATGGTTGCTTGCTGCTTTTATGTCTCTAACTGATTGCATACTGTTCTTCAGCACTTTTACTATGAGGATTTTATAATTTATAGTCCCTTTACTGGGTTTCTTCTTACTGCGCAAGATGTTTAAACATCAGTATTCTAAGGCTAAAGGACTAATGAATCTTAGAGCATTATTGTAGAAAGAAATTCATTATAGGAAATGTTTAATAATAATTTTATCATTCCCATAGCTCTAGTCCAACTTGATCCGCAACAGCATTAGAGAACGCTTTCAATCCATTCCTACTTTTTGCATCTATGCGATTATCATTACTAATTGCTGCCCTAACATTTTGGAATGAAGTCAAACAAAAACTCCTAATTTCTTTTAAGTCCTCGTGATCTCGTGTTGTAGTACAGAAAAAATAAGCACGACCAATCAGCTTCAACAAAGTTTCATGCTGCCTTATTACTGCCACATTTACATTGTCAGGTTCTGGCAATGGGTTTGTATTCATTGGCCGTACTTCTTTCCTAATATCTTCATTAACAAATATCTTTAAACAGATTTCTAAAGCATTAATCGTATCCACATACAAACCTATAACTCTACGATTTGCTGCTGCTTCATTGGGAGGAGCTGCTGCTTCATTGGGAGGAGCTGCTGCTTCATTGGGAGGAACTGCTGCTTCATTGGGAGGAACTGCTGCTTCATTGGGAGGAACTGCTGCTTCATTGGGAGGAACTGCTGCTTCATTGGGAGGAACTGCTGCTTCATTTTTTTTAAGACTTTCTTTCAATTTTTCTTGTACTCGCGTGTTTGTATAAAACTGATAGACTATTACAGTAGCTGCAACGATAGAAATAACAATAGTCTTTGTAGATACCCAACTTTTCCATCCGCTGCTGCCCAACTGCCAATCTAATATGGATTTCTCTCCAACAGGTGCACTAGATGCAGACTTTGGCACAATAAACTCTGAAGGTCTTTTGCTGCAACCTCCTAAAAATATCGTCAATATAATCAGCGATGCAAATGATTTTTTTATTCTCATACCTCACTGTCTACAAATTTAAACTGACAAGCAAAAAAAATAGTAGAACCACTTGTACCAAATATTATTTCAACATGGCTTGGTTATTGAATTTAATTGCTCCAACATACCCCCCCCTTCAGAGCAGGCGAAGGGGGGAACACACTTTACAAGACTAAATGTATCAGTTCCCATCATCGTTAGGCATAAGAAAATATAATTTGTCAACTTTCAACGTCCATCTAACTCTCTTTTTTGTCGCCACCTAGCATATTGCACATTAAGAGAGCCCCTAATCGCTTACTTTTCGCAAAGCGGGTGGGTACCTTTTATCAACGCAGCACTGTTATGCTTTTTAATTTGTTTTATACTTCATATAAGCTTTCTATCATTAACAATCTCACAGCGTATTTATTAAAGTACCCATTTAAGGTTTTTCTAGTAGCAATAAAATATCACTTCTTCTTATTCTTATAAGTGGATATAACTCCGCTTATTGCACACTACTATACTAAAGCACTTATCAATTCTACAATGTTGAAATCCCGGCTTTGGATTTGATCCCTATATTTTCTTTGTACTAGAACACTCATCAGTTTTAGTAGGACAATCTTTTACTTTCGCTGTACTAGAACACTCATCAGTTTTAGTAGGACAATCTTTTACTTTCGCTGTACTAGAACACTCATCAGTTTTAGTAGGACAATCTTTTACTTTCGCTGTACTAGAACACTCATCAGTTTTAGTAGGACAATCTTTTATATCTTTCATAAATATTTCCTTTGGGAATTTTTTTGTTCTTATTGAAAATCCTGTTTTATTCGGTTTAAATCGCAACACTTCAAATATTTTAATCTTTCTTACTTCGTGGCTACTACAGGATTTTATTATAGCATTTTCAAAATGAAAATAAAAGCATTGTCGGGCGTCAAAACATTATTTTGGATATTAACTTAGGCTTAAAGACAGAGGCCCTATAGGGGGGGGTGAGATATTCTTAAGATTTATAGAAAGGATAAGGATTTTCAGTAATCAAAACTTCCTTGCCACGGATATGACAGATTTTATATTGTTGGGTTCTTTGATAAGCATATAATCCATCTGGGAATTTAGCATCAATAGCGGATTGAAGCTTATGCATAAAACTTATCTTTAAAGGCTGGGTCATCAAGTATTTGCCTTTCGCAACTGGAACACACCGAAAAAACTTATGTTCATTAGTTTTTGAGCCTGCAACATATCTACGCATTTCCTCCTTTGGATATTTTTTGCTATCGGTCCAATTAAGTAAACAACAATGAATAAAGTCATCAAAAGGTAATTCAACTTGATAAAGATAATCACCTGCATCTTTAATAATTTCTCTGCCATACTCTTCAGATAATTCCTCATAATGCGTTGCAATATAAGCTAATCCGTCAAACGTATATGGATAGATTGAACCGAAAGCAAATTGACTTCGGCTCAACTGTTTCCTTTCGGTTTCAGTTAAATCATAAAATCCATCATCAAAATAGAACGCTTTAGGCTTTACTGTTGGTTGGGAAGTTGGCTTGTGTTTTGCTCGAATATACGTCAAGTCCTAGCTTCAAAGCTTCTTTTATAGGTAGATTTAATACTTTTTCGTTAGCTGAGTTAGACACATGATTTGATTTACTGCGGTTTTTCCTACTAGTGTTGCTAATTTACCACATGCTGAAGTTCCAAACCACACTCCTCTCTGCAATAAGCACATAAAGTAGTTTCTTTATCCCAAAATACTGCCTAAATATAACTAAAATATCACCTTTTAATCTTAAAACGCCTTTATTTCAAATTTGTAATATAAACGTATAAAACTGCTTTTTGGGATTAGTTTATCAAGCCCTCTAGAGCTCTAGAGTAGTACTAAGTAATATATAAGTACTTTAGAGTGTATATTGAGTTAAATACATGTTTTTTAAAGTGCAACAGTAGATGATACCACCCAATTCAGTCAAACTTCCCTAGTTTTTCCATTTCCTTTGTTTTTGTCTAGTCGTTTTTGCCTTTTTAGCGCTATTGGCTATACTATTTCCCCAATCTAGGATCCGCAGAAATGGGGAACTGGAATGGCATTAGGCGAAATCGTAGAACTAGAAGATTTTAACAAACTTCAAAAAGCTTTTTCCTTTTTCGGAATGATCGGATTTCCCGTTAAGTCAGAGGTACCTTCCTGGCCACAACCACCCAACAACAAAGCTACTACTACCAACGAAATCAATGATCCTGGCAGCTTCATCTTATCTCCCCATCCACGACTAATTGTACCACCCTTTGTCACAACAATGCCCCTAGAAGTTTAAAAGTGCTTGTACCCAAACCTGGGACATGTTCATACTCTCTGTCTGCATAAAATAGGACTTTATTACATGCGACCAGTAGAATAAAACCTAAAGGCAACAATAAACTGATAATTTCTTTATCTAAAAGCATCATCTAAAGCCTTTATTACCCCTTTAACTAGCTTCCGTATTATAAATAAATATTATTGATATATTCCATTAATTGTTCTTTGGTTCTTGTCCCTATTCTAAAAGGTTTCTGCACTTGTGGTTTACTCATACGGTTATATCAAATGCCCATCTTTATTCATCTCTTTGTATTGTGTTATTTTGTGTCTTTGGTACTAGCGCAGATAAAATTTGCACCATCATTATTACATTATTATTGATTTTTTCACTCTTTTATCCCTACTTAATGTGTATATTGTACATCCCACATTGTAAAGAACCATTGAGAGACACCTTTTTCTTTTTTTTCTAGAGTGGAAATAAGTTTATCTATTTTTTGCCTCTGTTTAAACGAAAACTTTTTATTGGTGTAAACTTCTCGCCGAATCCTGTCTATTGCCATCGAGTGAGCTTTAGCAACTTCCAATTGTTTTTTTTCAGCAATAAGATAGGCATAATCTGTAGCGTGGAGACATACCTTATTCATTAATACATCAAGCTCTTTTTTTGTGTCTATCCTTTCTTGTAAGTACAATCCGCAAACAGATAAACATACTACAACTACTAAAGTCAAAATAATCGCTAAATATTTTCTCATTTTATTTTTGTCCAATAGAACGCTGAGGTTTCTGTTGTCTAGGTCTACTTTTTAGTTCCCACGAAAACTTTTATACATATCACCGGGGTTAAGCGTACTAAATTGTGACCATTCGTACAAGAGCATCATAGTTGGGACATGTAGAAACGAATTATAAGTATTATTGGTTGGAGTTGCTTGTTATGAATGCTTTGTGTGGAATTTTTATCTATAGAGTTTGGAATTATTTTAAGAAACCTTACCAACAGCAGAACCTAACAAAGCTGACACACAATACCTGTACCCCTCAATTTAATGCAGTAGTGAAGCTAATAGTCTTTTCACTAAAAGACAAGCCGTTTGGTGTGTTGTCTTTGGGCAGTTGCAGCACCTTTTTAAGAGAAAAAGGTGCTGCATTCTTAAGATATATTATTGGAGGGGGGGGCGGTATTACTGAACTATTTTATACACAGGCACACTATTTCTAAATCTAGATATTATCGGAGTATAACCCATTATTCCAGACTGTTTCATCAACTGAAAAACAATATGTGCAGATTTAATCTTTATTTTTGCTTCTTTCCAATTAGCTACACATTTATATTTTCCACCAATTAATTTTTACTTCAGAGGGCGATGCATGTTCCCATAAATCAACTGCATCTTTAAAATACAAATTTAGGGTCTTAGCAATCGTTTTTTTGTGGCGGGCTGCCCCTTACTTGCCTTTTTGGTAATGCGTACATTGCATTCCCATTTTGGGGCAGACTAATAATTACAAGGTAGTATATAGTTTGCTACCTTTTTTCGCTTCATTTCAATTTCGCTCTTTTATGCTGCTTTTCTACCAGCATTTTCTAAATCTGTATCTTTTAAGCATGCTTTCTATTGCTACAGATACCTTCTAACGCTTCAATATTGATCTATTTTAGCTTATTTTGTGATCTAGAATAGGGGAAAGATGTGTTTTTATTTAAAATGCATTTAAATGCATTTTAAGAGACTTTAACGGCCATTTTAACCATTATCAATGATTTTTAACAAAAGTCCTTGTCCTTTTCTTTGTTTTTTCTATTAAAAGCAAGCCGTTGCCTTTTTCTTTTCTTTTTTACTTAAGTTTCCTTAATCCTTTATTCTTTTGTCTTTAATCTGTCTTTGGGGCAGTGTCGTGCCTTTTTTGAAAAAGACACTACACTCTTAAGTATTCTTATGGGGGGGGGTTTGCGTGGAAGATCGGAATGCTTTTTGAGATGTTATAAGATTATTTTAAAGAATTATTGATATGTTTTTTTAACTTTATTTTTATATTTATAAAAAGGAAGCAGATGCCCATTAGCACAAACTTCCTCATCACGAGTATAACAGATTTTATATTGCTGAGTTCTTTGATAAGCAAATAATCCATCTGAGAATTCAGCATCAATAGCAGGTTGAAGTTTTGAACCTGTTAAAACTCCAGACATTTTTAACCCTTGGAAGAACCTATGTGCAGACTTAAGCTTTACCTTTGCTTCTTTCCAATTAGCTATACATTTGTACTTTCCATCAACTAATTTTACTTCAGAGGGCGACACATGTTCCCCAACAGATCAACTGTGCATCCGCAAACATAAACAACTTGTCAGGTGCTAGCACTATTACGCCATAAAGTACTGACATCAACAAACTCACAAGCATTAACAAAACATTATCTTGCTCTTGCATAACTTCTTAAGGTTTTATTACATCAGCAAAAGTATTATCAATATCGTTAACACTACTTTTTGGTTTACTTTGTTTTATTTAGATTTTTATATTTCTTTACGTTGATATCCATTCATAATATTTAGAGAACTATGCTTAGCCGTCTTCATATCCAACCATGAACCGCAAAATATTCATAAATTCCCGTACCCACTATCGGAACTATAATAATTGCACCTATTGCATATGTCACATAGTCAATACACATATTAACTAAATCGGAGTCGGCTTTAGGTATTTCGCAAAGATAATTATATGTTCCTTTAGTCCGTACAAGAGGTTCTATAAGCTTCTTATTACTGCAACCAACTAGTAATACCGCTAATATTATTAATATCGCAAATGTTTTTTCGCTATTAATTTTCAATTTATATCCAATTTTTCATTAGAGGTCTTGTTTGGTAATTTTTAAACATCTGGCTTATCCGATGGTGATCCAAATAATAAATTAAAACACCAAGACAAAAAACCTCGTGAGGCTGGAGTCGAGGCTGGAGTCGGGGTTGGAGTCGAGGTTGGAGTCGAGGTTGGAGTCGAGGCTGGAGTCGGGGTTGGCATTGAGGTTAAAATTATAGGTTTATCAGAACCATTAAAAAACAAAGCCACTGCTGTGTAAGGAGTCGGAGAAATGCTTTCATTTTTACTGCAGCCGCCTAGAAATATCGCCAATATAATTAAAGCTACAAATACTTTTTTCATTGTTAGATTTATTTGCTTAATGTTAAATATTTAAAAACAAATAGCCTCAAGACATTCAGACATTAGACCTAATATACAATCAAAAAACGCAGCTTTCTAATAATGGTTTAAAAAGAATTGGGGCTTTAAAGATGTGGTTTTTGATATATTCTTGGATTAGATTTGTATTTTAACGAAAAGCCCCTTCTGCGAAGTGTTTCTCACAAGGAGTATTTTTAAAAAGAGCTCATAACCGCTGCTTACTCCGCTCTCGGTGGAGCAGTAGGCGTACTTTTATCAACACTTTGTGCTGCTTTTTATATCTTTGTCATATTTTTACGATAATAAATACCAACTTGTTCAACCTTAACAAATTGTTTCAATAAACTGAACCCTGTCAGTCTTACATATACAAAAAAGAGATTTTGTATATACATTAGTTCGTTTCTTCAACTATTTTTAGTAGTTTACATAGCAGTTCATTTGAATAGTCCCAAGACCCAGCTATTGCTCCAGAAGAAGCACATAAAAAATAAAACAAAAAAACCACTATAGACACAATACAAGATTTCCCAGCACTAAAAATCCATCTTGTTCTGTTCCCAAAACATAAATTATTTTTCTATCGTTTCTCTGTTCAGGTTCTTCTTCTTTTACTGCCTTACTTACATTGATGACTTTATCTATTCTATAAATTTTAGTTTCCTTAAGTCAAAAGTTACATTCTCTTCGCATTTTGAATATACATCAATATACATTAATCTAAAAAATTGACAGATTTTGTCAGAGTTTTTAAAGATCATCTAATCTTGTTTTACCATTAAAGGCAGTTATGTTGGAGAGTATGAGTGGCAAACCTGCCATTATTTACCTTTTTGGTAATGCATACATTGCATTACCATTTTGTGGCAGACTAATAAATACAAGGTAGTATATATTTTCGCTTGTTTTATGATTTAGTTGTGGGGGAAAACTACGTTTTTATTTAATTTGCGTTTAAAACGCATTTAAGAGGCTTTAACAGCTATTTTAACCATTGTCAATGGTTTTTTAAAAAAATTCTTGTCGTTTTCTTTGTTTTTCCTATTAAAAGCAAGTCGTTGTCTTTTTCTTTTGGGGTTTTTTACTTAAATTTCCTTAATCTTTTATTTTTTTGTCTTTAGTTTATCTTTTGGCAGTGCCGCGCCTTTTAAAAAAAGGGCACTGCACTCTTAAGAGTTATTATGTACTCTTAAGTATTCTTATGGTAAGGGCAAATTTTGCATTGATATCGGAATGTTTTGCATTGATATCGGAATGTTTTGCATTGATATCGGAATGTTTTGCATTGATATCGGAATGTTCTAGAAACATCAAAAGCATTATAAATATACTTTATTAGCTGATGCTAGAATACTGTTTTTGGATTTTAATATTATCTAGATGCCAAATTTTAAATTTGAACTGCGGTCATAACAAATTTTATATTGTTGAGTTTTTTGATAAGCAAGTATCCCATCTGGAAAGTTATCATTTGTGGTAGGGCAAAGCTTTGAACCTGAAACTACTCCGGATGTTTTCATTTTTTGGAAGAACTTATGTGCAAATTTAATCTTTATTTTTGCTTCTTTCCAATTAGCTACACATTTATATTTTCCACCAATTAATTTTACTTCAGAGGGCGATACATGTTCCCATAAATCAACTGCATTTATTGATATATACGGCTTCTTGGTTGAGCTGTCAAGGGTATTAAGATACATATAGTATTTGCGCAAGAATAATGAAGTTAATCCAATACTAGGGTTATTATCCAAAAGATAATCTATCTTCGCTTGAAAAGCACTAGGAATAGAGAACCAGCCTTGTCCTATATCTTTATGTAAAATCGGATTAAGAAAAGGTTTTGCAACAAGAACTACTATATTTTGAACAATTTTAGCTTCATCATTAAATCTGCCTATTTGTTTTAATCTCTGTATTTCAAGCGCTGTCATTTCAAATTGATTTTTACGGCGAAAATTTATAATCAACGGCTGCCCTGATATATAATCGCCTTTTGCAACTGGAATATACCGAAAGAATTTATATTCATCAGTTTTTAAACCTGCAACATGTATACGCAATTCGTTTTTTAAATACTTTTTGCTGTTGGTCCAACTAAGCAAACAATAGTTAACGAAATCATTAAAAGGTAATTCAACTTGATAATAATAATCACCTGCGTTTTTAACAATTTTTTTGCCATACTCTTCAGATAACTCTTTATTATGTGTTGCAATATAAGATAATCCGTCAAATGTATATGGATAGATTGAACCAAAAGCAAATTGACTTCGTTTTAGTTGTTTCCTTTCAGCCTCAGTTAAGTCATAGAACTCCTCGTCCGCTTTCTCTCTAAACCTTTTTACCTGCCTTGGCGAACCAGTTTCAGTATATGCCATTACTTTGGGATATTTTGAATACGAATAATCTTTCATTTTTTGACATTCCATTAATTCAATATCATAACAACTTATCAGGTACCAGCACTATTACGCCATAAAGTACTAACATCAACAAACTCACGAGCATTAACAACATTATTTTGCTCTTGCATAACTTCTTAAGGTTTTATTACATCAGCAGAAATATTACTAATAACCTTGTTCTTACCACAAATTATTACAATACTTTTTTGTAAAATTTCAATACTTAGAAAAGTCGTTCCTATACCAAGAAAAAAAACCACCCAAAGCCATCTGCTGATTTGCTTC
>LQAB01010177.1_pt1 | contig 14960 bp, 14 predicted proteins | sample 654521 | NCBI WGS metagenome assembly LQAB01 (sample SAMN00762031, study PRJNA78659) | termite gut metagenome | isolation source: bacterial endosymbionts found in Trichonympha flagellates filtered from... | host: Zootermopsis nevadensis | place: USA: Mt. Pinos, Los Padres National Forest, CA ... | reverse complement strand
TCCGGGGTGGATATAGAGGCTGGAAATTTGGCGGTGGAAAAAATTCGGGCCGCCGTGCATTCTACCCGCCGTCCGGAGGTTTTAGGTGAGATTGGTGGCTTTGGGGGTCTATTTGCTTTGTTGCCCGGCCGCTATCAAGAACCGGTTTTGGTCTCCGGCACAGACGGGGTGGGTACTAAGCTTAAGATTGTTTTTATGATGAACCGTCATGAGACCATCGGACGGGATTTAGTGGCCATGTGCGTCAATGATGTACTAGCTCAGGGAGCCGAACCGTTGTTCTTTCTGGACTATTTTTCTTGCGGTCGCCTAGATCCGGAACAGCTTACTCTAGTCGTTGATGGTATAGCCGCCGGCTGTCGGGAGGCTGGTTGTGCTCTTATCGGTGGAGAAACAGCTGAAATGATTGGTTTTTATCCCGAGGGTGAATATGATTTGGCCGGCTTTTGTGTTGGGGTGACGGAGCGAGCTAGGCTTTTACCCTCACCGGACCTGGTCCCTGGGGATCAGGTGTTGGGTCTGGCTTCCAGCGGACTCCACGCCAATGGCTACTCCTTAGTGCGAAAAATTTGCTTTGACTACTTGAAATTAAAAGTAGACGATTATATTGAAGAACTTGGTTGTCCTTTGGGGGAAGAGCTTCTGACTCCGACTCGCCTTTACCCTAAAATTATTTTACCCCTTTTGGCCCCTTTTCAAGTTAAAGCTCTGGTGCATCTGACTGGGGGCGGATTTCAGGAAAATCTGCCTCGGGTTTTGCCGGAGGGCTTAGCGATAGTCATAGACCCATCGGCCTGGGTCGTACCGCCGATTTTTCATTTGCTTCAGCAGTGGGGTGGGGTGACGGATTTTGAAATGTTCCGCACTTTTAATATGGGTATTGGTCTAGCGGTGATCGTGCCGAGCTCTAAGGTTGAAGGGGCTGTAGCCGCTCTGCAAAAAGAGGGTGAAACGGTTTTCCGCTTAGGGCATCTGGAGCGAGGGGAGAGGCGGGTTATTATTTCGGGGGTGACTGATGGCTGATTCTTTACCTCTGGGAGTTCTGGTTAGCGGCCGGGGTAGCAACCTGGATGCTATTGCGGAAGCTATTGAGACCGGCCGCTTGGTCGCCACGATCAAGGTAGTTATTTGCGATCAACCGGGGGCCTTGGCTTTAGACTTGGCTAGTCGTCGGGGGCTTCCGGCCATTTTGTTTGAACGGGCTGCTTTCTCTGGGCGCACTGCTTTTGAAGAAGAAATCGTTCGGACGCTTCTTCGGTACGGCGTCCGCCTGGTGGTGCTAGCGGGTTTCATGCGTCTAGTGGGGCCAACCCTTCTGAGCGCCTTTCCCAACAAGATTATTAATATTCATCCATCTCTATTACCATCTTTCCCCGGTCTGAGCGCCCAGCGGCAGGCTCTAGACTATGGGGTTAAATTTTCCGGCTGTACGGTGCATTACGTTAATGGGGTAGTGGACGGTGGTCGGATTATTGCTCAAGCGGTGGTGCCGGTTCAGTCAGACGATACTGAAGAAACCCTGAGTACTCGTATTTTAACCGAAGAACATCGTCTCTTACCCCAGGCGATCGGGTTTCTTGTCTTTTAAAATAATCATTCCCTAGAGGGTCTTAGTTTTGTAACCCCGTTTATATTTTATAAAAAATAAATAATTTTTTAATAAAATCGTGGTAGATTAAGGATATAAATTATGAAAAAATTATCCCTAGGTACTCAGACCTTCCGGGAAATTATAGAGGATGGATATTATATATACTGATAAAATGGAGTATATTTATAAATTAATTAAGGGTGGAAAATGTTGCTTTTTATCATTTTCCTACTGATTCGATAAACCTCTTCTTTTGTTAGCCGGGGAAGAACTCTTTTTTTAGGAACAGGGATTTTTAAAGGACTTCTGGATTATTTCTTCGAATTATGATTTTAAAAAGCAACCGACACTTTATTTGAATATGGGTGATGTGAGCGGGGAAAATCTAGAGACATTAGAAGTAGGTATCATTGGCGAAATTGAATTAATAGTTGAAGAAGCTAAACTAAATATTAAAATATGATCTCCCCGATCAGTTCTTTGCGGGCTAGTAAAGACTCTATAAAAGAAAAATATTAAAAGAGTCGTGGTTTTGATAGGTGGATACAATAATCTTATAGTTATTACATTTTGGATATAGATTTAGTCTGAGTTAATTGCTAAGGTGCTGTCTAGTTTCTATTTAGTCTTGAAAGTGATGGATGAATATTTACATTTTATCTTTTTAACTGGTATAACTAAGATTTATAATACGTTTATTTTTCAGGTCTGAATAATCTTAAAGATATAAGTTTGTACCTAGATTTATTAGCATCTACGGCTTTATAGTAGCTGATTTTTTCTATTTTTGGGGATTACCTGTTTGAAATTATGGAATATTGCCGTTCTGGATTATTTCTAAATTATGTGGAATAGAAATCTTTTTTTGAGATAAAATTTTTTCAAGATATATTGGCTATTTTTAGGATGGAAAAACAAGTGTTTTAAATCCACCCTCTCTTTTAAAAAAATTAAATAGTAAGAAATTTAGAGCCTTTTAGTTCCAGTTTAGCATTTCAACTCTGTTGATCAATGTAATCAAAAAACAGCCTTTAAATTATGATTTGTTAAAATTAATAACTATAACTAACTAGGGCTTCAATCCCGTCGAGGTGGGCGAATAACTCTTTAAGCTTTTATGTTTCAATCCAATTAGCTAACTATTAATAAATTTGTATGTGGAAACAATAGTAAATTATATTTATTAAACGCGTCTAATTTTGAAGTAAAGGAATTTTTTAATAAACCTCTTCTGGCCGAATTAACTGAGACTAACAGTTAGAGTGTAGTTACCCTTTTTTAGAAGAGCAAAGAAGTTCTTCCGACTATAGATCCTGTAAAATTTAAAACGATCTTTTCCAAAGTTTGGTTTTCATTACTTATCAAATATATGAAAAATTACCAAATTAGACATTCGATCAAATAAATTAAGCTAGCTTCTATCATCTTTTATTTTTTATTTTAATTAATATTACTAACTTCAGAACTAGTATTGAAGAATCGGTGGTTAGAGGCAGATCTGATGTTGTGATAATTCTCCTCAATTATACAGCTTATATTATAGAATTAGAGTATAGAAATATTGCCACCAAATCTTCTTCGGAAGAAAGAAAAATCTTTCTGGGAAAATTAGCTCGAGAGGGGTTGGAGTAAATTAAAAATAACGAATATACTCTTAAATATATACCTTTTTATAATTGGATCACTAAGGCTGTCTTGTGTGTGGTGGAGCGTAAAGATACAATTAGTTAAACTTGATTGATATAATAGCTGGCGAAGTGAAAATCTTCGGTTGGATCTAATGAATGTTTGGGCCTGATTAGTAAATAGCGGAGAATATGTTCACGAAAAAGAGGCGACTAACTAGAAAGTCTCCAAAAGATGGCGACGGCCAGGTCTTGAGGAAATCCAGAGAGTGAGTTCTTCAAGCCTTTTGTCAAGCCGGTCTTTTTTTTTCTTTACTTCCAAATTGACCTTGATTATTTTTATCAAATTAAGATTTAATTTGATGGTGATCGGGCTCTTTATCCAAAAGGCTGAGGAATATGAAAGAATTTCAAGAAAACTCTCATTTCGATAAAATTAATATTCTGGTAGTCGGTAGTGGAGCTCGGGAACATGCCCTGGCCTGGAAACTGTCGCATAGTCCTCGGACGAAAAATATTTATGTGGCTCCCGGTAATCCGGGGTTGGATAGCATGTCTAAATTAACGCCCATTAAAGTTGATGATTTAGACGGACTTATTAATTTCGCTTTGGAACTGCGGCCGGGTTTGGTGGTTATCGGCCCGGAATCTCCGCTAGCGGCGGGTCTGGTCAACCATCTGGAGGCGATAGGCCTCAAGGTTTTTGGACCCTTAGCTACGGCGGCTCGATTGGAGACTTCCAAAGTTTTCGCTAAACAGTTTATGGTTCGTCATGGTATTCCTACTGCGGCCTGGGCGAGTTTTACTTCGGTCGGTGAGGCGTTACGCTATCTTGAAGGCTGGCCTGACGGTCCTATTGTGGTCAAGGTCGCTGGTCTGGCTGCTGGGAAAGGGGTGACTGTGGCCAGGGATCGGGGTGAGGCGGTAGCGGCCGTTCGGGCGGCTATGGAAGAACGCTGTTTCGGTGTGGCCGGGGAAGTTGTGATCATCGAAGATTATCTTGAAGGGGAAGAAGTTAGTGTCTTATGTTTCACTGACGGGCAAACTATTGTTCCCATGCCCGCCGTGCAGGATCATAAACGTTTAGGCGAGGGGGATACTGGTCCTAATACTGGTGGTATGGGCGCTTACTCCCCCGTGTCAGCCTATACTTCAGAAGTGGCCGCCCAGGTCGAAAGAACTATTATTAAGCCTACTTTAGCCGGTTTAAAGGCCGAAGGACTGGATTTTCGCGGTTGTCTTTATTGCGGTCTTATGCTGCCGGCCTCAGGTTCCCCCTACCAGGGGCCGCAGGTGATCGAATATAACGCTCGTTTCGGGGATCCGGAAGCCCAGGTGCTGGTCCCTATTTTAAAATCGGACTTGGTAGAAATCATGCTAGCTTGCGCGGGCGGAACCCTGGCCGGGCAGACTATTGAGTGGCGTGATGAAGCCTCCGTCGCCGTGGTTGTTGCCTCCGGTGGCTACCCCGATGATTTTGATACTGGTCTAGTTGTCACTGAAAAGATACCTTCCCGGGCGGGGGCTTCCTTGATCTTCCACGGCGGTACTGCCGTTAACCAGAACGGCGAAATCGTCACCTCTGGGGGTCGGGTTATGACTATTGTCGCACGGGATTTAACTTTGGAAAAGGCTCTTTTGAAAGCCTATGACCGCGTTAGGGCGATTCATTTTAAAAACAGCTATTATCGTCGTGATATTGGTTATCGGGAGCTAGCCCGTCGCCAGCTAACGGAAGATTGACGGGAGTTGGGATAGGGTTAGTCTTTCTGGTCTTGGTTTTTTTCGGGCAGCTTGGACCGGAGTTTTGGCTGTCGCAACCACAGATACAGCTGTAGCTGTCTTTGCCATTGGCGGCTTGGATGACCTGGCTAATGATGAACGCAGCGCAGATTCCGGCGATCATAATAACGACTATTGTTTGAACATTCATAACAAATACCTTATATTATCGTGTGCTTAAGCTTAAAAAAATTACTAACTATACTTCGGGTAGACATTTTTTAGTATTAGCTTTAATTTAAAGAAGCTTTCGAATGTTAAAATAGTGAAGGTTTATTAACCGTATCAAGAAAACATAAGGAGGCTAGCCGAATGAACGAGAACAGTTTAGCATATATGAGATAGGAATATAAGTATCATAATTATATTTATGTCAAAGTACCGTAGTCAAGTGATTAATGGGAAGCTTAAGGTCAATGTAGCCAAAATATTAAATAAGCTATACGAAAGGAAAGGTTTAGAAATAATAGAGGCTGAGTGTTGTTCTAATTATATTTATATAGTTATAGTGATACCGCCGAAGTATAGTTTATTAGAGGTAATAAGTTATTTGAAGGGTAAAGCTTACTAATAATATTTGATAGGTATGCTAATCTGAAATATAAACATTAGGTACAGGCACTTCTGGTGCTGTGTGTGCTATGTTGACACGGTAGGTAAGAATATGAAAATGGTAGTGGAATAGATCAGGAGATAACTACGGGAAGATTTAATGGTTAACTAATTGACATTGAAGGAACATATAGTCTCGTTTACGGATGAATCGTTAAATAAGAGCAAAAAGGAACAATCCCCTTAGGGGTAAGCCTATGAATATAGTGTATTCAGCAAAATATTCGATGCATCCTTATGCACTACCGTACTAACCCTTTATAGGGGTGAGTAGACCACCACTGAGTATAGGGGTGGCTTTGATTTAAGATTGAGAGCATTAAGCCATGAGGGGAAGCTTTCGTTTCGATGATGTTCTATCGTTAAGTGGAGAAGCAACCTTAGACCAGACGGCCGTACGGGATATTTATCGTGTCACCTGGGCTGGGGTGATTGGGAATATTATCCTGATTCTAGCTAAAGCTGGTGGAGGTTGGTGGTCTGGCAGTGGTACTCTTTTAGCCGATGCGATCCATAGTCTGTCGGATCTTGCCACTGATGCGATTGTTTTAGTTGGCGTTCGTTACTGGGCGGCGCCAGCCGATGAACATCACCAATACGGCCATCGAAAAATCGAAACTATGGCTACTCTAACTATCGGCCTGTTTCTAGCTCTAGTGGGTTTAGTTTTGGGCTGGCGGGCGGTTTTGAGTTTGTCTTTGGTGGTTAAAGGGGACGTCGCCAATCCTTTGGCTGCGACTCTAGCTACATGGGTCGCCCTGATTGTGTCGCTAGCCTCTATTATCACCAAAGAAATTCTTTACCGCTGGACTATGAGTAGGGGGCTTACTCTCGGGTCTCCGGCTCTTCTGGCCAACGCCTGGCATCACCGATTTGATGCCTTAAGTTCTATTCCACCGGTCATTACTATCGGCGTTGGCGTGGTCGGGGCGAGTCTGGGTCACAATTTTTGGTATCTTGACCCGGTCGGCACTGTGGTGGTGGCTGTAATGCTGTTGGCGGCCGCTTGGGAGATTTCATGTTCTACCTTAGCCACTCTGCTTGATGCTAGTGCCGATCACAAACTTTGCGCTGTCATTCATGCGGCGGTAGCCGAAACTTCTGGTGTTCTGGCCGTTCACAAGCTTCGCACCCGCTTTTTGGGTTCCGGGGCGGTGGAAGTAAATCTACACATTTTGGTTGATGGTCAGATTACTGTTACCGCTGGTCACCTTATCGCCGCTCAGGTTAAATACCGGTTGCTTTCTCTGACTATCCCCGAGGTCGGGGTCCGTGTGGTAGATGTTCTAGTTCATGTGGAACCCCGTTCATGATGGCCAGAAGCCGGTTAAAGGGGATTAGGGTTTCTACTAGATTAGCTAGACGTTCGTATTCTCTTTCTTTTAAATCTTGATAAGAAGTCGGTAGGTTGGCTGTGATCGTGCTTTCCGGGGGCGTTATCATTTCGCCTTTCAGGCGCCTCAGGCCTGCTAGTAGGCGACGGGTGAAGTCCAAGTTATCGAAAAAACCGTGAAGATAGCTGGCGAAGATACGCCCGTCTGAGCTAACTGCGCCCTGAGGGGAACCGTCAGCTAGAGACTTGGCTAGGGGCTTTTGTTTGGGGCCGAGACGGGTTTCTCCATGGTGAATTTCATAACCGTGCAGCATAAGGCCTCCGGTTCCAGCTAGGGGACCTCCGGTCTCTTGCAGACAGTAGGTGGTTTGGACGGTGTGCTTGGTTTTAGCTAAAACCGTCTCCGCATCCAGAAGTCCTAGGCCTGGGTGGATCTGGCGCGAACTTTCCAGCCCGTGGGGGTCGTGAATGGTTTGGCCTAGAATCTGAAAGCCGCCGCAGAGACCGCAGATGGCCCGACCGGCTGCGGCCAGACGTTTTATTTCTCCAGCCAGGCCGCTCTCTTCCAGAAAAATTATATCTTCAATAGTATTTTTGGAACCTGGAATGATGATTAGATCAGCGGCGGCCAGCTCCGCTGGGGTTAGGATATAATTGAGAGCGGCCTCGGGTAGGGCGTCCAGAGCGGCGAAGTCGGTGAAGTTAGATAGGTGCGGTAGTTGAATTACCGCGATGTTAACCCGGCCTGGGCCGCTTTTGAAGTTGAGACGGTCGGTCAGGCTGTCTTCTTCATCCAGAGCAAACTTTTCATAAGGAATAACCCCCAGAACCGGGAGTCTCAGTCTAGTTTCAATTTGCCGGAGCCCCGGCTCCAGAATTTTGAGATCGCCTCGGAACTTGTTAATGATAAGAGCTTTGATGCGGGCCTGATCTGCTGCCGGTAATAGTTTAACCGTGCCGTAAAGGGCGGCGAAAACTCCTCCCCGGTCAATGTCGCCGGTTAGGATGACTGGGGCCCCGGTAAGGGCGGCCAGTCCCATATTGACGAAATCGTCCTTAGTTAGGTTGATCTCAGCCGGGCTACCGGCCCCTTCAATGATGACGGCCTGGTGTCGGCTAGCCAGAGTGTTGAAGGCGGCCATGACATGGGGGATGAAGTGATTTTTGGCGGTATAGTATTCTTTAGCTGAGAGATGAGCTTCCACTTGGCCGTTCACGATAACCTGGCTTTTTTTATTAGTGGTGGGTTTTAGTAAAATGGGATTCATTAGGGCCGAGGGGGGCAGACCGGCAGCCTCCGCTTGGGTGGCCTGGGCTCGGCCTATTTCGTGGCCTTCGGCGGTGACGAAGGAATTGAGCGACATATTCTGAGATTTAAAAGGGGCCACCGACCAGCCGTGCCGTTTGAAGATGCGGCAGAAGGCGGTGACCAGAAGGCTTTTACCGACCGAAGAAGCGGTGCCTACTACCATTAAACTTTTAGTCGTCATATTTATACGTTCCTGAAAATCCGGTTTATTTAGCGGTTATTGTTTCTCCGGTCAGAATCTAGTTTATATTCTGCGCGGCGTATATGTTACCATATATAAAGTAGGTGTCTTTTTTTCTAGCCTCGATTTTACATGTAGCGGTGGAATTTTTCCGAATTCAGGGTCGGGGTGAATATCCGTTCCCAATCTAAAGTCCGCTGTACTGAGTAGTCCCTTGACCAAATCGGCCGTATGTGTCGCAGTTTTGGCCGCGATGAGGTTCTCCTTCATATCTTTCAGCGTTGGTAGTCGTAGGTTTTTAGCTGAGGGTACATAATAGAAGAAGGTGGTTCTATGCTAAGCCATTAGGGTGTTGCCGATGGCGGAAGTAATATGGTCGTAATCGAGGGTGATATCTATCAATAGTAGCCCCGACACATAAAAAGGCGTGCCGTGGGAAGGGTTTTACTGTAATTTTATGGCTGTCTCAATTTGATCTAAAGGCATATGCTTTACTTCTTTAATTATTACTTGAATTTGTTTGGGCTTAAGCGTACCGGGGCAATTTGTTTAAAATGATCAATTTTTTGATCTGAGTAGCATCGGTAGCATCGTGGAGGGTACCAGTGTGGTAGGAGTCGCCTAGGGTGAGAGTGATACACGTCGTATTTTTGGTAAACATTTAGTAGTTCATCAAGGTGTTCATAGAAATAATTTTTACTGGCGGCTATCTCCATCTAGTTAAGTATCAAAGAGTTATCCCAGGAGATTATGTTCGTAATCCGGGAATTATTTGTTTTGAAGTGGGAGGTCGTCATAAGATTGAGACCGGTGTGAATGGTGAAAAATTCATATTGTCTTCCGTATGGTCCGGGCGACCCTCAGCTATTCGTCAGCGGTGATATTACTGAGGTTCTTTTTGTAATAGACCAGCGCGTCATAGATGGTACAGTAGTACCTAGCGTCCTGTCGCATTCCCTGGCCAGGGTGGCGACGAAAGATACGATTTCCTCCAAAAGTGCTTAAGTGTATAATAGTGTTGGCGTCCAGCGATAGGGGTGTCCTTACTTTCTTAGCTTCATTTCTAACTTTAGGCAGTCTTCGTAATTTTTAGATTGACGCTAATCTTAGTGCGCAGTGTGCCGCCGATAATTTTAGGTTTAAGTTACGTATACTAGATTTACTGGGTAGTAGCATGGTCTGATTAGCAGCGATGAGCATGGTTAGAGACGAGAGTTGAAGGGGCACTGCCTTCTGCCTTGGCTGTGATTTCCGTTGTTGGTGTTAGCCAGCCTTTCTGGACCGGTTCCACTTGGGTGAGGTAATCTTTCAATAGGTTCTTTAGTTTAGTCATAAAAATCAACTAGAAAAGTTGAGGTCGGATCGGTGTATTCGGCGCGCAGGCGACGGAGTAGTTCCCGGGCTACTGGGCCGACCTGGCCGTTACCAACGGGGTTTTCGTCCCAGATGGTGATGGGTAGAGCATCGGTGGTGGTAGAACAGACCAGAGCCTCGGCGGCGTTTCCAACTATGGCCCGGGTGATGCCTTGGTGGCGCACGGCGGAGAGTTGGCCGTCTTTAACTAGATCTTCGGCCAGGGCCATAAGGCGGCGCAGGGTGGTACCTTTCAGGATAATATTCCATTCCGGAGCTAACATCTCTCTCGCTTGACTGACGATGAAGATGTTTTCAGTGGAGCTTTCGGTCATGAAACCGTCTCGACCGAAAGAAACCGCGTAATCAGCGCCGGCGTCTAGAGCCGCTTTTTTGACCAGGACGTTTTGAATGTAAGAACAGGTCTTCATAGTGGCAATTATAGGATCTTTGGCTAGAAAGGGGGCGGTGATAACTTTGACCCCTTTTTTATATTTTTCCGGATTTTGGGGGTTAAGGCGCAGAACTGTGATGATAAGTAGACCTAGCGGGCTTTCGTAGGGGTTAGAGGTGAAACCGCCCGGCCCTCGGGAGATGGTCACTCTCACCAGTACGTCTTTTTCACCGCTGGCCCGGACGGTATCGCGTAGAATTTTTTCAATATGCTCAAAATCTGGGGGAATCCTAAGGCCAAGTTTGTTTGCAGTAGTCTTCAGTTTTAAAAGGTGATCGTCTAGACAGTAGGCACGGCCATTGACGCATTTGAACACGTCGAAAGCCGCGTCGCCCCGGTGAACCAGGTGGTCATCAACTGGGATAGTCCATAGTCGCGGATCAGTTATTATGCCACCGAACTGGCTGGAATACATAGCCAGGTAGTTTTCGTGCCAGGGTTGAGGCATTTGGTCTAAAATCTGAAAATAGCGGTCGCGGGAGATTAGAGGGGTGGGCATATTAATTTTTCTTTTCCTTTTCAGCGTTTCAAATTAGCTACGGCCGCACCGTAGTCTCGCGCGCCGTAAAGATAAGAGCCGCTAACTAGAATATCGGCCCCGGCTTCAAAAAGTTCGCGGGCGTTTTGGCCGGTGACACCGCCGTCGACTTCAATAAGGATAGTTCGATCGGTGTGTTTAGTTAGAATTTTTTTAAGGCGTCTAATTTTTGCGTAGGTCTCCGGGATAAAGATCTGCCCTCCGAAACCGGGATCGACGCCCATTATTAGAACTAGATCTACATAATTTAGCATCGTTTCTAAAACTTCTACTGGTGTGGAAGGGTTGAGGGCGAGGCCGGGGCTGGCTCCGGCCTCGCGAATGGCGGTGAGAGCGCGGTGAACATGGGGGGTAGCTTCGAAGTGAAAACTCACCCATTTAGCCCCGGCGCGGGCGCAGTTAGGTCCGTAGGTTAAAGGGTCGGCGATCATGAGGTGGACGTCTAAGGGGCGGACCGCCGCTCGTTTGGTTGCCTCCACTAATAGAGGGCCGAAAGTTAGATTAGGGACGAAGTGTCCGTCCATGACGTCAAGATGATGGTAATCGGCTCCAGCCGCTTCCATAGCTTTAAGTTCTTCGCCCAGGCGGGTAAGATCGGCCGAGAGGATAGAAGGGGCGACTGCTGGCTTGAGCTGATTAGGCTCTGCCTTCATTTGGTAACCTTATTTTCGGTCTGATTGGGGAAGTCGTTGCGGGTAACCACGGTGATACCCCTTGGGGTGACGTGAGAGCGCTGGCGGTCGTTCTTAGGGTCGTAACCTATTTTTGTACCGGCCGGAATCCTGGTCCCGTTGGCGATAATGGCTTTTTTAATTTTACAATAGCGGCCTATATCTACATTTTCCATTACGACCGCCTCATCAACTTCCGCCCCGCGGTGAACATAGACGTTGTAGGATAGGATACTATTGCGCACAGTACCGCCACCGATGACACTACCGTGGGCCACCATGGAATCTAGAGCTTGGCCGTGTAGAAAGGTGGAATTTTCGAGAACCGACAGGGTTTTAACTGGGGGAAACTGGCGCTGCAGTGTGCGTATAGGCCAGCGAACGCTGTAAAGGTTGAAAAAAGGGGTTAGGCCGCAGAGATCCATATTAGCATTCCAGTAGGCGTCGAGGTTGCCTACGTCCCGCCAGTAACCTGAATCAGGCGCCGTAGCCATGGGTCGTTCCGCTCGACTGCCTTCTTCGCCGGTGAAAAAGACTACGTCTTCAATATGGTTTTTCCGGCGGTAAGGGTAGGCCATGACTTTATGGGTCTTTAAAATGGTGGGTAGAATATCTTTGCCGAAATCAGGCTTATCGTCGCGCCGAAGAAGATCGAACAGAACCTCGGCTCGGAAAAGGTAGATACCCATGGAAACCAGGCTGTGTTCCCGATCGCCTGGAATGGGGGCGGGGTCTTGGGGCTTTTCCTGAAAACCCGTAACCTTATATTTTTTATCTACTTCCAAGACACCGTATTCTATGGCTATATTCCGGGCGCTTTCAATGACAGCAATAGTGACATCGGAATCGGTCTGGTCGTGATATTGTTTAAATAGGACATAATTCATTTTATAGACATGGTCGCCGGAAAGAATAAGTAAATGATTGGGTTTTTCTCCTTCGATCATTTCTAGATTTTGTCGAATGGAATCGGCCGTGCCCTGGTACCATTTGTCACCGCTCATCATTTGGGGCGGTACTATGCGGAGAAAATGGCCCAGATCAGCGCTGAAGATATTCCAGCCAGTTTCTAGATGTTGAATGAGAGTCTGGCTCTTGTATTGTGGCAGAAGCAGAATTTTGTAGACTTCGGAATTTATGCAATTGGAAAGGGTTATATCCACCAACAGATAGATGCCGCCGAATGGTATGGCGGGTTTACTTCTGGTGGCGGTAAGTGGCATGAGCCGTTCTCCCTTGCCTCCGGCCATGATCAGGGCTATCACATTTTTCATCGACCCTAATCCTCCTGTTTTTACTACTATTTTTCTGTTACATTCGCGCTGTTAATAATTTTACTTATTATAGCAACGGCCTGGTAAAGTAATAAGACTGTATTTTAATTTATATATCTAAACAGTTATGAGCATTAAGGCACAATTAAGGGTGCGGTTTTTGGGGGGAGGCTCATCGTCGTTATTGGGTTAACCAATATCCGGATTGTTATTTTTATGGGCGGCTTGCCGACCTTGGATGATCTTAAAGATTCGACTGTAGATCTGGTTAAGATTAACTTTTTACTAACGAGTATACTGATAGCGCTGAAATTGTGTGCTACGCTGTTTTGTTCGAAAATGTCCTCTCCATCCTAATCAGCTTGTTACTGGGGGTGATGGTTCTGCCCGTTTCCGGGTAGTAGTTTAGGCCACCGTTCAGCTCAACCGTCTTCTAGCAGAGGGTAAATTTTTTCCAAAGTGGCAACTCTCGGTTTATTGTGGTGGGTTTAATTGTTCTATTTATAGCCATCTTTGATAGTCTAGTCTGCTTTTTAGAACTGCTTAGTATTATGGATCCTGTGGAGGAAATCTGCTACTACCTTAAGCTGGGTTAAGCTTTCGTGGTTAATTTCACGGATATAATCTTAAATAGTTTTTTATATCTTTCCTCCAATATAGCCTACGGTGAGAGTAGTGTCAATGTGGCCAGGTGGGTGGTCGCTGGTCTGATCGTTTTGGTTGTGGTTATTTGCTCTATCGCGACCTTGTTTTGCACGCCCCTTTTCTACTATTTTCTTTTTTGCTATGGTTTCGGCTTTGGTGGCGGTGAACTGGTAGATGCTTTTACCTCTAAACTAGAACGCTTTCAACGATCTGACCGAATCTTCCTCGATCTTGCTCTTTAGATATTGGAGGCGGCCTTTTCTACCCAAATATGTGTCACTTTCAGCAAGTGATCGCCTAGCCGATCGAAATAGTTAAGTAGATCGGTGAAGATAAGGCCCTGTTCCACGCCGCAGTTACCACCCTGTAAACGCTCCAGGTGGCCGGAGCGCATGCTCATACGCATTTTATCAAGATTATCTTCTAATTGTTGGGCTTTCGGTAGAATGTCGGTACGATTTTTCTTTATAGCTTCGGTGACCAGATCATAAAATTCTAAAGCAGTGTTGGAGATGGTTTGATACTGCTCCATGGCTTCGTTGCTGAGATGAACATTGTTGTCGAGAGCATTGCTGATAAGATCGGCGATATCGTTGATGGTATCGCCGAGGCGTTCGATGTTAGTGGCCATGGCCATTTGGGCGTTAATGAGAGAGCGTTCAATGGGGGTGTTTTGATCGCTGAATAACTGCACTAGATAATGATGGATGGAGCCTCGGAGCGTATTCAAGGTCGCTTCTCGAACGGCGTAGTTCTGCATATCCCGGTGGCGGCGGCTGACCAGAACCGGAAAGACTTCAGTAGCCATAGCATGGCTGATTTCGGTCATGTGTATAAGTTCTCGCCGGGACAGACTGAGTGCTACCGTGGGTGATTTCAGGGCTTCTTCGTTGAGATAGAGGGGCCCGGAATGGAGGCCGTCTCGTCGGATTTCCTTACGATGGGGGGTTAGAGCTACGCCGATTTTAACCAGGAGCGGTAGAGCTGAAACCATGATCGTTGCGTTGATAATGTTGAAAATTGTGTGAGCATTGGCTATATAATGAGCTATGTTAGGTTTGACATTGTTGACTATCGTCTCAGCTGGGCCTATCTGCCCGGTGGCCTGGGTAAACCATTCTACGAAATGAATATAAAATGGAAAGAGGATAATCATGTAGGTAGCCCCGATGATGTTGGAGACCGAATTAGTTCGAGCCATGCGCCGGGCTGCGAGGTCAGTTTTAAGAGCCGCCAGTTCGGCGGTAATGGTGGTGCCGATGTTATCGCCGATGACCAGGGCCGCAGCCCCGGGGAAGGTCAGAAGCCCTTGGGTGGCCAGGGCCATAGTTAGTCCCACTGTTACCGAACTGGCTTGAATAATCACGGTGCAGCCGGCTCCTACCAGAACGCAGAGAGCTATACCGCTTAGCTGTCAGCTTTAAAACGGGTGAAAAGTTCTACTAGTAGGCCGGATTCCTTGAAGGGCCCTACTCCGGCTTTAGTCAACTCCATGCCATAAAACAATAAACCGAGGCCTAAAAAAAAACTCCCTAGTTCTCGTACTAGGCGGTCCTGGCTGAAAAGCGCATAAACTGCCGAACCCTATAGCC
>LQAB01019326.1_pt1 | contig 15028 bp, 13 predicted proteins | sample 654521 | NCBI WGS metagenome assembly LQAB01 (sample SAMN00762031, study PRJNA78659) | termite gut metagenome | isolation source: bacterial endosymbionts found in Trichonympha flagellates filtered from... | host: Zootermopsis nevadensis | place: USA: Mt. Pinos, Los Padres National Forest, CA ... | reverse complement strand
TTTTATACTCAAACCCTATATCTCTGAGTAATTCAGCTCTTCCTCTTTCAAAAAAAGTCAGATAATTACCGTAATAGACCATTCCCATCTGATCGGTATCAGCGTAGGCTATCCTCAAATGCAACACATTCATAATTCACTCCCGGGTTAAATTTACTTGATTATAATAAATTTGCTTTCGATAAATCAATATTTAGGATATCTATTTCGGCGTAAAAAAGTGGCAGATAAGTTGGTTCCATATTAAGTTTGCCTATCGCTTGTCTAAAGCATAAAGTATAGTTTTATATTCTATTTTTTAATTTGTGTTTTAATTATAATAGTAGTAAAATAAAGTGTCAATAGAAATATGTGTAATTATGTATTTTATCAGTTTTTTGGGATATCAATGAAAAAGATATTTTGTTGTGTTATTATGTAATCTCTTTTTTATTGCAGCGCGTGTGCTAAAAAAAGACAGTTACAGATTTTTGTAATACAAGAGTTGGAGAGCAGAGGGACTTACAGTATTTTCATTATTCTACCGTTAGGGAAAACCATTGTAAAAAACATGATATCAAAGATGTAGAAAGTGCCTTAAAAGGGAGCTTAGGGCGGTAAAGCTGTGTTTTAATTCCTAAAAATCTTTAAAAAAGGGCTACTGAACTCATATCAAGATGTTTTAAAATCCAGTAAACGGAAAATATGAATACGATGACAGCAGAGGATAGAACAAATTTAGCGGCAATGGCATAGGGCGGGACATTTTAATAAGGGCAACGGGAAAAAAGAAATTAGAAGCAATAAAAAAAAGAGGAAATAAAATGAATGGGGACAATTTTGGAAGGTGACTGCAAATTAATATCAAGGTGATGTATGCCTTTTAGTTTTGGTGACGTTACGCCCGTTCCCAAAGAAAGACAGGTAAGTTGGCAAAACGAATTAAAATATACGCGCTCTTTAATATACCAGCTTTTGGAAATTCAGTTAAAAAAGTAAATAAAAAGGAACAAAGTATCTTTGAAAAGATAAATAAATGAAAAAATTGATAATACTTTTAAAAGAGCGTAAATGAGCGGAAACATAGGATGGTTAAAGAACGCCAAAGAGTTAATTTGTTGGATTTATGGGAAGTGCAACCCATGCAAACATTAGTATGTCCAAATATTGTTAAACCGTCAGCGCTATATTCTATGAAATAAGTTTCTATCTTCTGCGATTATAAAAGAAATATAACTATAGTTTCAATACGATTATCAATGTGATTGAGGTTGTAGGCTTTAAGACAGGCGTGGGTCTTGCAGTTGAAGTAAACTTTTGGAACGGTAAGCGCTGATAATTTGAATATATATAATTTTTGAGGAAGAATTTTCTGATAGATTATTGAGTTAAATTTTTTGGTAAAATATCAATCATGCTGAGAATTTCAACCATAGAAATCCCTTATAATAAACTGCTTGCGAGATTGGGATATCTGCAGACTAAAACCAAACTTGATGAGAAAACTGCCAGTATGATAAAAGAAATTTTAAGTCTGGCACAGAAACTTATTAAACCTAAAGCAGTGGTTGCTTTTGAAAACATAATGACGATAAGCGGAGATAAAATCTCGAACGAGATTTCATTTGAAAACGGATATAAAATTAAAAGTGAGGATATAGCGGAGCTTTTAAAAAACTGTTTTAAAGTTTACGGGATTGGTATAACAGTAGGTGAAGCATTAGAGCTCAGAAGAGATGAGTTTTTGAAAAAAAAAGAAACTTTTAACGCCTTGATATCAGATGCGGCGGGTTCTGTTGCCGCGGAAGAAACAATAAATCTTGCAAATGCACAGATTAAGGCTTACGAAGAAAAAAACGGTAATATGTTGACGAGGAGATATTCGCCTGGATACGGAGACTGGATACTTGAAGATAACAGACAATTTTTGAATTGGATAGGTGCGGAATACATAGGTATTAAATTAAACGAGTTCTGTCAGATGAAACCCGAGAAATCTGTTTCGGCTTTGATAGGAGTTGCTAAAGGACGGAGTAAAAGATAAAGAGTTTATTCTATCGGAACAGTTCTTTACATTGAGAAAGCTGAATGTACTGCCAAGACAACAAGAGTTTTATGCAGAAATAAAATATCAAGAGTCTGCTTTACAAAAAGCAATTTTTGAGCGGAATTGAGTTTGGCATTGCAAAGCTAGCTGTAAGAATATTGAGGAAAGTATTATCGGCGGTAACTAGAACTGCAAAAAGCGGTTTTGAGAGTTTGAGTAGACAATAAGGATCTTTGTATGAATAAACCAAATTTTTTAGATATTCTAAAAAGCCGCGTATTAATAATGGACGGAGCCACGGGAACTGAACTGCAGAAAAAGAAATATCTTGACGGCGTTGAAATTCCGGAAGAAATAAACATCAAATTTCCGGAAAGAATAGCGGATATTTATTCTTCTTATATAAATGCCGGTTCTGATATAGTCCTTGCAAATACGTTCGGTGCAAATCCTATAAGATTAAAGCAGCACGGACTTTTTGATAAAGCTGACGAAATAATAAAATCAGGAATTGATTTGATAAGAGAAATTTCTTCCGATACGATTGTTGCAGGTGATATTTCGTCAATAGGAGAATATATCGAACCGCTTGGCTCTTTAACTTTTGATGAAGCTTATAACTCTTTTGCATTTCAGGTGTCTTTGCTTCAAAAATACGGCGCAGACGTCATAGTTATTGAAACGATGACCGAGATAAAAGAAACTAAAGCGGCAATTCTTGCGGCAAGAGAAAATTTTGACGGAGCGATTATTGTTCAGATGACTTTTTCAAAAGATGGAATTACGGTTACGGGAACTGATCTGAAAAGCTTTATTGCAATGGCGGAAAGTTTAGGCGTTGATGTGCTGGGATTAAACTGTTCTATAGGCTCTCGAGATTTGGCAGAACTTGCAAAGGTTCTTTGTGCCAACACGAATCTGCCTATATCTTTTAAACCTAATGCGGGAATTCCAGTGTTAATTAACCGTGAGACCTTCTTCCCGGAAACAAAAGAAGAATTTATTGAAGCCAGCTTAAAAGCGTATTCTTACGGCGTTAATATGTTCGGCGGTTGCTGTGGAACGAACCCTGAATTTATAAAGATTTTGTCCGGTGAGCTGAAGAATAAAGCGCCGAAAACACACAGTGTAAAAAGCAAATATTTCCTTTCAACAAGAACAAAAACTATCGATATAAATGAGGCTGAAAAGCCTGTTATGATCGGCGAAAGAATAAACCCGACGAACAGAAAAAAATTCCAAGAGGAGTTGCTTAAAGGCAATTTATCAACTGTAAAAGACGAGGCTCGCTCGCAGGTCGAGTCCGGCGCAAATCTTCTGGATGTAAATATGGGAGTTCCAGGAACAGACGAAATAAAGTTTCTTATAAATGCCGTAAACCAGATACAGGAGACGGTTTCTGTTCCTTTATGCATAGATTCAAGTAACCCCGGCGCTTTAGAACAGGCTGTTAAAAACTGCACTGGCAGACCTGTCATAAATTCCGTAAACGGCGAGCAGGCAAAGCTTGACGTAATATTGCCTCTTGCAAAACGCTATGGTGCGGCGCTTATCGCATTGACGACAGATGATAACGGAATACCTGCAACTGCAGAAGAGAGGTTAAAAATTGCCGCAAAGATTTTAAATTCTGCCGATCGCTGCGGACTTGAAAGAAAAAATATTATTTTTGATTATCTTGTTCTTTCTGCAAGCTCTTCACCAGATCAGATAGGAGAAACATTAAAGGCAATGCGGGAATCAAAGAGAATATACCCCCAATGCAAACTTGTTTTAGGCGTGTCAAATGTTTCTTTCGGGCTTCCTTCAAGGCAGACAATCAATTCGACTTTCTTAAAAATGGCCGTAGATGCAGGACTTGATTTTGCAATTGTCAATCCACATGAAAATTGGGATATAGATGACCCTTTTGCCAAAAATTTGCTCGAAAATAAAGATAAAGGAGCAGTTAAATATATGGAGGTTTTTGCCTCCTTTAAAAAGCAGATACCGGAAACTGAAACAGAAAAATTTACTGTGGATAAACAACTTTATTTTGCGGTTTTAAACGGAAACCTGGAATCTGTAGATGATATTTTAAATAAGATTATTGCTTCCGGCGACAGCAATCCTTTTCGGACAGTAAATGATAATGTTTTGAAAGCATTAAATGTTGTCGGTGAAAAATTTGCCTCAAAAGAATATTTTTTACCACAGATAATTATGTCCGCTCAGGCAGCTCAGGCGGCTTTTGCCATAGTAAAGACTGCTCTGAAAAAAGACGAAACGTCTTCTGCCGGTAAAATTATAATGGCTACTGTTAAGGGCGATATGCATGATATAGGTAAAAATATAGTCGGTGCCGTGCTTGAAAGCTATGGTTTTGATGTCATAGATATGGGTATAAACGTCGATTCTCAGGCAATAATAGATGAAGCACATAAGATTAATCCGATTGTAATAGGACTTTCCGCTCTTATGACGACTACAATGCCCGAAATGGAAATGGTTGTAAAATTAAAAAATGCGGCTCGCGTTCCCGCAAAAATCATTGTAGGCGGTGCAGCAGTTACAGAAAAGTTTGCGAAAGAAATCGGCGCTGACGCTTATGCTAGAGACGCTATGGAAGCTGCTGGATATGTGAAGACTTTGCAAAAAAATTAGACGCTTAAATAATTTATACAGCTTAAAGATATCTTAAACTATGGAATTCCAAGAATGTAAAAGATGCAGCTTTTGTATATAAAAAACCGTTGCAGACAGCATTTTTTGATGGACGTCGACTCTGCTTCTGATAGTTAAATTATTTCCTACATTTCTGAAACGATGTATTCTGAGTTTTCCGTTATTGTTTTTATTTCATCTAAATCTCTTTCATTTAAAATATTCGTGTCTTACGCGTGGTTCTGAAAATATACATTTTGTATTTTTCAGCGGGCGATTTTACATCCATAGCTACGAAATTTATAAGTTTTTCGTGTATTAGTTCTTGCAGTATTTCGGGATTTGTGTCGTTTGTGTCAAGCTTGACAAGAAACTTTAAATTTTTGATTTTTTTTATGAAATTGCACAAATCGTTTTGCAGCGTCGGTTCGCCGCCTGTCATAACTACCCCTTTTAAGAGACCATGTCTCTTTTTTAAGAAATATAAGATTTCATTTTCATACTGAGCAGAAGATCTTGTAGAGAGTAAGACATATTGTGCTGTTTTTATTTGGCTGCTAGTCTGTTTTTTTAGATACTGGTCAACTAAATCAATATTAAAAGCAGAGGGGATTTCTCTTATTTTACTGTGCTGATTACGATAGAGAATATACGCTTTTGCCGTCTTTTTATGTATGGAATAAAGCAGGACTTCTTCAACTGCGTCCTGAACCTTTTCAACAGTGGGTTTTCTGTCTTTAATCTTGTCGCGTAAGAGAAATAAAGCTTTTATGGTAAGTTTTTCTGCTGTATCTTTTCTGAATTCTCCTGTGATTTCCGCCAGCTTTTGCTATGGCTGCGGAGATTTCTTGGGAGTTAAACGCTTCTCTGGTACCGTTTCTTTTCACGATTGAGCTGAAAAAGTCTTTCATTTTTCCCTCTAATAACTCTTGGAAATAAAAAACTGCTTGTTTATTATAACAAAACTGAGTTTTATGAACTTAGCGAATTATAAAATTTAAGTTTTATCCACGCTGTTTAAAAGTTATTGCAGATTTTATGATTCGGAAATCTAATATTCTTGCAATGTTTTTCCGTCTTGAAGCTGTGATTTTGTAATTTATTTTGGAACATATGAAATATTCTGATTTTTCCAAAATTTTCTTAGCGTGCATTGCCGCCGATATGACATGATAATATACGCACTATTAATACTTGATACTTCCTTGAATACTTCAAAGAAATTTTATGAGTCTACGATAGACATAACACATCTTAACATAAGCACCGCTTACTTTACCGCAATCTATCCAAAATTTTGGCAAAGAAATATTTTCTCAGCCATGTGCGTTTATTTCCAACATCTTTAAAATTGGACGGTAAGCTTTCTGTCTTATATCTTCGGAGACGCTAATCGCATTTTTCATATTTGTGAGAACGTCCAAAACTTTTGCAAGAGTAATTTTTTTCATATTAGGGCATACCACAAGAGATGACACGTGGTAAAAGTTTTTGCTCGGATTATCTTTTTTAAGTTTATATAAAATTCCCGTCTCTGTACCTATAATAAATTCTTTTGCAGTGCTTTTTTCAACATATCTGCACATAACGCCGGTTGACATTATATGGTCTGCCATAGATGCAACTTCCGGACGGCACTCGGGATGAACTAAAATTTCAGCATGCGGATGTTCTTCTTTTGCTTCTAGTAAATATTCCGGCAGAATCAAATTATTGTGCGTAGGGCAAAAACCGTTCCAAATATTCATTTTTACGCCTGCCAGTTTTTGAACGTAGCTACCTAAATTTCTGTCGGGAACAAAAATTATGTCGCTGTTTTCCGCACCTCTGTCTCCGGCGATGCTTTTTACGACGTTTACTGCGTTTGAAGATGTACAGCATATATCGCTTTCGGCTTTTACCGCGGCAGAAGTGTTTACGTAAGCTACAACCACCGGATTTTTATATTGCGATTTAAATTCTTTTAATTTTTCGGCAGTTATCATATCTGCCATAGGGCAGCCCGCATTTGAGTCGGGAATTAAAACTTTTTTCTTTGGGTTCACTATCGATGCGGTTTCCGCCATAAAATGTACGCCGCAAAAAACAATTACATCTGCGTTCGTCTGCACGGCTTTTCTGCTTAAATCCAGAGAATCACCCACAAAATCTGCTATATTGTGAATTTCAGGCAGCTGATATATATGAGCCAAAATTACGGCATTTTTTTCTTTTTTTAATTTATTTAGTTTTCTTATTGTCTCTTTCATCGCTTTGTTTCTTCAAGTTTTTTCATTTTATTTATTGATATATCGCTATCGCTTAATGTAGAACGTTTCTATGATAGAATCCGCAGTAAGTGTTTTTGCGATTTTCCCAATATCCTCCGTTACGTTTCCGCTGCCAACACCTTTTGTGATAATGTCTATTCCCACAACTTTTCCTAAGGCACTGACAGGGATTCTTTTTTTGTTTGCGGCATCCATAGTCTGTTTCACAGCTTCGACCGTATTGTGGTTGTTGAGAGTTCCATATTTATCACGACAGCGTTTGAAATTGAGGTCATATTTGCAGCTTCTTCGGGCGCGTGCGGCCATATTGCGACCCGCCGAAAAGCTTGGCGATATTTGTGCAGTCTGAAACTATAATCCAGTTTGTGATGTATTAAAGGAGAGATTTTTCTCACTCTTTCCAAAACTTCATAAATTTTATCCACATTAGTACCTCCCCATATTAGCTTGCTTTACAAAAATTGTAATCATAAACTTTACTATATTATACTTTTATTTGAGTTTTTTTCCTATGAAAAATCGTATGAGTTTCACCGTTTGGTCTATGCCGAGAGCGGCGGAATTAATGCATAAGTAGTGTGAATCTGCCGCTCCCCAGACTTTTCCCGTATAGTAATTATAACATTTTGAACGTTCTCTGTCGGTGTGCTCTATTTCTTCAAGAGCTTTATTGTCCACAATATTTTTATGCAGACTTATGCGTTTTATTCTGCCTTTTATATCAGCGTATGCAAATAACATTGATGCACTTTGAATGATTTCGCAGGACATAAATTGCCGTAGTGTCTGATAAAAATTGACGATTCTTTCTCTGCAAACTGTTTTATTATATCACTTTGGGTTTTAAGCAAAGAATCGTTTAAGATAGTATTGTTGTTGCAAATTTTTCGTTCACAACTGTACCTCTATTCTGTTCTGTCCGTTCTTTTACTCTCGTTTTTTATAAAATTAAACCCTCTGGATTCTTGATTATAAATAGGTTGCTTCGGCGACTTTAATTTGTACGATGGCTTTTTCCTTGTATAACAGCTCCATGATGTCTTCCCGCAACATTAAAAAAATACACGCCCAGGTTTATAAACAACTCAGCGTCTCTTTATCCTGTCTTTTTATTCTGTAATTTGCGGTACTGTGCCGTAAACAGACAAACCGCTATGATAGAAGACGCCAGATCAGAAATAGGAATGCTAATCCATACTCCGGAAATATTCATATATTTGGGCAAAATAATAAGAAGCGGTATAAGAAAAATCACTTGGCGCGTGAGTGAGAGGAAAATAGTTTTTTGTGCTTTGCCGATACTTTGGAAAAAAGTCGACACTACCATCTGAAAACCTATAAAAGGGGAAAACATGAATGCGTAACGCAGTCCGGTCGTCGTTATATCAATGAGATTTTTTTCATCGGTAAAAATAGATGCCAATGAATGCGGAAACAATTCTACGAGTACAGATCCAAAAGTCATTATTGCAACCGCGATAATAATTGTTTTTTTTAAAACTTCTGTTACGCGCCCGTAAAGAGCTACGCCGTAATTGTACCCGACTATAGGCTGCATGCCTTGATTAAGTCCGAAAACTATCATAACGAAAAGATATGCCATGCGGTTTATTATTCCGTAAGCTCCTACCGCGAGATTTCCGCCGTAAAAAGATAAGTTCTTATTTATGAGAACGATTATTACGCACGCTGTGGCGTTAAGAAGGAACGGCGCTATGCCTATGGCAAATATTCCCTTTACGATTTCTTTTTTTAAGCGAAAAAAATCCTTTTTAAAACATATAGAACTTTTGCTATTACTGAAAAACCATATTTGCCATGCTAAAACCGAAGATTGCGATATAATCGTAGCGGCGGCGCTTCCGCGTATTCCCCAGCCGAACTTAAAAATGAACAGAGGGTTGAGTATCAGATTCATAAAAACGGCTATAATTGTTACATGCATCGCTTTTGAGGGATGACCGGCGGAGTGCAGCAAAGCGTTAAGACCTATATATGTATGGGAGACTACGTTGCCTGCTAAAATGATAATCATAAAATCGCGCGTATAAGGAAGCATCTGGCTGCTTGCGCCGAAAAATATTAGAATAGGATTTAAAAAAATGAGAACTGTTACGGAAAACAGTATTCCCGTTATTAAGTTGAGTATACATACATTCCCGAGAATATAATTTGCCGCAATGTAATCTTTTTGTCCAAGCCTAATCGACATAAGAGTAGCTGCTCCGACGCCTATCAGAGAACCGAACGCCACCGCTAGGTTCATAATGGGAAAAGCGACTGCAAGACCGGATAAAGCCATAACTCCGACGCCGTGACCTATAAAAATACTATCGGTTATATTGTATAACGATACGGCTATCATAGCGATAATCGCGGGAATTGTATATTCTACTAACAGTTTACCTATATCTGCAGTGCCTAAAGCAAGCAGAACTCTTCTTTTTTTCATATTTTTAGAATTCCTGAAGAAAAAAATAAGCGAGTTTAATTAATCTTAACATTTTAAACATTTTAATAAAAACGGAATGTTTTGCATATAAATATAATGGTATCTGCCTAACTGGTACCGCATTACTTCTAATGCGTTTTTTAAAAAAATGCTTTTACTCTTTAAAGCTTTAAAAACGCTTAAAACAGCATGTTTAACAAAAGTGATGTCTCCCCTTCCGGTCGCTTAAAAAATAGATAATTGCAAAAAATTTAGTTATTGCAGTTTAGAGGCTATTCTTAAATAAAAGCGAGTAAAAAAGCCAACAGCTTGCAAAAGGCTAAAAACGAGCATAAAAAAGGATAGCTTTGTAAAAAAAGTAAAAAGGAAAGAATTATGGCTTGCCTGCATACTATTTTAACTTAGACCCTTTTGGCAAAAAAGGTATGTCTAAATCAAAATCAATTGTTTCTTGCCATAAATGTGTAGTTGTTTAGCTTCAAAAAGTATGCAATTCGGTTCTAGATGTTATCACGAAAGTACTTCTTTATATCCATACTATACTTACTTCTCATTTACGCTGTATGAATTATGAAAAATTAGTGATAGTAAACAATGTTAAACAATTGTTGACTGCCGAAAAACAACAAGAAGCTCAAAAGCAATTAGTAGTAAAAGAGGTAGGTATATCGGGTATTGATTGAAGCTTTATGAAAGTTTTAATGTTTATTAATCTACAATATATCTCGTAGAGTTCAGGAGGTGTACTAGCTACCATACATAGTCTCGAGTCTCGATGAGGGTAGTATCCCAATAGTTTAAAAAAGGTTTAAAAATGAACTTGATATTAAAACTTATTCTTATTTTATTTATGGCTTTACTGCCCTCACCAAAAAAATATTAAGAAAATATTCCCGATGTTCAGTCTATGATGCTTCTAATGTTTGTTTGTTCCCGTTTTTCGCTCAAATTGTACAAAAACAATGTGTGTTTTTGGGTTGAACGAATTGAGTTAGTTAAGGAGTGCTAAATGAAAAAGATAATTTCTTTATTGGCATCCGTTTAATCAGCCCGTATAGGTTGCTAACACTGGTGTTCAAAATGCTAATCCTCTTGTTAATGTTGTCGTTCATGGTCGGCCTTTTACTCCTGATTTGTGCGAGGGAGTTTCTTTTATTATGTAAGTCTTGCTCTGTTTTGTATTTTGGGCTTTTGGGGGAACATTACTACTTTGAAGTAAATAAAAAACGTTAAATGAAAATCAGCAAAAAGCGGTAAGCATTGTTAATGAAAATTTAGTTGTATTTGCAGAAGCAGGAACAGGCAAACCGACAACTATTATCCAGCGAATTGCACATATGATAAAGATTGTAATATCAATCCTAAAAACATATTACCTATATCCTTTACGCGCTACTCCGCAGAGCAGTTGGTATCTAGATTATCAGAGGCTTTAAGAGCCGTCCGTATCAAAAAAATCTTTGCGTCTACATTTCATAAACTATGTTCAACGCAATTGCGTTGGTACGCTAAAGATATAAGATTTAAAGCCATTCAGTGCAATAGACACTTACACAACAGCAGTATTAATTGGTAAAGAGTTGTGTAAAAGTTTTTAGCGAAAACGAACAGAAATTTTTATTGCAGAATGAAAATGTTTTAGAGCGGGTTCGTAGTCGCTTTCAGTATATTATGGTTGATGAGTTTCAGGATACAGATCCACTCCAAATAGCGTTGTTACATCTATTATGTCCATCGATGAAAAAATGATCTTTGAATTGTCGGCGCGACGACGAGCAGAGTATATATGGATTTAGAGGCGTAGAGCCTACACTCTTTGATAACTTCAAACGGGAATATAATTAATTCGCAAATTGTAAAACTTTTGCAAAATTATCGTTGCCCTGAAAAAGTGAGTGGTATCCCGAATGAATACTTTTCTCGCTACTATTTTGGGAAGAATCAATAGTAAAGGATATTATGGCTTTTCTACATTTGATAAACAATCCAGATAATGATGACGCTTGTAAGCGTTTGCTTAAAATGCTTGTTGATGTCGGTCGAGATATTTTGATTGAGTTCTCAATGTCTCAATCTACTAGCTTCTGGCGTATATTCCCATGCTGCCAAGAGGCTGGGCTTACGGAGCCCCATCATTGTTCGCAAATTTACAAATTTGAAGTTGAAATGAAAAATATTATGTGTGAAAATTTTAATCACGATACAAGTCTTGTTGTTGAAAGAGTTTTGCGGTTGCCTTACTTTGAAGCGGTGTACGCTAATCCCAACCCGATTGAAAATGCTGTAAAAATATCAGACTTAGGTTATTTTAGATAATTTGAAAAAGAGTATATTTACATATCGTCCTGCACAGATGTTAATCTTGCAGATTTCCTTGAATACTGCTCTGAACAGGAATATCAAACATGTAATGTAGATACTGTTAGTTAAAAGACTAGAGCTTGATAATGTGTTTCTTGTCTCTCTTGTAGATGATACTCTTCTCTATTATAGGATAAATGATTTAAATCTGCGCTTAGGCAAGTGTATGGCCACCAGACGGCGAACATGTTAAATCCCGAAAAAATGAGGAAGCACGTATATTCTATGTTGCTTGCACACAGCCTAGAAAAAGATTATATCTCTATTATTATGAATATACCTGTTACGCTGGACGTCCTTATCCTGTGAAACCGTAGAAATTTTTATTCCGTTCAGGTATGTTAAAAACAGAAATAATGACGCCGCAAACCGCTTGTCGGATTAGTGAAGCCAATAAAAGTGGTGGAATAGTCGTTTACGAACATCGATTGTTTCTTAAAAGCACGTCTTTAGTCATCGACGTTGATTTTCCGAACGGAAAATCTATTAGATAGAAACACTCTTGCTTTTGCATTTCAAAGATAATGCACATTGGAATTTGATATAATACTTAAATGGATGAGATATTAACTTTTGAAGAAATAAAAAATAACCATGAGATACAGACATATCTTGAATTTATGGACAAAACATTTACTCTTATGGGATACAAAGAGCATGGCAGGGGTCATGCTTTGTACGCTGCTGAAATTGCCGAGCAGATTTTAAAATATTTGGGCTACAGCAAAAGAGAACAGGAACTTGCTAAAATTGCTGCTTATATTCACGATATGGGTAATTTGGTTTCAAAATATGGACATGATCAAAGCAGTTCAATAATGTTTTTAAATATTATCGGAGATAACAGATATAATGAAGATGTTTTTGCTATAACAAGTGCTGTAGGCTGTCATGAAGATAAAACTGTGGATCCGATGTCGGCGATTGCTGCCGCTCTTGTTCTCGGCGATAAAACAGATGTGCGCCGTGAGAGGATAAGGGCTGAAGATTTGTATTATGTCTATAAACATTCCCGTATCATTGCCGCCTGTCAAAAAGTTGATGTTGTTATAAATAAGGAAGAGATGACTATCGGATTGTGGATAAAAATCGACACCGCAATATGTTCGGTTATGGACTATTTTGAGATATTTATGTCAAGGACAAATTTCTGCAGAAGGGCAAGCAGCGTTTTAAACTGCAATTTTGAATTGTATATTAATGAGGATAAGTTTCTGTGATGGAATGCGGTTCTTACCAACTCATAAAAAAATCATCTGAATGCAGGGCAAGGCGCGGGAAAGTTTATACTGCAAGAGGTGTTATTGACACTCCGGTTTTTATGCCTGTTGGAACGCATGGTTCGGTAAAAGGTGTCGCTGCTGAATTTTTGAAAAGTTCCGGTGCTCAGATAATACTTGCAAATTCATATCATTTATATCTTCGCCCCGGCACAGAAGTAATAAAAAAAGCGGGTGGAATACAGAAATTTAATTCTTGGAATAGTCCTATGCTCACGGACTCTGGCGGGTTTCAGATGTTTAGTTTGAGTGATATCAGAAAAATTACTAAAGACGGAGCCGAATTTCAATCTCATATAGATGGGTCAAAACATTTTTTTTCACCAGAAAAATCCATGCAAGTTCAGAAAGACATAGGCGCAGATATTATAATGTGTTTTGACGATTGTGCCCCTTACTGTTCAGATTACGAATATGCAAAAAATTCTATGGAATTAAGTCTTAAATGGGCTAAGAGGTGCAAAGAAGAATTTTATAAAGATGATTCTTATAAAACTCAATCTTTATTCGGCATTATACAGGGGTCTGTATATAATGATTTAAGAATAAGAAGCGCGCGGGAAATGTTAAATGTGGGTTTTACGGGCTATGCAATCGGCGGGCTTTCCATAGGCGAGCCGAAAAAGGACATGCATTCGGTTTTAAAAAATGTTTTGCCGGTAATTCCTGAAAATAAAGCCAGATATCTCATGGGTGTGGGAATGCCTGAAGATTTGTGGGAATGCGTTGAGCGTGGAATTGATATGTTTGATTGCGTTATCCCCACGCGCAACGGACGAAACGGGCAGGTTTTTACAAGTCTTGGGAAAATTAACTTAAGAAATGCGGAATTTAAAAAAGATTTCAGCTCGCTGGACCCGAACTGCGCCTGTCCTGCATGCACTGGATATTCAAAAGCGTATTTAAATCATCTGATAAGATCCCGGGAGATTTTGTATTTAAGTCTTTTGTCTTTACATAACATTTATTTTATGGTAGACTTAATGTTAAAAATAAGGAAATCATTGAAAAATGATACTTTTTTTAAATCAAAAAAAGAATTTTTTGAAAAATACTATTCAAGAGATAAGTTTTCAAGAAACTTATGTTCGAAAAAATGAGGTTAAAAATGGAAAAATTTATTAATTTATTTATATTTTTGCTGGCGATCATTTCAATGCCGTCACTGTCGTTTGCACAGTCGCTTTCTGGAGGATTGTCTTCTTTGGGCGGATTGATGCCGCTAATTCTTATATTTATTTTTTTCTATCTGTTTTTGTTAAGACCGCAGCAGAAGAAAGCTAAAAAGCATCGCGATTTATTAAATTCTTTGAAAAAAGATGACAGGATTATTACCGGAGGCGGTTTATATGCCACGGTAAGCTCTGTAAAAGGAAATATTATTGAAGCAAGAATTTCAGACGGAGTTCATGTTCAGATTGTGAAACAATTGATTTCTGCCATTATAACAAAGGAAGATGAAGAAGCGGCGAAAATACCTGAGGTAGTTAAAAAATGAAGTAAGATTTTAGTCGGACTCGGAGTGATGAAATACTGTACCCGATGAGTCAAGATAATGGATGATAAAAATAAGTATTCAAATATAGTTCTTAAAGACGTAAAGAAAAACCCGATAGTTAATGTGTTTATTAAATCCGCTAACGATTATTTGGGAACGATTGGCTATACCGAACATGGCGTCAGGCATGTAAAGCTGGTTGCTTCCATAGCAGAAAACGTTTTGTTATATCTCGATTATCCGAAAAGACTTCAAGAACTTGCGGGAATAGCAGGTTATATGCACGATATAGGCAATGTCGTAAACAGGAAAGATCACGGGCAGTCTGCCGCTCTTGTAGCTATGAGGTTGCTCAAAGATATGGGCATGACGCCTGAAGAAACGGCATTGATACTTTCAGCGGTAGGAAATCACGAAGAAGAAACGGGCGATCCTGTAAATCCCGTAGCGGCTGCTTTAATTTTAGCTGATAATCTGATGTACATAAACAAGAGTTAG
>LQAB01007505.1_pt1 | contig 15038 bp, 12 predicted proteins | sample 654521 | NCBI WGS metagenome assembly LQAB01 (sample SAMN00762031, study PRJNA78659) | termite gut metagenome | isolation source: bacterial endosymbionts found in Trichonympha flagellates filtered from... | host: Zootermopsis nevadensis | place: USA: Mt. Pinos, Los Padres National Forest, CA ... | reverse complement strand
GCGAGTGGTTAAGGTTTCCGATTCGTGCCTAGTCAACATTGATATTCTTAGATGTCGCCTCTGAATCTTTGATGATCTGGCGATTCGGGGTCCATTGGCGGCGGCTAAAACTATTTTGTAATGCTGTATGGGCTTACCCCCAATTTTGGCGATGGTAGCCGCCGTGTGTATGGTTTAATCGGGGCTAATAAAAAAGCTCTAAAATTGTTCGGCGGCGGCGATACGTCGGACGGAATTGAAGAATCTTCAACCCGGCCTTTATCTTCAGGCTTTGGACGATCCTTCTTACTATTTTTTCACTGGCGGTGGCGCAGTTCTCACGGCTATTGAACAGGGTTCACCCTATGGCCTTAAGCCAGTTAGCGTTTTACTGAAATAGTGGATTAGTTTATTTATGCTCGCTAACACTAAGGAAAATAGTCAGAAGTATCGGCCGGTGGGGACTGTTTTTGATTTTTTTAGGTATATAACCTTCCTGGCTTCAATTGTTGACGGGGTAACAACTTGTAATTAGTTAATAAAATTTGGGCCACTACTTTTAGCTATGAAAATATGGTGGAGGTTAAAAGTATCTTTAAATATGGTAATTTTCTGTCTACGCAATTCAGCATTGCAGTGTGGGCGGAATTTTATGAAATTTTAATGGGGGGTAAGCGGGTTAACGGTTGGCTTATATGCGATGAAGTCCTAAACGGTTAGAAACTGGCTTTGGAGACATCGGCCTAGGTATCTTACGCAGAGTTCACGGCCATTCAATTTTATTAAAGACTGTTTTCGTCCCCCCCCCTTCCCCCGGCGGAGAGCGTGATGCGGAAGTTTTTTGGACAAGGCTCAGTTGGAGGCCGAATTAGTCACTAAAGCTAAAAATAAATTCCTTTCTAACAATCAGTTATAGACTCTAAACGCTTTTGAACATTATTATCGGGATGTTAAATCTGGCTGTTGACAGCGAGTTGCTGGATGAAGATCTATACAAAAATTTGGCCTTGGTTAAAAATGAGGCAGATTGCGCTTTCGTCATTTTGAATAGCTCATCGTTCTAAGCAATTTAGAAGTGGACCTTTTGGTTAGCGATATAGCTTAGTTAAACTTTTAGTTGTTGTTTTAAAGTCTGATGCGTTATTTTTCAGCAGAGTTGAAGAAAAAGGTGTCAAACTAGCGATAAAAACGGATGACGAATTAGATATTGTTTTGGAAGATAGTTATAATTTTGTTGTGTTGGCTATGAAAAAATTAGCGCATAACACTATTAAAATTTATTTATGACAGTAATAGTCTAGTCATCATTTGGATTAAGATTGTTAAAGGAGAGGATAACCCTTGGTTGTTCTACACTAATTCCGATAACGGGCTGGCTTTCAATTACTTTATTTTAGATTCTCAGTAGTTTTTTTTATCAGGGTGATACTTCCATGATTCATAAACATGATGGGCTTGACCTGGAGCTTTAATTGACTAAAAAGTTGGTAAGCGATTTTGGGGAGTGGCTTAACCTGACTAACCGTCCCGAAGGTGGGGTGGAATTCAGTTTTAGCGTTTCAATTAAATTAGTTGACAATGGTGATGACTTATGAGACTAGTCAGTTGATTTTACGCCGTAGATTCTCCTGGTTCTTGCCCCGATTGATCTATACTGGCTTTGGTTTAGGGCTGGCTCCTTGCGCTCCCGGCACCTGTGGTACTCTTTTAGGGTTGCCTTTATATTTTTTCTGGGTCAATTCAAGCTGGGCGGAACAACTAGCCGTGCTAGCGGTTATTTTTTATCTGGGCTGGTGGGCCGCCCAGAGAGCCGAGGTAGATTTAGGGCGGCACGATGATCCTCAGGTGGTTATAGATGAAGTGGCTGGTTATTTGGTTACTATGTTTGCAATCCCGGCTCATCCTGGTGCTTGGATTTTTGGGTTTATTTTTTTTCGATTTTTTGATATACTAAAACCTTGGCCAATCAATGTAGTTGACCAGAAAATTCTCGGGGGGGTTGGCGTTATGGTCGATGATGTTATGGCTGGGCTTTATGCCCAAATAGCTCTGCGTTTAGTTTTGCTGGTTTTATGACTTTAGAGGGTTATAACCCGGCTCAATTGGAACTGCTGCAAAAAATAGCAACTAGGTTACGGGCCGAAGGGCAAAGCGTGGGGGTGGCCGAAAGTTTAACCGGAGGCCGGGTAGCTGCCGCCCTAACTTGTTTGGTTGGTAGTTCCGATTATTTTCAGGGTGGGGTAGTTGCTTATTCCGATCGCCTTAAAACGAAACTTCTCGGCGTGTCGGAGGATATTCTAACCGTTTCTGGCGCCGTAAGTGAGTCTTGTGTCCGGGCTATGGCCGAGGGCGCGCGCCTTAAACTGGATGTGACGGTGGCGGTAGCTACTACTGGTATAGCCGGTCCTGACGGAGGTAGTCAAAGCAAACCGGTGGGGCTGGTTTGGTTGGCCGTAGCCACGGGGCGGGGTATATTTACCAACCGGCGGCAGTTTTCTGGAGACAGGAAAATCATAACCAGAGCCGCAATGGAGGCCGCCCTAAATTTATTGTTTATTAGTCTTTAATTGTATAATCTTTAATAATCCTTAGTTGAGGAATAGCTTTTTATTAAATATTCGCCAGGGACGGTTTTGTTTTTCCAGTAGTACTTATTTTTTGTAATAGTATTATATAACTATAATATCAATCTGTTAAAATAGATTTTTTGTTTCTCATTATGTTAGTCAAGCTTCTAAAGCACCGATCAAGCTTTTAGTTAATCAGAAAAAATTAATAAGAAAACAAGTTATCTTATTTTTATAAATAATTATATATTTTACAACAAAAATGTTCTTTTAGGTGCGCTTATAGATTTGTTTAGTGAGTAAAAAATCCAATTGTGAAATTCTTTCTGACGAATGTGTGCTTTATGCAAAAAATGTTTTTTTTCGCTCTGGTTGCCGGATTTCTGGCGCTTATAGTTATCACTCCAATTGCTGCCGGAGATGGTGCTTTGCGTTTTGGTCTGGGGGTTGGTAACCATCATTCCAAAGCGGTTGATCTTTATTGGCAGTATTCTTTCGCTCCTTGGCTAGATAAGCCTGATTATCAATTAACTCCCTTCGCTAACCTAGGACTGAGTCACTGGAAGGGTAGTTCGGTCGATGATGAGGGCGTAAATTTTAAAAACGATAGTATCTGGGGTCTGGTTGCTGCTTTAGGCCTGCGTTATTCCTTGACTTACTGGGAGGTTATTCACCCCTATCTAGCTTTAAGTGCTGGCCCTTCTTATATTTCCGACAATACTTTTCTGGATCGTAATCTTGGTGGTGGCCATTACATATTTAACCTTCGAGCTAGCTTAGGTTTTAGTTTCGGCGAAGAATATCGCCACCGCCTGAGTCTAGACGCCAGCCATTATTCCAACGCCTTCACCCAACGTGATAACACCGGATTTAATTATCTGGGAAGTTCTTATGGGTTTTCTTTTTAATTACAATTTAGTCAAAAAATAAGGCCTGCGTCTTTAAAAGGGGAAGTCGTAAGTTACTTTAGGATATCACATACTAAATTTACCAAGTTGTATTCGTTATATTTCATTTTAAATTGTAAAAGATATAATTTTTTTGTAACAGGTTTAATAAACCTAGTAATAATTTTGAAAAACAGCGAACTGACATGTTTCTTTAATCTTCTTGTGGTGTCCGGTTACAGTCCACGAATTCAATCTAGAAAAACGCAACATTTAAGTTCGTTTTAATGTTGCCGGAAATAGCTGGTTTAAGCGTGAGGTAGTAAAAATCTATGGCCCGTTAAGTAGAATATGATTATTTATACGCTCCGTTAATCTTTCATTTTTTGACTGGCCCGGATAGAATACCGCCTTGGCTGACGATAAAATAATTAGCAAAAAGTAAAACATCAATAATTTTAATGTTGGGTTCAGTGATTTCTACTTGCTCTCAAAATTTTTACTAAATGGTTATGATTATGTAAATTAGTCAGGTATTAAAATTAAACATACATTCGCCGGGAGTGATTTTATTTTTTGACTTCTCTAGTGACTCTAAAATTTTTACGATAATATTATATAATTATAATATTAATCTGCTGAAACAGATTCTTTTACTTTCTATTATAGTAGTCAAATTCTCAAAATATTGATTAATTTTTTAGTTAGTCAGGAAAAATTAACAAAAAAATGAATTATTTTATTTTTATAAATAATTATAATTCATTACAATAAAAAATTCTTTTAAATACAGTTTTAGATTTGTTTGGTGATTTAAAAAGTTTAATTGTAAAATTTCTCCGAATGAATGTAAGATTAAAAAAATTAATTTATAAAACTAATCGAATTGTTAAATATTGCTATTGTTTCTGGAATTAACATAATAAATGTTTATCTAATTTATAGTTAGCATTCCTCGTCACTAAAGCTTACCTTATAATTTAGCACGGTTATCATTACTTCTTTTTATATATTTAGCCGAAAATAATATATTCTATCTTACCCGTTATCTTTATTTTTTTATTTCTGTTGTTACATTCTCAATATGTTGGTTTTATTACTGCAGCTAGTTATCACTAGTACTAGAGCCTTTGATGGTTAACTCTCAAATCTGTTGTTTAACACACTCTATGGGTCTCCTCCGCTTAAAATATATACTTATAAGGAAAAATTTTACGATTAGATTTTTTAAGTCACCAAATAAATCTAAAACTGTATTTAAAAGAATTTTTTATTGTAATGGATTATAATTATTTATAAAAATAAAATAATTCATTTTTTTGTTAATTTTTCCTAACTAACTAAAAAATTAATCAATATTTTAAGAGCTTAATTAATGTAGTGGGGAGTAAAAGAGTTTATTTTAATGAATTAATATTATAATTAGATAATAATATTATAAATTTTTAGTATCGTTGAGAAAAGTAAAAAAATAAAATTGCTCCCAACGAATGTTTATTGAAGATATTACAATAAATATTTTTAAAATGTTTTGCATTCGTGTTAAATAATTTTCACGTTATTGAACGCAATAATAAAATAGTTAAAGGTTTACAATTTAAATAGTAAAGAATATACCCGCTTTATATAGAAGGAATTGATAATTTGGTACAAAACTAGGGAATTAGTATTTTTTTCATGGTGTAGATAATATTATCTGCCTAGATGCGCTCTAACTAGTTACGCTTGGTTTCGGAACGAATTTCCTAAGTGACGGGCCTATCCAGAACCAAAAAAACGAATGATTTCTCGGCTAAGTTATTGGTAGGCTCAATTTCCAGGCTGGTGATAAAGTACAGATATAAATCACTATTTTTTGTGGAAATGCTTGATCAATTTCTTGGTTTTTCCTATTTCCGTAGCTTTAAGGACCTAGTCTTATAAATATTTTCTGCATTTTTGTAATTATTATGGATAATTGCAGCAGCTTCCGTTCTGAATCGATAATAAAGTTTAAACAGGTGTCGTAATCGCCTTAGGCGTTCTAACATATAATTTCGGGCTTCTGAGTTCTGATTTTCTAATAAAAATCGTGTGGTCCTAATGGAATAAGCTAGATAGAATTGAGCTTGAACCAGGTAGTCTTTTAAATATTCGTAATAGACCAAAGAGTAATTAAAATCAAGCAACCCGGTAAAAGTTTTTATTAAAATTGGTTGGATAATTTCTGACGATCGGAGGGTTAATATTTTAAACACCGCGAAGAAAGTGGTTCAAAAACTCCGGGTCCAAATAGCTATAAAAAACTGTCGAGATGGATGTAGGATATGGACCTTGCTTTTATAAAAAAGCCAGGCAGACGGTTAAATTTAAACCTATAAATTAATACTAATGATTTTAGATGGTACCTGACTACGATAGTTCTCTTCACAACGTTTACAATGGTAGGTGGCTTCACGATATTCGGTAAGACGTCTGAGGTTAATAATTAGTTTAATTTGTTGTCGTACGATATTTTAGTTAATTTAACAATTAACTCTACACTGTAGCCGTAAATTTTGGTTCTGGAGTAAAAATTATGATTTTATTAAGTTTTTAGAGATAAGATGGGAATTGTTAATATCAAACGGCGGAGGGGGGGGTAATGAGCTGCTGGAATTTTTTGGATTTCCGCTAGTTTAGTCTCTAGTTCAATAACCTTACCTCGTAAGATAATATTTTCTATTCGTAACAAAGCATTTTTGTCGTGTAAAACTTTAAGTGCACATTCTAGTTTATCTGTACTCTGGAGAGCTTGAAACACTGCATATTGCGGGTTACTTAATTCCATTTTAACAAGATAGCGTACTCTTATAGTGATATATAATTATTCTTATTTTATAATTATTATGAACTAATTATGAACTATATGATTTAATTTAACTCATTTTTATTAACGTATTGGAATTTAAGGGGTGGAGAAAAAATTAAGGATTCTATTTTATTACATGAAGAGAAAGCATTTGAGAAAGAAGTTTTATTTAATAGTATTGTTCCTTTACGTCGTAGCTACGAAAAAAAGAGAAAGAAAATTATCAGAATAATTAATTTTTACAAGAACTCCAAAAAGAGCAAAGGAATAAAGAAGGTTAAGAGTCACCTTAAGATTATTGTCTTAATCTTATTTTACGAAATTAAGCAAAACCCCCCAGCGGTTAATTTAGAAATTTATCAAGAGTAATCCAAACTTTTCGAGTATATTTTAATCCAATAGCAAAAAAAATAAAGTTTATAGTTTACATAAGTTAAAAAATTTGCATAGTTAAAGTTAAAAAATACAATAAATATGAGTTCAGTTTGAAAACTTTAATAGCGATGACTAAGACTTATGATCTGATTGTAGCTACCAAAAATGATGTAGTGCTATGAAACCAGTTATCGAACATCTTAAATCAGGTGCGAGAGGCAAAACTTTATTTGTATTTAGTAGTTTTGAGATTTTTGACTGTATTTTATGTTAATAGAACTCACAACGCTTGAGTTAATGATTGTTTTAAAATATTTTTTAAGGATCGACTATACATAATAGATATGATAGGAAGGAATACGAAAAGGATAGCAGAATACATCAGGAGTTAATTACGGGAAGGCTTGATAGTTGACCAATTAATGTTAAAGTAATATATTAATTTCTTTACGGATAAATTAGTAAACAAAGGGGAAAAAGATGCTCCTTTTAGGGGTAATTTTGTTAACATAGTGCACTTAGTAAATTATTCAGTGTATCCTTAGGCGTTGCCATATTCAACTCCTTATAGGAGTCAAATTATCCGCTGAGCGGAAGGTTCTAATTTTAAAATCTTTGGCTTTACTTATATTTGCTCTTCTATAAAGATTAAGTCATTTTTTTGAATGTATCCGCCGGTTAGCACTCGGGCAAACAAGCCCTCTCGGGGCATAATGCAGTCCCCGACTCGATCATAGATGGCACAGCGGCTGTGACATTCCTTACCTTTTTGTGTTATTTTTAGGAGAGCTGAGCTTATATGGATTAGTGAACCTACTTCTAGAGCGGCCAAATTAAAATTAGCCACAATTATGTTTTCTCCGAAATCGCCGTAGGTTACCTGTCCACCTCTTTGGTTGAAGTCCTGAATTTTCTCGTAAGCTAGCAGACTGATTTGACGATGCCAATCACCGGCGTGCGCGTCATTCTCCAGTCCGAAATTTTCTTTTAACAGGCCTTGGGTTACTGGCTTTTTCGGAGTTCCTTTAGTCGGACTAATACAGACCGCAACGATTTTCCCTGACATTTATTTTCCTTACCTGAATTTGTTATCCGCCTATCTTGTACATGGGTCGCTTGTCTTGGTTGAGCGAGGTTTCCCTGAAAAGGTGTCGGGCCGGTTTAGCCATAATAGCTTGACGAATGGCTTCGGCTAGAGCTTGATCGTCCTTTAGGGGTAGGAGGGGTAGGCCAGTATCGAGATGCAGACAGGTTTTTAGATGACCATCGGCAGTAATCCTTAAACGGTTGCAGTGTCCACAGAAGCAGTTGCTCATGGCGCTGATGAAACCTAAGGCACCAGTAAAACCGGGGGCGCTAAAATAACTGGCTGGACCATTGCCTATTGTTTTGTCTAGGGGGGCCAGAGGCCCTAAGGTATGGCTCAGTATTTTTTTAACTCGGTTGTTATTTAGAAAGGGTTGATTTTTACCCAGACCCATGGGCATCATTTCAATATATCGAATGTAAATTCTGTCATTTCGGGCTAGTTCGGCCAAGTTTATCAGTTCCGTTTTAGTCGTGTCGGTCGTAGGTACACAATTAATCTTAATTTTGGGTAGGTTGGTTGCTAGAGCGGCCGAGAGGCCATTAATAACCAGATTTATATCCCCTCCTCTGGTTATTTGCCTGAATTTTTCTCGGTTCATTGAATCTAGACTTATATTAATTGAATCTAGACCCGCTGCGGCTAGCGGAGCGGCTAGTTGCGTCAGTTTCAATCCATTGGTGGTTAGAGTGACATTATTCAGGCCTGGCAAAGATTTAATCGCGGTCACTAGATCTAATAAATCCTTACGGAGGGTAGGTTCACCTCCGGTCAGCTTGATCCGGTTTATACCTAGCCTAATTAAAACCTGAACAAGTTTAAGTAGGTTAGATAAGGAGAGGGAATCGGTTTCTTGCGCTCTGACTCTTTTCGGCCGACAATAAACACAGCTGAGATTACAACGTTCAGTGATGGATATACGGGCGTAATTTATTTTTCGGCCCCAACTGTCTTGCACGGCACTAGTTCTCCTGTTGTTTTAAAGGGTGGCTCTAGACTCTTCGTTTTCGCGGCGATAGATTCCACTGCGGCCACCGCTTTTTTCAAGAAGATGAATACCGCTTAGAACCATACCCTTATCTAGAACTTTGCACATGTCATAGATAGTTAATAAGGCCACGCTGACCCCAGTCAGAGCCTCCATTTCCACCCCGGTTCGACCCTCAGTGGCTACCTGGCAGAAAACTTTAACGCTAGCCGCTTTTGAATTTAGTTCAAAATTTATAGTGCAGCGGTTAACCAATAAGGGATGACAGAGGGGAATCAGATCAGAAGTTTTTTTGACCGCCATTATGCCGGCTGCTCGGGCCAGGCCTAGAACATCGCCCTTGGCCAGGGTTTGATTTTGAACGGCTTCAAATATCTTAGGGCCTAACATTATTTCACCTGCGGCTACAGCTTGGCGGCTGGTGATATCCTTGGAACCTACATCGACCATTATAGCTGAACCCTGGGCATCTAGATGACTGAAGGGGGAGTAGCTTTGGCGGTCTAAGTTTTGATTCATAAAAATACCTTGTCTTCAATGTTATTTAAATGCTAATAAGATACTAACCCAGCGGTGCGCGTAGCCTGGCTCCGAGCCCTTGAGATAATTAATATCTACGACCAATTTTGTAAGCCTTAAACAATGGATTCGCTTAAGCTTCAGGCGATAAGAATTTAATGAATCTATTTTCTATAGATAACTCAAATAAATATAGTGATATTTTATTTACCATTTCCGATTTACACTGTTTGTAAGGTATCTAATTACTTATTATAATAACTGGGGCTAGAAATTTCAACTATTATATTTTCGGCTTATTAGAGAAAATACTCAGTAGGATAATTAAAATTTATTTCTTGACAATAAATCTTGACCTATAGATAATAGATTAATGAATGCTTATATTTAAGTTTGTTTACCTAAAAAAATACTGATTTACTAGGCTTTATTTTACTGAATGAAGAATTATTTTCACGGTCTTGTATCCTGATTTCTTAAAGGGTATTCACTTTATGAGTTTACTATCAAACTGCACTAGTGGCGGTTGCGGGGTAAAAATAGGTCCGGCGGAGCTTAGTCGTTTTCTGAAAAATTTGCCCAGAATTAGCGACCCCAGGCTCTTGGTTGGTTTTGAGTCATCAGATGATGCCGCGGTCTGGTGGCTTTCTGAAGATCAGGCTTTGGTGTCAACAGTAGATTTTTTCCCGCCTATGGTGGAAGATCCCCATCTCTTTGGTCGTATAGCTGCTGCTAATGCTTTGAGCGATGTTTATGCTATGGGTGGTCGTCCAATTTTAGCCCTGAATCTGGTCTGCTTTCCCGAAAAGATGGATCCGGTTATTTTAGGAGAAATATTAGCTGGTGGGGCTGAAAAAGTCCAAGAGGCAGGAGCGGTAATTTCCGGTGGTCACTCTATTTATGATCATGAACCTAAATATGGTCTGGCTGTAACTGGCCTGGTCCGGCCAGACCGGATTCTAACTAATAACGGCTCAGCTGCAGGAGATGGGTTAATTCTTACCAAGTCTTTGGGAGTGGGGCTAGTTATGGGAGCGAATCGGGTAGGGTTAGCCTCATCAGAACAGTATTGTGCGGCCACCGTTTCTATGGAACGTCTTAATCGGTATGCGGCAGAAAAGCTGAGTGGATTTGAAGTCCACGCGGTAACGGATGTGACTGGGTTTGGTTTATTGGGGCATCTGGTCGAAATGGCCGGCCGAAGCTGGGCGGTTAATGTAAATTTTGATTCCCTGCCTCTTTTGCCCGGAGCTTTAGATTTCGCCGGGGACTATCTGTTTACCGCTGCTGCCCAGCGTAATCGTAATCAGTTGTCCGGCCAGGCGGATATATCTGGCCTTTCTTTAAGTAAACAGGAAATTATATTTGACCCTCAGACTTCCGGAGGGCTCTTGATTAGCCTACCTCTAGCTCAGGCGGAAGAACTATTGAAAGCCATCCGGGTCGACGATCCTCAGGCCTCGCTCATAGGTCAAGTATTAGTCCGACGGAAGGGTGAGCCGGCCGTTATCGTACTTTAAGAAAGGAATAAGAATTATGGAACCCCTGAATATGATTGGTAAACCCTGCCCGATTCCGGTGATTGAGGCTAAAAAGGCCCTTAGAAAAGTCGAGGCCGGCCAGAGCGTAGCTCTATTGGTGGATAATGCTATCGCTGGTCAAAATCTGGAAAAAATGGCCTTGGGTCAGGGGCATAAGTTTAGGTCGGAACCGACTGAGGCTGAGTATTTTCTGGTCACTATTACGGCTGGGCAGTCAGGCTCTGCCGTGGCTACCGGCGAAGGGTCGGGAGATTTAGTGGTGGCGATAAGCCGTGATAGCTTGGGTGAAGGACATGTGGATCTAAGTCGAACTTTAATGAAGGCTTTTATCAATTCCTTGACTGAGTTAGACTATCCGCCGCAATATCTTCTGTTTTTCAATGGCGGAGCTTTTTTGACTACTGAAGGTTCAACAGTTCTAGAAGACTTAGAAAAACTGGTGGAACGGGGAGCGATTATTACTACTTGCGGAGCTTGTCTTAATTTTTATAAGCTGACTGAAAAACTTAAGGTGGGCTCTATTACTAATATGTATGCTATTGCTGGAACCATGACTCAAGCTGGTCGTTTAATTAATTTGTAATACTTCGGCTGCTGCATAAATTTATTTAACGGTGTTAAGAATATTTTCCGGTTGTCTGAAAACTGGGGGAGCGAATTTGGATCTCAATTTTTTTGAAAATAACTGGGTCCCGCTAAAAGACAGCGGGGGAGAAGCGAATGATTTTTGGAACCGTCGGGCTGCTTCATATAATCGGCATAAAGAAAACAGCTTGATCGGGCAGCATAACCAGATGGTTCTGGCTCGGGTAGCTGAAAGATGCGGTTTGAATCAAGATAGCCGGATTTTAGATATTGGCTGTGGCCCGGGTCAACTTTCGATAGATTTAGCTGTTCTAACCGGAGCTGCGGTGACAGGGCTAGATCTGGCTCCGGCCATGATTGAGTTAGCTAAAGGCCGCTCAAAGGGAGTTAGCGGGGTCGATTTTCAGCTTTTGGATTGGGCTGGGGCAGATATTGAGGCTCTGGGTTGGGTTAAGAAATTTGATTTGGCTATGGCTTCTAGAACTCCGGCTATCTGTAATCGTTCTACCCTAGAGAAAATGATGGTCGTATCTAGTGGCTATGGAGTGCTGATAAGCGGGGTGGATATTCATAATTCGGTGCGGGAACCGCTCAAAGAAGTTTTGGGAGACTGGGATGAATTAAAGGGCAGGGCCTCTCGAAGTATATATAACGCCTGGATCTTCTCTGGCTTATGGGCTATTTCCCTTCGGTAAGCTATCTAGATAATGCCTGGGAAGATGAGGTAACCCTTGAGGAGGCTATTCTTATCCATTTGCGTTATTTTGAAATGGCTGGGCCTCTGAGTGGGAAACAGAGAACTTTTTTGATACGGGCTCTTGAAAAAATGGCTCGAAATGGTTTGGTGCGGGAAAGGGTCCGCTCTAGAACGGTTATTGTGATCTGGTCTATTGATCCCTCCCGATCAACCCAGTAAAGTTTGGAGTAGTTAAATTTTAAAAAGCCCGACTACCTAGTCGGGCTTTTTTGTAAGGTCGGTTAATCAGAGGGTTGGCCTAGATATTTCCGGGATGCTGGCCGTTTTGATAGAGGCCAATCTTTTCTGGTTGATAATAGCCGACAGGTCATCCCTTTCCACCAGATGCAGGGCGGCCGTAGGACAGACCCGTCGGCAGGCTGGGCCGCCAGCCAGACCATAACAAAGATCACACTTATTGGCCACGGCCCGATTGGTGCCGTCGAGGTTCTTTTTAAAGCCAAGCGATACTATTTTAATCGCTCCGAAGGGGCAAGCCTCGGCACAGGATTTGCAACCTATGCAACGTCCCTGATCGATGATGACTTTATTATCTATCCGGCTGATGGCTCCGGATTGGCAGATGGCTAGGCAGGCCGGGTTTTCGCAATGCTTGCACTGAACTGGTACGCTGACGTTAAAAGTCTTGATTACATACAGTTTTGGGTAAAAATCATAGCCATCCGGATCTATTTCAAAAATATGCTTACCTTCATGGGCGACTACACAAGCGACCATACAGGTCCGACAACCTATACACAAAAGAGGATCCCCTTGAACATACCCATTCATACTGCCTCCTTATGTAAAATAATGCCCATATTTGAGCGTATTTTTTCATATTCTTCTTTAACAAATAATTCAGCCCAGGCCTGGTCTTCTATCTTTTCCACCCGGCAGGCGCAATATTTGTATTCCGGGGTGTTGCTGATTGGGTCTAGAGAAGCGATGGTTAATTCGTTGCAGGCCCCGACCCACCACTGGTAAGTCATATAAACGGCCTGCCTCTTAACTCGATCGGTGGGTAGACAGCGAGTTATACAATAACCGCGTTTAGAGAGTACTTTAACTAGTTCTCCATGCTTCAGACCCATATCCCGGCAAAGTTTTGGATTCATCTGAATCCAGCCCGGTTCGTCTTCTAGGTTACGTAACAGGCGACAATTGCCGGTCATAGTGCGGACGGAGTAATGACCTACCTCCCTAACGGTGGATAGGATGAGGGGGAATTCTTCGTTTTCTAATTCTGTGGGAGCTTGCCATTCTATAGATGAAAATTTAGCTCGGCCGTCGGGGTGGGCAAAATGCCCGTCTTTGTGTAGGAAGCTGGTACCTTTATCCGACAGGTCACGGCTGCGGCAAGGCCACTGAATATTGCCTAATTTTTCAAGTTTCTCGTAGGTGGCCCCGTAGAAAGTGGGGCAAAGGTCTATAACTTCGTTCCAGATTTCCTCGGTGTTGTTATACTTCATAGGGTAACCCATGGCAGTGCTAAGACGACTAATAATTTCCCAGTCAGTTAGAACATTAGCATTAGCTGGGGGGTCAATTAATTTACGAATTCTCTGAAAACCCCGGTCGCAGCAAGAGTAGACGCCGTCATGTTCGTTCCAGCCGGTGGCTGGCAGCACCACATCAGCGAACTGGCCGGTTTTGTTCATGTAGATATCTTGGAAAATGACTAGTTCAATTTTTTCTAGAGCTTCCCGCACTTCCGCCAGATCTGGATCGGACTGTGCCGGGTCTTCCCCGAAAATATAGTAGGCCCTAATTTTTTTCTCCTCAGTTTCGTGCAGAACGTAGTGAGGCACTTGAGTGAGAGGAATACCGATTTTATTGGAAAGCTTAATTCCCCAGGCTTTTTCAAATTTAGCCTGAACTTCGGGAACTGTCACATTTTGATAACCAGGATAACAATTGGGCAAAGCGCCCATATCGCAAGCACCCTGAACATTATTTTGACCCCGGACTGGCCCGATTCCGACCCCCCAGCGGCCGAAATTCCCGGTCATTATGGCTAGGTTAGCTAGACCTTTGACTACATTGACGGCCTGGGCGAACTGACAGACGCCCATACCGTAAAGGATCATGGAACGTCCGCTGGTGGCATACAATCGGGCTGCTTTGCGGATAACCTCTGGTTCAATTTGAGTGGTTGCGGCGACGGCTTCAGGGGTATATTTTTTGGCTAGTTCCCTGAATTCTTCAAAGCCGGACGAATGTTCAGTAATAAAATTCTCATCACAGAGGTTTTCTTCAATGATGACGTTGGCTAGAGCATTGACTAAGGCCAGGTTAGAACCGTTTTTAAGCTGCAAATGCATGTCAGCGATGCGGGCGGTTTCGACGCGTCTCGGATCGCAGCAAATAATAGTGGCGCCCTTTTGTTTAGCCCGAACAATGCGGCGAGCCACGATGGGATGAGAATCGGCTCCGTTATAACCGAATACAAATAAAAGAGCGGCGTCTTCTATTTCGTGGACTCCATTACTCATTGCTCCTGAACCAAGTGAATACTGTAGACCCGCTACAGAAGGAGCATGTCATATTCGGGCGCAATGATCGACGTTATTGGTGCCGACCGCTACTCGGGCAAATTTCTGCATTAAATAGTTAGCTTCGTTACCGGGGCCGCGGGCCGAACCGGTGCACATAATACTATCGGGGCCGTATTTTTGCTTCAGCTCTATTAGGCGTGTCGCCGTAAAATTTATAGCCTCATCCCACCCGACTTCTTGTAGAGGGGTATGCTTGCCACCTTTGCGGATCATGGGATTTTTAAGACGTTTAGTTAGAATTTGGGGGTCGTTAATATAATCCCAGCCGTAATGTCCCTTTAGGCACAAGGTCCCTTGATTGGTACGCCCATTGGCTGGCACGGCTTCCAGAATTTTGTTTTGGTCTGAATCGACTGTAAACATAATTTGGCAGCCGGCGCCGCAAT
>LQAB01015990.1_pt1 | contig 15094 bp, 13 predicted proteins | sample 654521 | NCBI WGS metagenome assembly LQAB01 (sample SAMN00762031, study PRJNA78659) | termite gut metagenome | isolation source: bacterial endosymbionts found in Trichonympha flagellates filtered from... | host: Zootermopsis nevadensis | place: USA: Mt. Pinos, Los Padres National Forest, CA ... | reverse complement strand
AAAAGGGTGCGAATAACTCTGACTCGGCCATCCATCATATCGGAAGGGGCCAGGAGATCAGCCCCAGCTTCGGCGTGGACCAGGGCTTGACGAGCCAGGTAGGGTAGGGTGGCATTGTTGTCTACCCGTCCATTTTTAATCAAACCGCAGTGTCCGTGGTCGGTATATTCACAGAGGCAGATATCGGTAGCTACTACTAGGTTAGGCACGGCTTTTTTAATGGCTCGCACGGCCGATGGCACCGGTCCAGCCGGGTCGGCCCCGGAAGAGCCGATTGGATCTTTAGCGGCCGGTAAACCAAAGAGCAGTACTGCCGGAATTCCTAGGGTGTAAAGGGCCGCCGCTTCCGCCGCTGCTTCGTCTGGTGAGAAGTGATATTGCTCGGTTAGGGAGGGGATGGGTTTTTTAAGGCCGCTCCCCGGTATAATAAAAAGGGGATAAATGAAGTCGGTAGGGGTTAAAATTGTCTCTTGAAGCATCCGGCGCAGCCCTGCGTGACCGCGGAGACGCCGTGGTCGGATTGATTCAATAGTCATGCCACACCATTAAGATTTATTAGATCGGTTGATATTTCTTCGTCGGTGAGATAACAGGCCGGATCTTCGCCCCAGATGTTGCCGGTAGCAGCCTCGGCTCGGGCACGTAGGTTGCCGCCGCAGACGTCGAGAAAAACGCAGTGGCGACAGCGGCCAGTGACGTAGTCTTTTTTATTTTTTAGGGCATTAAGTAGGCTAGGGTTGGGGTCGTGCCAGATCTCGGCGAAATCTCGGTCACGGACAGAGCCCAGGGTGATTGAGCGCCAGAACTGGTCGGGATGAATATCTCCATTCCAGGAAATAGCGCCGATGCCTCGGCCGGAACTATTACCGCCGTTTAATCGTAAAAGTTCCAGAATGGTAGCGGCCCGACGCTGATTTCCGGTCTGTTTCATTTTAAGGTAAAGGTAGGGACCGTCGGCGTGGTTATCCACAGTCAGAACTTCGCGGGGGTGACCGCTAATCTGAAATTTAACAGCTTGGTCCACGATTAAATCCAGTGCCTGGCGAGTTTCCGCTGGGCCTAGAGTCATATCGTCAAAATTTCGGCCCCGCCCGTAGGTCACTAGATGATAGAAACAAACTCGGGGGATGTCCTCGTTGGCTAAGAGATTGAAGATCCCTGGTAGCTCGTGGATGTTTTGTCGGTGCATAGTAAAGCGCAAACCGATTTTCAGGCCGGCCTCGCGGGCCGCAGATAGGGCCCGCATCGTAAGGTTGAAGGCGCCGGGGCGGTGGCGTAGCTGGTCGTGTGTTGTGGCCAGTCCGTCCAGACTCACTCCGACGTAAGACAGACCAAGTCCAGCTAGGCGGACGGCCTTTTCTCGGTCGATCAACAGGCCATTGGTAGACAATACCGCTCGCAGGCCGTTTTTTACCGCCCTGGCAATTAATTCAAATATGTGAGGATGCAGTAGGGGTTCGCCGCCGGAAAATAAAATAACTGGAACCCCGTATTCCGCTAGGTGATCTATCAGATAGAAACCCTCTTTAAGGGTTAGTTCATTTGGGGCGGGGTCGGGAGTAGCTTCGGCGTAACAGTGGCGGCAGGCCAGGTTGCAGACCCGGGTTACGTTCCAGACTACTACCGGAGTTTTGTCTGCGGAAAACTGTAAGAGGCGGCTAGGCAGTCGAGTTGATTTCCGATCGTAGCGCAACACATCTGATGGCTCCACCGTGCCGCAATATAGTTTGGAAACGCCGATCATTGAGTGGTCAACCTCAAAAAAATAACTCCCTCCATATTTATGCTTATTTTTTTAATTATACCATTCTAGACCGATCTTGACAAGACGAGGTAATATTTCATATGAGTTAAAGAAGTTCTTGACATTGATTATTCCAGCTATAATAATTACAGGGTAATAGCTTGAGTTTTCGAGGAGAGATCGTGAAGGAGGGATCATGCCGGTTGTGGAACATATGGGTAAAACTTTTCCTGTGAATGAAGAAGGCTTTTTGGTCGACTTGGAACTATGGGGGGCTGAATGGATCGATCATATTCGCCTGGTCGAGGATTTGGACGAACTAACCGAGGACCATTGGGCGGTTATTGATGCTCTTCAAGAATATTATAAAAAAAACGGTCTAGTACCTATGGTTCGGACTTTGACTAAAGTTACGGGTTTCAAACTTAAATACATCTATGACCTTTTTCCCTCTGGTCTCGGTAAGGGGGCTTGCAAAATGGCCGGCCTACCCAAATCTGAGGGTTGCGTCTGACTCAAAAAGGTGGAGGCAATGGATTGATGCCTAAGAAAATGGGTGGGCCGCGTCTAACTCCGGCTGATTTAAAACGCCTGGGTTGTAAATTTTGTGAAGATATGGAAGCTCTAGTTCGGCCCCATAAATGTCGGGTGGTGCCATTTTTTGATTGGTTTAAAGCTGAAGATGGCCCTCAGTGCGGGAACCTAGTCATACCTCTAGCTTATCGGGGCCGCGACCTGGGTTATCTCACGATTTCCCCTGCTAGCGGGTTGCCATTGGCTGCTGAGGTGGCGGCGATTATGCCAGAAGCAGCTCGCCAGGCTTTAGAAATCATGTGGCTGCGCAAAGTTTTAGCTACAGACCGGGAAACGGGTCTTTTTAGTCGTTCTTATTTTCTGGGGCGGCTTCGGGCACTTCTTAAAAGTCGCCGCCGGGAGGCGGCCCGTAATTTAAGCATGGATGGTCAGCTAGAGCCGGAATTGGTTCTAGTTTTAGTCGAGTTACGAGAGGCCGCCGAACCGGGGCCGGCCTTGACTACCTTTGCTAATCGTTTGACTGGGCTGCTGGCCCCGGCTAGTCTAGCCCGCTTGGGTTTTCGCCGGTTGGGATTTTGGTTGGAAGGCCGGCCTGAAGAAATTCGTTGCTCTTTGGAAGAAGCCCTTAATGAACAGATTGTGGCTGACCCCGCTTCGCGCCCGGCGCTCGGCTGGGCTCGCTATCCTCAGGATTTAGGGCGGGAAGTCGAAGAGACTGGGGGGCTTACTGTCGCCGGCCAGGTGCGGCTTCTTCTGAGGCGGACTGCTGCTGCCCTTTTTTATGCCTGTCAGGAAAGGGGGGAGGCGGTGGGGGTGGCCTTCGGTGACTTGGTTAAAAGTTACGGCCGGGTCGTGCAGGTTTTACCGTTGGATCGTTTAGTTATTAATTTAGGCCGCGAAACCGGAGCGGCCGAAGGACAGGTTTTTTTAGTTCAGGCCTTCGGTTTGGGTGGGATTGAGCCGGAATACAAGGGGGAAGTTACGATTTTTGAAGTGGCTGACAGTTATGCTTTAGCTCGGATCATTGCCTGTAAGTCCCCTCGGCGTATTAGATCCGGCGACCGGTTGACTTATTCACGTCAGGAAGAAGTGGTTATTTTGGCTGGTGGTTTTCACCCGGAACTGGGGTTTCCGGATTGGGGGAATTTTTCTGAGATCTTAAATCAGGTCGTCTCGGCTCCTTTGGCTCTAGCTCTAGCTCGGCTTGATGGCTATGAGAAAATTTCTTCAGACTTAGGAAGGAAGGATGCCGCGCGCCTGTTAGCTTTTATCTTTGAAAAAATCAGTGCTTCCTGGCCGGAGACGACTTTTAAAACTCTGTGGCGGGCTGACACTTTGGCTTTAGCTTGCCCCGGTGGTCTTCAGGCTGATTTAGGGCCCTTGACTCACCGCTTAACGGAGGAATTAAGAGCGTCAGGTCCCGTTTCTTTCGGCTTGGTTTTCAGCCTTGGAGGGCTTGGTCTAACGGCTGACAGCCTCTTGAATGATGCTCGGAAAGCTCTAGACGAAGCTGCCTTTTCTGGCCCTGGTCAGGTGGCTGTTTTCGGTCCTTTGGCTTTGAATATTAGCGGCGATCGTCTCTTTGAGAGCGGCGATTTAAACGGCGCCCTCAAAGAATATCAGCGGGGATTAGCTCTAGCCCCGGAGCATCTGAATCTTTTGAACAGTCTTGGTGTCTGTCACGGCCGCCTGGGTAATTCTAGCAAGGCTCTGGAAACTTTTGCCAAAATAGTCGCTTTGGATCAGAATAATATGATGGCCCATTATAATTTGGGTTACACCCACCTTCTGGCTGGGCGGTTAAATGAGGCCGAAGAAGCTTTGAGCCGGGCCGTTGAATTAGCTCCGGATAATTTTGAGACCTTGTTTCATTTAGGTAAAACTGCTCTTGAACTAGGCCACCTTGATAAGGCTTTACCAGTCTTGAAACGGGCCGGTGAAGTAGGTGAAAGCCGCCCGGTACTCTTTCGATTGCTTGGTGAGGCCTTGATGCTAGCTCATGATCATCCGGGTGCTTTGGTCGCCTTTAAAAAAGTAGTCAAGGCCGTGCCCAATGACGCCTATGCCCTCTCGACTTTGGGGGCTCTGTTTGCGGACCAAGCCGGCGACTTACCGGTAGCTCGGAGTCTTTTTCAGCGTAGCGTGGAAATAGACCCTACCAACAGCCTCTATCGCCAGCGATTGGGGCGTCTTTTGTTCACCCTGGGCGATTTTAGTGGTGCCGAGCATCATTTAAAAATAGCAGTTGAACACGGTGGCCGGGCTCCGGAAATTCATTACCAACTTGGCCGAGTAGCTGAGGAAACAGGCCGACTGGGAGAAGCTCAGGTTCATTTTGAAACTGCCTTAATCAGTGACCCGACTTATAAGCCAGCTCTGGAAAAACTGGCAGCGCCAAGCTATGGCCGGGAAGGCTGAGCGTCGTAAAAAAGGCCGGACTAGACCAGCCTTCCGGTCGCCTTGGAGCTTGGTCGCCTTAATTTTGATGGCCTTAGCTATTTTTTTGTTAGCGGCTCTCTGGGCTTATCGACCGGGTCTGTCCGGCCCATTAGGTTTGGCGGGTGACTGGGCTAGTCGTCTGTTTCTGCTTCATTTCGGCCGCTTGAGCTTCTGGCCTATTCCGGCGATTGGGGGCATGGGCTGGCTTGTTTTCAAACGGGTAACTCTCTCTTTCTCTCTAGGGTTGAAAATAGCCGGTTGGGTTTTGTTTTTATTTACCGCCCTGGCCTTGGCCTCCATGCCGGCTGTCTTCAACCATCCCGAGGGCTTTTCGGCTGCTGGTGGTCTTTTTGGCAATTTTTTGGCCGAGGGGGCGTCCAAGCTGGCCGGAAACCTGGGGGCCTGGCTGAGCTTGCCTCTATTGGCTCTAGCCGGGCTGATCCTGGCTTTGCCGCCCCTGGGTCGGTTCCTGAGCGCCGCTTTAGGTCGCCTTTGGCTAACATTGCGGACGATATTTGTTTCTGCCTCGGGATTAACTGTTCCGGAACCAGTCGTTCCCGACCTGGTGACCGCCTTCAGTTTGCCCCAGCTATCTGTTCCTCCCCCTCTCATTATAGAAAAACTTCCGGCTGCTTCGGTTGAGCTCCCGAACCCGGTTTCGCCTCAGCTGGCTATAGGGACGGGTGGGGTTTATATTTTACCGCCTCTTGATTTTCTAGATTTGCCACTACCTGCCTCGGTTGGCCATGCCTCAGGTTTGTCCCATGATGATTTGATGGGGAATGCCCGTTTATTGGAAACCAAGTTACGGGATTTCGGGGTGGAGGGTCGGGTGCTGGAGGTCTCCGGTGGTCCTGTCATCACTATGTATGAATACCAGCCCGCGCCGGGTGTAAAGATAGCCAAAGTTGTGGGTTTAGCTGACGATCTGGCTTTGGCTATGAGTGCCCTGTCCATCAGGGTGGTGGGGCAGTTACCGGGTAAACCAGCTATCGGCATTGAGGTTCCCAACCCCCGGCGTAGCCTAGTTGCCTTCCGGGAAGTGGTGGAGAGTCCGATCTTTCAAAAAGCGAGATCCCCCCTGAGCTTAGTTTTGGGCGTGGACATTATGGGTGCCCCAGTCGTGGCTGACCTAGCTCGTATGCCTCATATTTTAATTGCCGGGGCCACCGGGGCTGGCAAGTCCGTGGGTCTTAATGCTATGATCATGTCTATACTCTATAAGGCTCCGCCGGAGCAGGTGCGCTTTCTTATGATTGACCCTAAGAGTGTAGAATTTACTATGTACAAGGATATTCCCCATCTCATCTACCCGGTTTTGTCCGAGCCGGCCGAGGCCACTTTAGCCCTTAAGTGGGCCGTGGCAGAAATGGATTCGCGGTATCGGCTGTTGGCGGAAAAGGAAGTGCGTAACATTGAGACCTACAATGAAAAAATCCGGGCTGAACTTAAAAACAACCCGCTAGCTTCAGGGGAAGGGAAACCCCGGGAACTACCCTTTTTGGTCATCATCATCGATGAACTGGCCGATCTTTTAATGGTTTCAGCTAAAGAGGTGGAAGTTTATATTACTCGTCTGGCCCAGAAGGCCCGGGCCGCTGGTATTCACTTGATTTTAGCCACTCAACGTCCTACGGTGGACGTTTTAACCGGTATAATCAAGGCTAACCTCCCTACTCGCATCGCCTTTCAGGTAACTTCTAAGATTGATTCTCGTACTATCCTAGACCAGATCGGAGCCGAGAAATTGTTGGGTAAAGGTGATATGCTTTTTCTCCCTCCTGGTGTTAATAAGCTTCGTCGTCTTCACGGGGCCAATGTGACTGACGCTGAAATTAAGAAAGTTACCGATTTTGTTCGGGCCTGGGGTCCTCCTGAGTATCTAGAGGACCTGTCGTTGCCTGAAAGCGAAGGTGGAGGGGGTGAGAACAGTGAGAAAGATGAAAAATATGCTGAAGCTGTGGAATTAGTTCGGCGTACCCAGAAGGCTACTATTTCTCACGTTCAGCGTCACCTCCGCATTGGCTACAACCGCGCCGCCCGCATCATAGAAGATATGGAACGCGAAGGCATTATCGGTCCCCCAGATGGGATTAAACCGCGGTTGATTTTGTAGGATATTGAAGCATGCATCGTCTACTAGAGAATGTCGACCGTCATATTTACGCTCAGGGCGATTTAGATGGCGCTTGTTTTTTATACGGCCTAGTAAATGTCTATATTACTTTAACCGGACGGGAGCCATATTTTAACCGAATTGCGAGGCTTTCTGGCGGGTTCCTTTCCCAGAGGATTTTCTGAGTGGGAATACGGGCACCGGGGGGGGTACGCGCTGAACTGGGGCTTTTAGTTCGTAGTATAGAAAATATTCTGGCCGTCGTCGGCGATGAGGTTTTCACGGTTAATCGACTAGCAGGTAGTGCCTGGGAAGATTTTGCGGCCGCGGTTACTGAAAAAAGTGTTGTTTTGCTCCATTATCGGGGCGACTTTCTAAAAATGCGTAATTTTGATCATTGGGTGGTTGCGGTGGCTCTAGCCCCGGAGCGCCGTGCTCTTTTTCTAGCTTGTTCTGTGGCCTTGCAGAAAAATAGTTTTAACTGTCATAGTACCTATGAAGAAACCTTTCATTCGGTCTTACGTCGTTGGTCTAATGATGAACTTTCAGAGTTAAACCATTATGTTATCCCACAGAATGAGGTCTTTCAAATCACTTTGATCTGATTTATAGAAGGAGAATCCTAAAATGGGTATTTGCCAAAAATAGCTTTGTGGGTGTGGTTCAGTACCGTTAGTAGAAGAACTTCGTTCTGGTTAGGGATTAGTGGCGATTAGATCTAGAGAGGCTGTTCTTTTAAAAGCCAACGATATTTTTGAAGATTCATTGGTTGGTTGTTATTATTGGCCGCTGGTGACCAAGCCAATCTGAAAGGAATGCCGTTACGGTATATTGATAAAATTTGATTATTACAACTTTAAGGCCGCCCAGTTCCAGATTGGATGCGTTTTGTTCACCAGGTGTGGGGGTGTAGTTATGTCTTTTAAAGAATTGATCTGGTAGGTTCTTTACGTTTTAAGGTGGGGTTAAGAACGGGTTTTTCTATTATTCCGGAGAAAGCCGGAATTTAGGTCTTTGGCTTCTGGAGATGAACTATGGCTTTCGCCGGGGTTTTTATTGGGCGCTTAAACTTGAGAAACTATCAGCTATGCTGGGGGAGGCACCCTTTAACTCCAGTTTTAAGCCAAAGAAGTTTCTAAATATTAAAATGGTGAAGGGTTACTAACCGCATCAAGAAGGTATAAGGAGGTTGTCAGAATGGACGAGAGTAACTTAGCATATACGAGATTGGAATATAGTAACACATAGTAATTGTACCGAAGCACCGTAGGCAAGTGATCTATGGGAAGCTCAAGGTTGATGTGGGTAAAATATTGCGTGAACCAGGTGAAAGGAAAGGTTTAGAAATAAAAGAAGTTGATGGTTATTCCGATCATATCCATATGTTTGTGAGAATACCTCTAAAATACAGTGTACTAGAGGCAATGGGTTATTTAAAGGGTAAAAGCTCGGTGATGATATTTGATAAGCATGCTAGTCTGAAGTATAAATATTAGGAGTAGATACTTTTAGAATCGTGGGTATTATGTGGATACGGTACTTAGTAATGCGAAAAGGATAGTTAAATATATCAGGAGTCAATTACGGGAAGATCTGATGATTGATTAATTAGGGTTGAAGGAATACATTGCCCTATTTATGGATGAATTGGTAAACGAAGATAAATCGGTAAACAAAGACAAAAAGGAAGAGTCTCTTTAGGGGTAAGTTTGTGAACATTATGTACTTGGCAAACCATTCAGCGTACCTTTAGGTTGGTAAAAAACGCTTCGCGTTTCCTGTTTCTGGTTCGGTTGTTTGTGTTAGATGGGGGTAATTTCGAGGGTATCGTCTAACGAATGTAGCACTTCAAAATTGTATCAATCTACGGCATAGTTTCCAGACTTTCGAGCTGGGTAATAGTGGGTTGTTTCAGGCTTAATATTTTCGCTTGCTAATCGGGGTAATCTAAGGTTTGATACATTCCCTGACAATCTAATTTAAGCCGGTTAGGATATCTTATAAAAGGCTTGTCAGATAGCGATGGGTATGATATTTTATGGTGACCATTGGGTAATACTTGGTTAACATTTGCAAACCGGTTGAGTCGGATTACCTTTTTGAATTTATCTATATGCCAACTATGTTAAGCAGATATATTCTTAAATTAATCTAGTTGATAACTAGTCTATTAATGCGATTATTAGTCTCTCTCGCCTATATATATTAATTTAGTTGGTGTCCGTCTAATGTCCTTATAGATTAACGTCTGTTTGTAATTCAGAAAACTATTACTTTAGTTTTTATATGGTTATCTCACTTTTAAATAGTTTAGTTAATCTCTCGATCACCTTAGTCAATGATTTATTCGATTTAATCTGATAAAACTATGGCTTTATAAGTTAAATACTAAGTTAACTAGATTACGGTCAGGCTGAGGGATACTCTCAGAATTGGGTTGCATTATTGTTAAAATTAGTACTGGGTGATGCCAGCTAGGGCGGAGGAAGTGACTATTGAGGGGTGGATAGAGGCGGTGGCCACTGGTAAATCTGTTTATATTTTACCTAGTCAAACTTAACGGTTGGCTAATCCTAGCCTGGAAGATTTATTGTTGCTGGTAGTTAGAAATAGCGAATATGTGGAGAATGATAATTAGGTTAAGCTGGCTTCATGAATGACCAGGGACCAGAAGTAGCTATTCTGTTAGGTAGTTTCAACGGAGCTACCTTTTTGGCGGAACAGTTGGATTCTCTAGCTGCCCAGACCTATTCTAATTGGCGGCTCTGGGTTTCTGATGATGGCTCCACTGACGGTACCTTGGAAATTTTAAAAGATTATCAAGGGCGCTGGGGGCAGGCTAAATTAACTTTTGGGTCAGGACCCGGTCGGGGTTTTGCTCAAAATTTTCTGAGCTTGACTACCCACTCGGACATAGATACTGACTACTATGCCTGGTGTGATCAGGATGATATTTGGTTACCAACTAAACTAAAGTTTATTCTAGCCCGATTGGCTCATTTCGGTCAAGATAGGCCGGTCCTTTATGGTGGTCGAAGTATTTTGGTAGATTTAGATAACAAAAAATACGGTCTATCCTCTCGGTTTGATCGGCGGCTCCCTAGTTTCGCCAATGCATTGGTACAATCTATTATGGGTGGCAACACTATGGTTTTTAATCGTCCGGCTCGCTCTTTGATTCAGGCTGGTTATGGTCTTACGTTAGTTAGCCATGATTGGTGGGCCTATCAGGTGGTTAGTGGTAATGGCGGGCAGGTTATTTATGATGCCGAACCGCAGATTCGTTATCGCCAGCACGGTCGGAATATATATGGTTCTAATCATGGTTACTTGGCATACTTTGCTCGGTTGCGGTTAGTTTTGGGTGGAATTTATAAGCAATGGAACGAGCGAAACTTGGCCGCCCTGTCGGTTGTGGCCGACCGGCTGACTGAGGATAACCGCCAGCAGATCGCTGCTTTTAACAGCCTGCGCCAAGCCAATTGGCCCTGGCAAAGATGGTGGCTACTTACTGATAGCGGAATTTATCGAGAGGGCTGGGGGCAGCAGTTGGCTTTAAAACTAGCTGCCCTTATTAACCTTATTTGAAATAAGGATAAATAGGACAAAGTAGGTATGTCGGAAGTATTATTAGTTGGGACTAGTTTTAGCGCGGCCCCAATTTATTTCATTCTGAAGCGATATGGTTTTAAAGTAGCTGTTTGCGGAAAATATCTGACTGATCCTCTCTGTCAATATGCTGATAAAATGTATAACATTGATTACTCTAAAAAAGAGGATTTGTACAAGTTAATTAAAGCCGAAAAATTTGAATTTATTGTTCCGTCATGCAACGATTCTGCCTATATCTCAGCATCTTGGTCAGCTGATAAAATGGCTTATCCAGGATTTGATCGTTATAAAATTACTGAGATTCTTCATACTAAAATTAGATTTAGAAAATTCATTAAGGAAAACAAGATATCCGCACCCAGATTTCATTGCTATAAAGGGAATAATGATGTTGAAGATTTTAAAAAATATCCAGTTTTAGTTAAACCAGATGATAGCTTCAGCGGGCGCGGTGTAAGTAAAATATTTAATTTTTCTGAATTGCCGGAAGCTATATCGATTGCTATAGAGGAATCAAAATCGGGGCAGGCTGTGGTTGAAGAATTTATTGATGGTAGCCTTCATAGTCATTCGGCTTTTATTCAGAATGGTCGAATATTTTTGGATTTTTTTGTTGATGAATTTTGTACAGTCTACCCATATCAGGTTAATTGCTCCAATCATCCATCAATACTTAGCGATAAAATTAAAAGAAAGTTTAGAGAAACAATAAACGATTTGATCGCAAGTTTGACTTTGTGTGATGGTCTTTTGCATACTCAGTTTATAACTAATGGGAAAGAACATTGGATAATTGAATGTATGCGCCGGGCACCAGGGGATATATACCATCGGTTAATCGAAAATTCTACCGGAGTTAATTATATGGATTGTTATCTTAAACCATTCATAGGGAAAAAAATAACACCTGGATCTGGATTTAAAAAAATAAAATATTTTGCGCGTCATACAATATCAAGAAGAAAGATTACAACACCATTTTCGTTCTCTTATAAAATCAGCTCTGAAAATATTTCTATAGTTCAGCTAAAAAGTAGTGGTGAAAGACTAGCTGCAGCACCAATGGATAAAGCGGCAATTTTATTTGTGGAATTTAATGATGAAGAGAGCCTTTTTAAAATTACACCAAAATTAGCTAATCTAATAAAAATTCAGAATTTAGAGGAATTATATGGTTAGAAATAAATTAAGGCTAGCCTTTCTAGGTGGTGGTATTAATTCAGCTGTTGGCATAGTTCATCGGACATCCATTGAAATAGATAGGCGCTTCGAGTTAGTAGCGGGGTGTTTCAATCGAACTCAGGAATTGAATGTTAAATCAGCTAAGGAATACAATATATCAACTAATAGACTATATAAAAATTTGGATGCTTTATTAAGTAATGAGAAAGGGCATATTGATGGGATAGTTATACTTACACCAACTGACCAACACGCTGAACAGATAAAAAAATGTCTAAAATTAAACATCCCTGTAATTTGTGAGAAAGCGTTGGTTACCGGGCTTAATCAAGCTAAAGAAATTAACCGAATTTTGAAAAAAGAAAATGGATTTTTGACGGTAATTTATAATTATACTGGATATCCAATATATAGAGAATTAAAATATTTGATTAAGAATGGATCTTTTGGTGATATCCAGCAGATTATGGCCGAAATGCCTCAAGAAGGTTTTTCAAAAAATAATCAGATTGACCAACCCATTGTGCCTCAGGATTGGCGGTTACATGATATTGATATTCCTACTATTTCTCTTGATTTAGGTGTACATTTGCATATCCTTGTTAAGTTCTTGATTGATAGGAGACCGGTTGAGGTTGTATCGACTAGCGATAGTTATGGTAATTTTAAACAGGTTGTGGATAATGTTTCTGGTCTGTGCCGTTATTCAGGTGATGTTAATTGTAACTACTGGTTTACTAAGATAGCCCTCGGTTACCGTAACGGTCTTAAAATAAGGATTTTTGGAAAAAAAATGTCAGCCGAATGGCTCCAGGAAAATCCAGAGATACTATATTTAGCCAATAAAAAGGGCGAAAAGTTTACCATAGATCGAGCTAGCCCTGGTGTTAAGATAGCTTCATTAGCTAGATATACTAGATTTAAGGCTGGGCATCCAGCGGGTTTTATCGAAGCTTTTGCTAATTATTATTATGATATTGCCGATGCATTAGAAGCTCACTTAAAGCAATCAGCGTTCAAATCCGAATATGTTTTTGGTATTGATGAAACTATCGAGGGACTCAGCCTTTTGGACGCCATGACAAGGTCTACTAAGAAAAAAGAATGGGTAAAGATTAAGTGACGTTGCTGTTAGATGACTCTTACAATAGCCTACAAAGATATAAAGCTAAGGCCTTTTGTAAAGCCTTTTGTTGCGGTGTTCAAAAAAAATATATTTTAGGTAGGAATGTGTATGTTCAAAGTGTAACTAATCAAATTGATATTACAGCCTTTATCGATGATTATTGTAAAGAACAGTCTTATCTAGGTAAACCTATTATTAAAAGTATGGATGTGCCGAAGGATGCTTTAGTGCTTGTAGTTTCCGGCGGAAAGCCGCTCACAGCCAAGCGGATGATGGAAGAATTGGGCCTGAATAATCTTGATTATTTTTCATTCTACAAATATTCGGGACTATCACTAAGACCGATTGTTTTCAACGAAAATTTCAATGAAGAATTTGACAGAAATATAATAAAGTTTGAATGGATATTTAAACTTTTAAGTGATGATTTATCAAAACATACCTATCAAAAACTTATTAATTTTAGATATCAATATAATCTTGATTTTTTGCAAGGTTTTATGTCAAGGGAGAACAAACAATATTTTGAAGAATTTCTTTTATTGAAAAAAAAGGGGGAGGTCTTTGTTGATGTTGGAGGTTTTAATGGCTTCACTAGCCAGGAATTCATTAAGCATTGCCCAGACTATTCCGGAATTTATATCTTTGAACCAGACTCTAGTAATTATCAAATATGCCGGGAGAAAATGCAGGGCTTAGAGAATATCAGTATATACCAAAAAGGACTCTCTAATGAAGAGGGGTTAATACATTTCTCAAGTGGTGAAAATTCTGTTTCCAGAATTTCTGATAGGGGATTTTCAACTATTGAAGTCACTCGGCTCGATAGTATTTTGAAACAGCCTCCTACACTAATTAAAATTGATGTAGAAGGGGCCGAACTTTTAGTTATAGATGGTGCTGTCTCAATAATAAAAAAATATCATCCGAGACTAGCTATTTGCGTATATCATCATCCTGAGGACTTTTGGCAAATACCGGAGAACGTTTTGAAGATCAGGGAAGATTATAGCATTTTTCTTAGGCACTATACTGAAAGTATCTATGAAACCGTTATGTTTTTCCTGCCGATAGGATAATGTGGGATGTCACTGAAAGACTGTAAATTAATCGAGTTACCAATTATTCACGATTGTCGAGGTAATTTAACAATTATTGAATCAGCGCGACATATTCCATTTGAAATTAAGAGGGTATATTATTTATATGATGTTCCGGGTGGCTCTATAAGAGGTGGGCATGCACATAAAAAGCTTCATCAGTTTATAGTATCAATGAGTGGAAGTTTTGATATTATTTTAAATGATGGATTGGAAGAAACCTCCTTTCATTTGAATCGCTCTTACCTCGGTTTATACATTTCACCAATGATTTGGCGAGACTTAAATAATTTTTCTACTGGTTCAGTTTGCATGATATTAGCCTCTGATTTTTATGATGAAAGTGACTATATAAGAAGCCTTGATGATTTTAACAAAATGGCCCTCATTAGACATGAATAATATAATAAATCTTATTTAATTTTAAAGGTTGATGTTATGGCAATAAAATTTTTAAATTTAAAGAAAATCCATTTAGAAATCTCCTCTGATTTACATAAAGCTTTTGAACGGGTTCTGGAGAGTGGTCAATATATTTTGGGGCAGGAGGTTGAAAATTTTGAGTATGAATTCGCAAGATTTTGCGAAGTTAAATACTGTATTGGGGTTGGTAATGGTTTAGAAGCCCTCGCGTTACTTTTAAGAGCTTATGGGATAGGACCGGGTGATGAAGTTATTGTTCCTTCAAACACTTTTGTCGCTACTTGGTTGGCAGTGTCCCATTCAGGGGCTCAGGTGGTTCCTGTAGAACCTTGTCAAGATACTTATAATCTTAATCCTGACGCTATAGAAGCATCCATAACCACAAAGACAGCTGCCATCATTCCGGTTCATCTCTATGGGCAGACGGCTGATATGAATGCTATCAATAAGATAGCTCAAAGACATCATTTATTGATAATTGAAGATGCTGCGCAGGCTCAAGGCTCTAAATATCATGGACGACAAGCCGGAAGTTTAGGTGATGCGGCAGCCACTAGTTTTTATCCAGGAAAAAATATCGGAGCACTTGGGGATGCGGGGGCTGTATTATTTTAATGACAATAACATTGCGGGTAAGGTTCGTCGCTTGAGGAACTATGGTTCTATTATAAAATATCAACACGAGGAAATTGGCTATAATTCGCGATTAGATGAGTTGCAAGCAGCTTTTTTGCGAATAAAATTGCTCAAGCTAAATGGTTGGAATAAAAATCGTAGTAAAATCGCTGCTCATTATTCAAATAGATTACAGGATGCAG
>LQAB01014605.1_pt1 | contig 15198 bp, 19 predicted proteins | sample 654521 | NCBI WGS metagenome assembly LQAB01 (sample SAMN00762031, study PRJNA78659) | termite gut metagenome | isolation source: bacterial endosymbionts found in Trichonympha flagellates filtered from... | host: Zootermopsis nevadensis | place: USA: Mt. Pinos, Los Padres National Forest, CA ... | reverse complement strand
AGACTTATGGTTTATGCAAAACCCGAACCGAAATATGCCGCTGTCGGAGATATAATAATATTTCGCGGGGAGGAAATGGCAACAATTATTTTGAATACAGATGAATACAGAGTTTCTGTAACAACCGATTCAAGCTGTCAGGATTGGAAGCTTATAACGATAAAACAAAATGGTATTGGTCGGACTGCTACATGGTCGGCATTAGATGAGTCTGCGGAGATAATTGTCTATGGAAATCCGTCGCTAGATGAAATCTTGCAGTTTGTTATGGGCGTCGAATCTTTCAAAAGCGGGACAAATCATCAGGTTTGGTTTAATGAAATACATATTGCAGGAAGCAAAATTCTAAACGGCGATGCTGGGAAAGTTGCTGGCAGTATGCAAAGTGGACAGGGACGGAAATGATAGGCGCTGTGTCAGCCGGAGTGTCAAGAAAATCTATTGACAGGAATTTCGAGACAATTACGACTGGATTATACAACAGAGATTATTCTGAAGACAACGCTTATTTCAATTTTGATGGTTTAAAAGTGCGGTCAGCAAATATTTTGCTTGTTAAAGCAGGCATTTCAAGAATTGGAACCGTAACTTCTAAAGTTACTGAAAAGAAATCAAATTTGATTTCTTTAAATGACGAAGGATGGGTTGTAACATACACTGGATATGCTGAAACAAATTTAAAGCTCGGCATTAATTTGCCACAGTTTACTGCGAGATATTCCCGTTCCATTATTGAAAGTTCTGAAATTGAATGTCATGTCTTGAAGACAAAGAAATGCTTTTGGGAACGATGGTTTACAATAATCCGCTTGAATTTATGCTGCTTCCGACAAATATCTCTGCAGAAGCAAGAATGTCAAATTCATATTATAAAGTTTATCCGTCTGCTCCGGCTACAAAGTCATATTCATTTTTAGGTTTGGACAGAATAAAAGAATATTTTAATATCGCGCAGTACCGCACTTTAGAACTGTCAAATGTGTTTGCGGTAAAATTCCCTTTCTAGATGCCGGCAAAAAAAAATGGAAAGCAAATACGTCTTTTTTACTAGGAAAAAATAGGTTCTGCGATGTGTGCTATTTATCTGTAATCTCCAAACATTACATTATTATAGATTTTTTATCAGTATCCTGCACTCGGTTTTAATAAGTAGGAGATAGGCTGCCTGTTATTTTTGAAAAGCATGGACTTGAAGAATCTGTAAAAGAAAATAAAAAAACTGAATATTCCGAAGATTTACAATAAATTTGTATAATTCTCTCAATATGACAAGCAGAATACAGATTCAAAATCTGATTCCAGTTTTTGACAACAAGTTTCGAAGATGCCATGACTGAGTTTGTCAATATATAAGAGGTTTGATATTAATGAAAATTTTTTTCTTGAGGATTGTTAATTTCTTTTATCCGGTTACGTGTTCCGTATGCGGAGACGATTTAAGTTTCTTATCGCAGACAAAAATATGCGGTAAATGCAAGGAATCTTTTTCAGTTATAAAGAATCTGCTGTGTCAAAAATGCGGTATGCCATTATACGACGGTGGAGAATATTGTTATACATGCAAAAAATATCCTAAAGAATATGCTTTTGACAAAATGCGGTCGGTTTATTTATATAAAGATTCATTGCGTAGCCTGATATTAAAATTCAAATATTCAGACAGGTCTTTTCTTGCAAAAGATTTTGGTTTGCCTATGTATGAAACAATGAAACTGCATAGTTTTTATAACGATGCGGAATTTATAATACCGGTTCCTTTAAATATTGTAAGAAGAATTAAAAGAGGGTACAATCAGGCGGAGCTGCTGGCAAATGAAATATCGATTAAGGCAGCTATTCCGATTCTGAAAAATGCTCTGTTTAGAAAGAAAATTACAAAACCGCAGTTTAAATTATCTAAGTTGGAGAGAGCGAAAAATATTAAAGATTCATTTTTCGTAAAAAACATCGGTATCTTAAAAGATAAGTCCGTAATATTAATAGATGATATAGTTACAACTTCCGTTACAGTTTTAGCCTGTTCTTTGGCGTTAAAGACAGCCGGTGCAAAAAAGGTGTATGTGTTGACATTGGCAAGAGACTGACGCTGCCGCTTAAAAACGAAAATACGCTAGCGTTGAACTTTTAAACGGCATATTTAAGCGTGCTTAGGCCGGATAAGAAAAAAGTGGATTGGAGAAAGAAGGATTTTTGGCTGCAATTGGTTGTAGATGGCGGATAATTTTTGCCCAGAGCAAAGCTTACGTCTCAGATTTATTTTTTGCACTCAAATACAGCTGAAAATTTATATTCAGATGGTGAGATAAAAATTGAAGTTGGCGCGAGTACTGTCTATATTGGCAAAAACGGCGGCAAGGTGTATTAAAGCCTTCAGCAAATGCAGAGGCTGAGTATTTTGGCGTGCCTGCCGGTACGATAATAGCTTTTGCGGGAAATATTTGTCCGAAAGGCTATTTGCCATGAGACGGTAGACAGTTGGGCAAGATGAAGTATCTTGGTTTGTTTGCTGCTATCGGTGCAGTTTACGGAGGGAATGGATCTAATAATTTTAAAGTTCCTGATTTTCGCGGAATGTTTTTGAGAGGTACCGGTTCACAACCAAGTACTTTTAATCGCACAACTTATGTGCCTCGGAAGCTCTTGGAATAAGACAGGGATATACAGTAAGAGATATTAGAGGATATGTATGGCTTCGTGGTGTAAAATATCAATTTGATACTTATTCGGGATTATCTGATGCTAAAAAGTCTTCAGCTGTTATACTCAATGTAGCGATGAACAAAGGATGCAAATAGACTTTGAAGCTTCAAAAGTTGTGCCTACAGCAAATGAAAACGGGACTGTTAATTATGCAGTAAATTATTACATCAAATATTAAAAAACTAAAACATATGTATTCAGCAAGGAAGAGATGACAATTATGCAAAACATTGTGGCGCGACAATTGCTTCTGTTTTATGTAATCGCAAAATTGATATGGGTAATGATAAAATTCTTTCTAATAGGCGATTTAAGTGATGAAAATAAAAAAAAAGTTTGTTACATTAAAAAGAATTCAAGATTTTGAAATAGAATTCATACAAGCAAATAAAAAAGATTTTAAAAATTTGCCTGCTTTCGTAAGCTTTGGTTCTAAAACTGCATCATTGGCTAATTATTATAGGTTGTTGATAACTGAAATTTTGCCGAATAATGTTGAAAAGGCAATTTATTTGAATTACGATATAATAGTCAATAAAGATATATCGGAATTGTGGAATATCAGTGTTGATAAATTATTTAGCTGGTTGTGTTAATCTTGGCAATAATTATTTTAATTCGGGAGTGATGCTTTTAAATTTATATGAATTGAGGAACTTCAATTTCTATAATAAGTGGAAGAAATATGTTGAAGATAATCTCGATAAAATCGACTGTTATGATCAAAGTATTTTGAATACTGTCATGGGTCATAATGTTTTGTTTTTGCCGGGTAAATTGGAATCTGTACTACAAAAATTATGAACAGTTTGATTATGATAGGAGAGAAATCGGCAAATACGTAGTCTACAATTATTATATTATTCACTATATAGGTGCAAAACCGTAGAACCCGCTGTGTCAACATCCTTTGGGAGATTTCTATGTCAAATATGCAAAGATGACAAACTGGTAAGAGAATTTGAATTTTTCGTTTTTCATTAAGAGTGTGCTGTTTATTAAACAGTTTTTGAAATTTTGGTTTGTTCATCCTGTCTTTTCCTTGCATATTAAGTTTTGGAAAGCGGTAAAAAAAGGAGGTATATTACTGGTGATTTATTAAGAACCGGCGGTCGCTTAGAGGTTAGTATTGTGATAGATATTTTATCTGAATTTTTGTAAACTAAACACAATTAAATTAATTAGCCCAATAGTTTTGATATGCCTTATTTTAAGCGTTTTAAACAATCAAGAGGACAAGCGCTTGTTGAAGCTGCTTTAATTGCACCTCTTATTATTTTTTCTTTTTACGGTTATATGGTTTGCCCGCGTTATGCTTACATGGCAGCAAATTTCTACGGCTGCAAGGTATGTGGTACGGATTTAATTGCATAATATACTTCTTTCAGCAAAGAGTATATAGAAAACGATATCAAGGCTTATCTTTGTAATGCGAGAACAATCGGCAGGACTCTTGATCCTGATAGACTTGATATTAAAATTGAGATAAATGATTACGAACCAGTTAAATATGATTTTGATGACATTAAAATTATTTCCAATATTGTAAAATTTAATCCTAAGTATATTCTTAATATGACAACAGAATTAGTGCCCGCGCTTACCAAAAAGTCTGTCGTAGAGATAAAGTATTCACACAAAATTCCCAAAATATTAAAAATAACAGGCAGGGAAGATATAGAAATAAAAGCTCGTTCTGAAGTATTATCGGGAACCGGTAGTCAAAGTGCTCCTGAACGCCAAAAATAAAAAGGGGACAGAAAAGATGTTAAATTTTGGTTGGATTAAAAGACACAAAGGGCAGGGAATGGTTGAGTATATTCTTATTGTCGCGATAGTAGTGGGAATTGTTTTTGTAGCTTATAAAGCTTTAGGCAAAAAAGTTAAAGAAAAGTTTGAAAGCGCTACGGAAACAGTGCAGAAAGCAGATAAATAGATAGAGATTACTAAATTATGAAAAGAACGGTGTTATTTGTTCTTATTTTTGCTTTTCTTTTCGCATTTTTTGCTATATGTATTTATCTGATTTAGAAATCAAGTATAAAATGATGGCTGAACCCGTTAAAACGGTTTTTGCAACGCGAAGAATTCCTCAAGGAACAAGCCATACAGAGCAGTATATGCTTTCTGAAAAGCGCATTCCGAAAGAATACATGCAGCCAAAAGCATTTCAGAATATAAAAGATTTATTCACTAGTGATGGCGCTGCAGTTTATATATCGTTAAATACAATTAAAGAAAACGAGCAGATACTTTTAACAAAAATATCTAAAACAAGTCAGGAGACTGCCATAAGCACTTTAATTCTTGGAAACAAAAAGGCGTTATCAGTAAATTTTGACATAGAAACGTCAAATATTTTAACGCTCGGAGAAAGTGTAGATATTTTCGGTATAGTAGATTATACCGATACAAATAAGGAACTTCAGGAATCAGTGTTTGCAGTTGCATGGCGGATACTATAAGAATATCTAGACACGAGAGCGAGTTTAAGCGGTATATTTGATAAAATAACCGATTCTGCAAGCCAAAGGGTTGTGCATACAATACAGTCAAAAATAATTGCTTTAACAGCGCAGAGCAGAATGTCTGAAAATATTGTAAGCATTATACCTTTTATAGTTTTATTTATGATGTATGCGATTGAATCTGATATGATGAAATCTTTATTTGTTACTTTGCCGGGCAATATTTTACTTCTTGTTGAGGCTTTAATGGTACTTGCAGGCTTGTTTGTAATAAGAAAAATGACGGAGATTGATTTTTAAAATGATTGTATTATTTTGTATGTTTTCAGGTTTATTTGTGTTTTTTACGGTTTATTATGCGCTTGTAAATATCAGGAAAATGGAAATTGCCGGGAAAGTACATAATGCTGTTGAAAAAAAAGAAAATAAAAGTTTTATAATGCCGAAAAACTCGGCAGGCTTATAGCTTGTGTGAAATATGAAAAATTTGCAGCTAAAGTTGGAAAAATCGGAATAATTTTAAAGTCTCTCGGTGGCAGATATGAAAGAATTGATCCTTATCAATTTCTTGCGCTTCAATTGTTTTTAGCAATTACCTGGATATTATTTGCCGTTGTTTTTGAGAGTACTGATATTTTTGTAATATTATTGTTCGGATTGGTTTGCTTTTTCTTGCTTCTTTTGAAAATTAAAGAGGGAGCTAAAAAGAGAGAAGAGCTTATAGCAAGACAATTGCCTGATATGGCGGATTTACTTTCTATTATGCTTGACGCAGGTCTTGACTTTAACAGCGCTGCTGAAAAGGTTATAAATACTACAGGAACCATTGGAAGACGAATTTAAAAACGCTTTAGCAAAAGTTTCTCTCGGTTATGATAAAAAGGCTGCTTTAACGGAGATGGTGCAAAAAAACTGAGGTTGAACAGTTGGATTTTTTTGTCAGAACAATAAATATGTCACTTGAGTTAGGTACAGGAATGGAGGATACTTTAAAGCGGTTGGCTGTTTCTCTGAGAAATGAAAAAGCTTAGTCTGCTGAAAAAAAGCGCAGGAAGCACCTATAAAAATGCTTATCCCTTTAATTTTATTAATATTCCCTACCATATTCATAGTCATTTTCGGACCTATAGTAATCAATTTTATAAAAACAATATTCTGATTTATTTCTAGGTAGGTTTGGTATAAAAAAGCTTGTATTTGATATAATTTAGTGTATAAGAAAATAATGGTATTTCTTACAGGTTTCCGGATATTGGTTTATGATTCAAGCATTTTTAGATGTTTAGCCGTAAAGCAGTAAGGGATAAAATAAAATGCAAGAGAATTTTTAATATATTATGAAAAATAAAACAGTAATTTTAACAATTTTAATGTTGGTTTTTAACTCGATGGTTTTTGCATCGCAGAAAGAAGACAGAACAATGGTAAAAGGTTTGCGTCCGATGAGCATGGGAGGCGTTTTACCGCAATTTCTAATGATGAAAATGTGTTTTTTTACAATCCTGCCGGTATAATTTGCAGACGTGATTGTTTAACTCGGTTTTCATTTATTGACGTCACCTTAAATAGGGGAATAATTGATTTATATTTGAACAACAAAGAAGACTTTATTAGTAAAATGGTTTTTTATATATTAAATAATTTGGTCTATGTTTTCGTTTCAATGCCGAACATTCTATTTATTTCTAAACCTTTATATATTAGCCAAAGTTCCTTAAGTTTTGGTTTGGGTGTTTTTTCTTATGCCAATTTAAATTTTAAACTTGATTCGCTGCAGTCGTTGTCGTATAAAGCGGAAGGTACGTTAGTTGGCGTTCTTCCTGTTGTCTTTGGGTGCAAATTTTAAATATATGTACAAAATAAAGAATTCTGTCGTCAAGATTGAAAATATTGTAAATTATGATTGTTATAATCGGTAAGTCTTTTGGATAGATTTAGGAGCAATGTATCATTTAGGTTCGTGCTGGAATTTCGGTTTAAGTATGTCTGATATTTACAATTCTGGAATAGAATATAAGAAATTGGATTTAGTTTCATTGAAGTTTTTGGAGAATTATTCTGAGGCAAAAATTGACCCTAAACTAAACTTTGGAGTAGCATATTATCCTGAAAAGTTTTATTATTGGTTCGGCAAATACTGGGAATTAGATGACAGAATAGTTTTTGCGTTTGATTTAACGGATTTGATGAATCCGGCTGAACCGTTTGTTAACACTGCTCTTAAGAGATCGCATATAGGTGCCGAATGTAAATTCGGTCCGTTTGTTGTAAGAGCCGATATTAATTCTGGTTACCCTACTCTAGGAGGAGGACTTATTTCCGATATAATTAATATTGAATATGCGTTTTACGGGGAAGAAAGGGGAGTATATACAAACCAAGAGACTGTCTGGTTTCACAGAATATAGTAAAGGTGAAATAAAACAGAAAAACGAAGCGCAAAAGTAATTGATAATAAATCTGTACAGCGGAAGAATATTATTTTATTTTGATGATTGTTCCCGCAATTTTGCCGTCGGAACTTATTGAAACCGCAGTAATCGCATAACTCTCAAAAGATTCATTAATTTCTTTTCCGGGATTTTCATTCGCTTTTGATATTATCTTAACTAAATTCGAATTTTCTGAGATTTCAAGTATATGTTTGCCTTTTTCAAAATCTTTTTTCAGGATAGTGCCTGTATTGTCGTAGGCATATATGACTCTGCTCAGAGGATTTAATATTATAAATGCCGAACCGTCTTTAATTGAACTTTCCTGCGAGTATTCAATAATTTTACTTAAACTTTCTCTGTCTTCTTCCAGTATTTCTATTTTCTTTGTTATCTTTTCTTTTTCCGCAATAAAAATATCGGTAATTTCGTCATACTTATTTTCTTTTATATTTTCGCCGGATTTATCATTTTCTAAAGATTTTTTTATTCTGTTAAACGGCAACAGTATAAACAGTTTTGAAAGAAAATAAAGAATTATTACAATAAACAGCGCGGTGGATGAAGCGACGGTGTAATATTTTATTTTCCAGTTTCTTGAAATTTCCTTTGCTTTCTTAACCGAAAATATGCAAAACAGGGTGCAGTCGCTTATAAGCGGTTCTGAAAACAATAAAAAATCTTTATTAAGTGCTTGTTGTAAAGATTGAGCTTTTTGCTCTATTGCTCTATTGTAAATCATGGTTGTTCTTTCCCTTATATTGTTATGTATAACTACCTTGCCGTTTTTGTCTAAAATAAAGCAGGTTGTAATATTTTCTATTTTTGCAACTGATTCGATGTTTATAAGAAGGTTTATATCGTCTGAATTTTCAAGAGCTTTGTTAAAAGACGGGACGATTACTTTTAAGGCAGATTTGGCTTTTTCCGCCGCCATAATTTCCAAATCTTTTGCTTTGTCTTTTGAGAGAAATTCAATGAGCGGATAAAAAATTCCGCAGATGATTACCAATGAGAAAAATGATAAAAATATTATATTTTTTTTCATAGCAAAATTATAACATAAATTGTAATGAACTGTCATCATAAAGCGCCGGTGTTGAAGTGTGATCCTTTTTGACAATGTAGATTACTTCTTAAGTAACTCTCTGTTTGCGGTTACAAAGGACATTTAGTGGAAAGTATAAAATTGAATATACCCGTAGTCAAATCTGGAACGTTTTGGGAAAAATTTGCAGGATTTATGTTAAAAAAAAAGAGTGAATTATGCTCTTTTTTTGATTAAGTGAGATCCGTGCATACTTTTTTATGCGTTTTGGTTTGGATATTGTTTACTTGAGCAGAGAGAACAGGATTGTAAAGGTTATAAAATCGTTGAGACCTTTTAAAATAGCTTTACCCGTAAAAAATGCAGTTTCAATTTTCGAGATTCTTTCAGGTATTGTTGATATCGAAATATTGCAGTAGTCAAAAAACTGATTGATTTTTAAATGAAAAGTCGGATTCATTATTTTGACTGAACTTCAAGAAAATTATATAATTTCTATAGTTTTATTTTAAATTTTTATGCACAGGAAAACGAGGCAGATGGAAAAAAGAGAACGGAAGCAGCAGTCAACTCCTATTGAACAGATAATTCAGCAAAGAAAACAAAAGGCAAAAGATTTTGCGAGTGCTGGTGTAAATCCTTATCCCTCAAAATATGTTTTAGATGGAAATAACGCCGACATACAAAAAAAGTTTATTTGTCTTGAAAGAGGACAGATGGCGACCGTAAAAGTTAAAGTCGCAGGCAGAGTTATGACGTACAGAAATATGGGCAAGTCGGCGTTTTTGGATATAAAAGATGGGTTTGCAAAAATTCAGATTTATGTCCGGGCGGACAAAATGGGAGAAGATCAGTACAAGTTTTTTAAAAATACGGTTGACACGTCTGATATTATTGCCATCAAAGGAATGCCTTTCAGAACGAGAACAAACGAATTAAGCATAATGGTTGAGAAATGGACTATGCTTACAAAAGCATTCAGACCACTGCCTGAAAAATGGCATGGACTTAAAGATACCGAAATAAGATACAGACAAAGATACCTAGATTTAATTGCAAACAGCGAAGTAAAAGATATTTTTGTAAAAAGAAGTATGATAATTTCAGCTGTAAGACATAAACTTGAAGAGCTTGGTTTTATAGAAGTGGAAACTCCTATTTTGCAGTCTCTTGCGGGAGGAGCAAACGCAAGACCGTTTATAACGCATCACAATGCTTTAGATATAAATTTATTTTTAAGAATTGCCCCGGAACTTTTTTTAAAGCGTCTTGTAGTCGGAGGATTAGATAGAGTTTTTGAGATAGGAAGAAACTTCAGGAATGAGGGCATAGATAAAAACCATAATCCTGAATTTACTATGCTGGAGCTTTATCAAGCGTATGCCGATTACAATGATATGATGGATATGAGCGAAGTTTTAATCAAAGCAGCTGCAAAAAAAGTGGGAGCCGCTCTAAATTTAGAATTCACAAGAGCAAAGATGTTTGATTTGATAAAAAAATACGCAGGGCTTGATTTGCTGCCGTACGTTGAAAGCGGGAAAATGTTTGAGCAGGTAAAGCACTTGAATCTTAATTTGCCTGAAGATGCAACCGATAAGAAGATTTTAGATCAACTTTTTGAGGAAAAAGTTGTGCCAAATTTAAAAAATCCGACGTTTGTTATGGATTATCCCGCGGTTTATTCGCCGCTTTCAAAGGTTAAATTTGATCAGCCTGAAATAGCCGAAAGGTTTGAACTTTACATGAATGGAATAGAGATAGGAAATGCTTATTCCGAGCTTAACGATCCAGAACTGCAAAAAATAAGATTTACGCAGCAGATGAAAGCAAAGAAGAAAGGTGACGACGAAGTTATGCCTTATGACGAAGATTTTATTTTTGCACTTGAACAAGGGCTTCCCCCGACGGGCGGTTTGGGCATAGGTATAGACAGGCTTGTTATGGTTTTAACTGGTGTTGAGTCAGTCAGGGAAGTGATAATATTCCCCGCAATGAGACCAGAATAAATATTTATGAATATGTTGTCTGTGGAATTTTTTATAGCGTTCAGATACTTAAAGGCAAAGAGGAAAGGTTTTTTCTCTCTGATTACTACTTTTATTGCTGTAGGCGGCACTACTTTGGGAGTTGCTACCCTTGTTATAACGCTGGCAGTTATGAGCGGTTTTCAAAATGATATAAGAAACAAAATTTTGGGCATACAGCCGCATATAATCGTTGTAAAAATTGACAGTGAGCCATTTAAAGATTATCTTAAGATTGAAGATAAAATAAAAACAAACAGCGATGTTTTAAGCGTTTCTCCGTTTATATATAAACAGGGGATTATCAGAAGTCTCGGCTTGTCGACGAGTTTAATAATAAAAGCCGTAAACTATAAAAATGAAAACGGTATGCTCGATCTTTCAAAACGGATAACGGTTTCGGATATGAGTTTTAACGGTGAAAAGATAGGGGAAAAGTCAATAATTCTTGGAAGCGAGCTTACAAAAAATATTGCTGTTAGTGCGGGCGATAAAGTTGTTTTAATGTTTCCCAATAATTTCGGCAATATTCCTAAAATGTATGAGTTTACGGTATCGGCTGTTATACAGTCGGGGATGTACGATTTTGATTCTTCTCTCGGTTTTATTGATTTGGAAGAGGGGCAGAACCTCTTTTCAATGCAGGATGAAATAACAGGGTTTGATATACACATAAATAATTTTGACAAAGCCGTGACGGCAGCGGCGGCACTGCAGAAAGATTTATCTTATCCGTACAGGGTAAAAACGTGGATTGAGATGAATAAAAATCTTTTCTCGGCGCTTAAGCTTGAAAAAATAATGATGTTTCTAATTTTGGGGCTTATAATACTTGTCGCCGCATTTAACATTGTTTCCAATCTTCTGCTTTTGAGCGTTCAGAAATCAAAAGAGATAGGTATAATGTCTGCAATAGGTTTTTCAAAGTTTTCAATTTCAAAAATATTTTTTTATGAGGGACTTATTGTGGGTTCATCTGGAACCGTTTTAGGAATTATATCGGGTCTTGCAGTGAGTTTTTTGTTAAAATATTTTAACATATTTAAGCTGCCTAAAGGCATTTATTACGTTGATAAACTGCCTATAGCCGTAATACCGGCAGATATAATTATGATTGCGGCGTGTGCATTCATTATTACCGTAACAGCCGGAATTTATCCCGCTTATCAGGTTTCAAAATTAGAACCGCTTGAGGCTATAAGATACGGATAAGCAACAAAATAGAAAATTGGAATTATTTTTTCTGCCATTTTAAGTGAAACGGCAAAGCTGTAAAACGAGAAATCTGAAAAGACCGGATTATACTGCGGCAATTTACAGCAAAATTGTTTTACTCTCTCTATGACATAACACATATAACACGGCAACCATGAAATGAACATAATAGCAGAGAACTTAAGCAAAAACTATAAGAGAAAAGATCTGCTAGATATTAAAGTGCTGAAAGATATTGATTTTGAAATAATGTCCGGGCAGAAAATAGCTTTGACTGGTCCGTCGGGAGCCGGTAAAAGCACTTTAATTCATATCTTGGGACTTATGGACAGACCTACGTCGGGGAAAGTTTATATAGATGGCGTTGATTGTTTTGCAGGCGATGATAAATATTTGTGTGTTATGAGAAAGAAAAATATAGGTTTTGTTTTTCAGTTTCATTATCTTATGCCGGATTTTACCGTTATGGAAAATATTCTGCTTCCGGTGTGGAATGAGAAAAATATAAAGTTTAAGCAGGCTCAAAGTATTTTGGAGAAAGTCGGAATCTTGCACTGGCAGAATCATTTTCCCGGCGAGTTATCCGGCGGAGAGCAGCAAAGAGCGGCAATTGCAAGAGCGTTGATAAATAATCCGCAGATAGTTTTTGCAGACGAACCTACCGGTAATTTAGACAGAATTACTGGACTTGAAATAGAAAAATTACTGTTTGAAAGCTCCTCAGAAACGGGTTCAACACTTGTGCTTGTTACACATAATGGCGAGCTCGCTTCCAAAGCCGATAAAATAATAAAAATGACCGATGGAAAGATGTCAAAATAGTCAGTAAGCAGTAAACAGCAAAGGATGAAAATCCGAAGAGTTCGCTCATTTTTCGGTTCTTAAAAACTTTGTTTACTGTGGAATGATAAAATTCCCTGGCGTAACTTTTTGTATTGTTTGCATTAAGTATAAATTGTGTTTAAATCGGCTGCTGAAAAGGGGAAAGAAATGAAGATTTATCTTGATGGAAAACTTGTTGAGAAAGAAGATGCAAAAATTTCTGTTTTTGACCACGGATTACTCTACGGAGACGGCATTTTTGAAGGGATAAGAGCTTATAATGGGAGAGTTTTCAGATTAAAAGAACATCTGGACAGATTATGGTCGTCTGCAAAAGCTATTAACATTAAAATTCCAATTCAGCAAAAAGATATGGAAAAAGCGGTGATAAAAACTCTTCTGACGAATAAACTTTGTGATGCCTACATAAGACTTGTAGTTACGAGAGGCAGCGGAGATTTGGGACTTGATCCCAAAAAGTGCATAACGTCGCCGTCAATAATAATCATCACAGACAACATTTCCTTATATCCGGAAGAACTTTATGAGAAGGGAATGGATGTAATAACGGTTTCCACAAGGAGAATAAAGCAGGATTCTTTAAGCCCGAATATTAAGTCGCTTAACTATTTGAATAATATACTTGCGAAAATGGAAGCCATAAGAAGCGGAGTTATGGAAGCCATAATGTTAAACACTGAGGGCTATGTAGTTGAATGTACCGGCGATAATATTTTCCTTATGAAAAACGGAGTTCTTTATACGCCTCCGGGATCGGAAGGAGCTTTGATGGGAATAACAAGGGACGCTGTTATAGAGCTTGCAAAAAACAAACTAAAAATTCCGGTGAGAGAAGAACGCATAAGCATGTATAACGTATATACTTCGGACGAATGTTTTCTGACCGGGACTGCGGCTGAAATAATACCTGTAGTGAGCGCAGATTCAAGAGAAATTGCCGACGGTAAGCCCGGCAAGACGACAGTAAAACTTATAAAAGAATTTAGAAATCTTGCAAGATTAACCGGCACGCCGATTAAGTAGTAGATTTTCTGTTATTATTAGCAATAGCAATTTCATCTTCGGTTGTTTAAGTAGAGTATTGATTTAGCATCTGTTTGTTAATCTGTCATACTGAGAAGACGAAATCTCTGAAGTATTCGGTCTTCAAAGCTTTATAAACAAAGTTATTTTGCTTTTTAGAGTGACGGGCAACAGCATCCTAAAACAAGTTCCGAGCTTGAGTCTGTTTATTATGACGGCAAAGGTAGAAGGTATGTGTAAATCTCTTAAACACACGGTGTATGTATTTATTGTTTTAGCTGTGCTGGTTTCGTTATATTGTGCGAGAGCTTCCATATTTGTGCCTTTTATCCAAAAATATATTAGCGTCAAAACAGGATATGAGGTAAAATTTGATAATTTTTATATTTTGCCTTTTAGTGTTACGTTTGCAAATATAAATGTGGATAATATGATTGCGATTCAGAAAATAACATTCAAATTAAGCGCTTTAAAATTCTTCGCTCATGTCTCTGATCCGTTGAACTGCATAAGCCGAATAAACATATCAAAACTAGAAATTTCTTTAAACGAAAATCTTAAAGATAAAAATGTTTCGTCAGATAAGAGAAATATTTCTGTTAAACTTCCTGAATCTGAAATTGCAATATTTATAGATGAAGCCGTAGTTAAAAATGATAACAGCAAACTTTTAAAAATTATAGGCGCAGATATACTGATAAATCATGATAAAATCACTTTAGAGTCTGTTATGTACGCCTTAGGTATTCCGATCAAAATCAGTTCGCACATTGAACGCGCGACAGGTGATATTTTTAACACTTCGTCGGTTTTTACCGCAGAAGATAGGATAGATATGCTTTTAAAGTCAACTGGAACTATTGATTTGTCGTCCCTGGATATTACTCAGAATATTGCGGTTGAAAAACTGATATATAGCGGGTTTAATTTAATCGGCTCTTCAGGCGTTTTTTCAAAGGCGGGAGATGCCTATAAAATAAATTTAACGGGAGGATTCGGGAAATTTGATTTTAATTCTTTCTCAGGCGGCTCGGCTGAAGCTAAATCCGAAATTGACATCTCAAAAATCAATAAAAGCATGTCTGGATATATTAGTTTAAATTTTAAAGGACGAGATAACATATTCGTATTCGGATTAAATATAATGGATTTAGTCGTTTTCGGCTTTAAATTAGGAAATTTTAATTTATCAGGAACAAAAAATGGCGGCGATTTTTACAGTATGTTATGCACATGCGGAACCGGCGGAAAATTGAAATTGATTATGCAAAAGGCGGAGATTATAAAGCAAGACTCATGATTAAAAATAAAACCGCGGGGACGGTTAAAGGTAATATGAAAACCGGAGAAGTTACGGCGGATATAAAGAATATTGATGTTGCATACATTCTTTTTATGGGAACATTTGCCAAAGGAATCGTTAACATTTCGGGCGCAATGGA
>LQAB01012260.1_pt1 | contig 15545 bp, 17 predicted proteins | sample 654521 | NCBI WGS metagenome assembly LQAB01 (sample SAMN00762031, study PRJNA78659) | termite gut metagenome | isolation source: bacterial endosymbionts found in Trichonympha flagellates filtered from... | host: Zootermopsis nevadensis | place: USA: Mt. Pinos, Los Padres National Forest, CA ... | reverse complement strand
TGATGATGGATCGTGAGATGTATTTGCGCACTATTCGGCTATCAGTCTGAAGGTTTAAGTCGTTGGCAGAAGGCGACAGCGTTGAATTTGAAATTGTAAGTTCAGACAAAGGACCTAAAGCGGCAAGACATAAAAAAGATCTAACCTTATCAATACCTTAAAAGACCTCTGAATATTTTCTTTGAGGTCTTTTAAGGATAAATTATATCTAAAAATGGTTTATGTTAAAGATGCTATTTTTCTTAAAGCAAAAAGATAACCGTCAATTCCAAGTCCAGCGATTTGCCCTATAGTTGTAGCGGCGATATAGGATTTGTGTCTGAATCTTTCTCTTGCGTAGATATTTGAGATGTGAATTTCAATCGTCGGTACGGAAATTGAAGATAAAGCATCTCTTATTGCTATAGAGGTGTGAGTAAACGCTGCTGGATTTATAATAATTCCCAAGATCTTATTTACGCTGTCTTGAATTTTATCTACAATTTTGCCTTCATGGTTTGATTGAAAAAATTCAACTTCAACTTTGAGTTCTTTTGCAAGTAAGCTGAGACTTTTTTCAATTTCTGCAAGAGTAATATTACCGTAAACCGCAGGTTCTCTTATTCCTAACATATTTATATTAGGTCCGTTTAAAACAAGTATTTTTTTCATTTGCTTTCTCCGGTGAAATTCTTTAAGACATTTAAAACAACATTGTTTTTTACATAAGTGCTGACTGTTTTTCCTATGTCTTTTATAAGAATAAATTTAATGTTTCCATCAATGGATTTTTTATCTTTTTTCATAAGAGAAAGCATCTGCCGGGCATTATTTTTTGTACTTAAAGTAAAATCTGCTTTCTGCAAAAGGTTTTCGACTCCTTTATATGTTTCCGGTTTACATATTCTTAATTCCAGAGAAAGTTTTATCGCAAATAGCATCCCTATGGCAACCGCTTCTCCGTGTAAAAACTTTTTATATTTTGTAGCCGTCTCAAGCGCATGGGCAAAAGTATGTCCAAAATTTAAAACAGCTCTTAAACCCGTTATTTCTTTTTCATCTTTTTCAACGACTCTGGCTTTATAGGAACAGCTTTGATATATAATACAATCAAAATCTTTTGGCGACACGGTTCCATTTTTCAGCGTATCGGATAAATAACCGTAGAATTTTTTATCCAAAGTAAAAGCGTATTTTATAATTTCAGCGAGTCCGTTTTTTATATGTCTTTCAGTCAAAGTGCTTAAAAAAGTAGAATTAATCCATACAAGATCGGGCTGGTAAAACACGCCCGCAATATTTTTACCGCCTTTTATATTTACTGCGGTTTTTCCCCCGACTGAAGAGTCTGTCATTGCAAGTAGAGTCGTAGGCACTTGAATGTAATTTATGCCGCGCATATAGGTTGCCGCAAAAAATCCTGCGACATCGCCGACAACTCCGCCGCCGAAAGCTATTGCGCAGTTTTTTCTGTCTATGCCGGCTTCGAGCGCTTTATCATATAAAAAGGATAAACTTTTTATACTTTTACCAATTTCGCCGGCGTTTATAACTGCAATTTTAACGTTAAAACCTTTCTGTTTTAGAAAATGCGTAAAATATTTTAAATGAAGTTTTTCTACGTTTTTATCGGTAATGACAAAAAATGTGTTTGTTTTTACGGCTTTTTCTAATGCCGTAAAAAAATCATTTTCAGATTGTGAAATAACAATATCGTATTTCTTTGTTTTTAAATTTACATTTATTTGTTTCATAACTCTTTATTATGCTACTGAGATTTTTTTGAATAATTATAGATTATCAAGAGATAATTCTTAACTCTTGAAACTTTACATATTTTACCTTTTCCTGAGTTTTTTGTAAATATTTGTGCTGATTTTTCTTATATTTTTCGGTTTACAGTCCAATCTTACTTTACTTGAACTGTCCATCGGCAAGAAATTAAACGCTTTAAGAGCAAACGGCATTTAATAAATTGAGAATAGTAACCGGGATTGCAAATTTCGGCTGTTTTAAACGCGCCCTGATAATTGGCGGCGGTAGGAATTGAACCTACGACCAAAGGCTTATGAGTCCTCTGCTCTACCCCTGAGCTACGCCGCCGATATAAAAAAATAATATGATTATTCTATCTATTTTTATTTACGAAAGTCAATTTCAAGCTGGAAATAAACAGACTTTATATTTTTCGTTTTTTTTGTTTTTTCACTTCTTATATTTTATATGCGTTTGCATTGAAAAGCATTTTCCTCCAGAGATAGATATCAATAAAGAGGTAGTATTCAGATTGGGAATTTAATCCGTAGAACTTTACCAGCTTTTTATGCCGCATTATTTATAGTTATATTTTGGCAACCGACTTTTAAAGAGAAAGAAAAGAGATAGAGGAAATTAATGTAAATATATATGTTAAAATTAAAGTAATTTAAATAAACTTGAACTTGATTATATTGAATTATATTGAGCAGACTTCTTGGATTTTGTTCTTAAGATATTAGATAGTTTAGAGCAGACAAAAATCAAAGCAGGCTCTTGCGGACAAGAAATATACAAATATAATTTCAAAAGAATTTCAATGGGCTGTTTTGGCATGTCTGAAAAAAGATGAAAAATCAGATTATAATAAAGCTCTCATCGGTGATGATATTGTTGATTTTGTGAACCAAAAATTAAGAAACGGAGGGGAATATTATACTCCACGCCCGCTGATAAAGACTATAATAAAAATTGTCGCACCTGAAATAGGAAATAGAGTCTATGATGGGGCAACAGGTTCTGTCGGCTTTTTGGTAGAGGCATTCAGTTATTTGCAGGGAAAAGCCAAAACTATAAAAGAACAAGCTGTATTACAGCAGGATATTTTTTACGGCAAAGAGAAAAAAGCTCTTGCATATATCATAGGAATTATGGATATGATTTTGCACGGTATAGAGGCGCCGGAGATTTTGCATACAAACACGTTTTCAGAGAACATAAAGGATATGCGAGAAAAGGATAAATTTGATATTATTCTTGCAAATCCGCCTTTCAGCGTGAAAGAGCGCCCTGAAGTTCAACAGAATTTTGATATTAGAACAAGTGAAACTGCTTTTCTGTTTTTGCAGCACTTTATAAAAATGTTAAAAGTAGGCGGAAAAGCCGGTGTTATTATTAAGAATACATTCTAATGCCGACAATGCTTCTGTCTCGTTTCGCAAAGAGTTAATTAAAAATTGTAATTTGTATACTGTATTAGATCTGCAGGGCGGCATTTTTACGGGATCCGGCGCAAAGACTCTTATTCTGTTTTTTGAAAAATGCCGCCCTGCGAGAAAAATTTGGTATTATCAGTTAAATTTAGACAGAAATCTTGGCAAGACTAATCCTTTAAGCGAAGACGATTTAGCCGATTTTGTTAAACTTCAAAAGCCAAAAGCCAAAAGCCAAAAGCAGATTCCGATAATCCATGGATTATAAAAACTACAGATGTAAATGAAGAAACTTGGGATTTGTCGGTAAAAATCCCAATAAAAAAATGAAACGGTAATAAGAGAACCGGAATATATATTAAAAGAAATACGGCGTTAGACAAACAGGCTGTTAAAATAATTGCTGAAATTGAAAAAATTTAATAATAGAAAAATAAATGGCTTATATTTTATGGATGAAAGCAGTTGTTTAGGTTTCGATTTCACGAAAACCAAAGCTTCCAGACATTTTGTTATTACATTTTTAATGGCAAAGAATGATAATACTATCAATAAAAGCTGTAAGCAGTACATTTAATTCAATTCCTAAAAATGAACTTAAAACTAATTGCGGTGCATTGCATGAAAAGGTGCGTTTATACAATTATGTAACAAATATACTTTTGGATAAAATTATAAACAAAAGATTATTGATTTCATAGTGTCAAGAAGAGAAACAAATGGGCTCTTAAATAAAAATTTTAGAAGTTACTTAAAAATTAAAATACTGTCAAACATAAATTAAAAATCAAAGTTAGTACATTCTGTAATCTGTAAAAGGATTGCAAATGGTAGATTTTTTATCTTTGATAATGTTTAAAAAGTATGAATACGGCGAAGAATTTTTTTACAATATTATAAAAAAATTGGTAGTTGATGAAACAGTTTTATTTAGATATGAAATAAAAAGAGAGAAGAACCTTAAAAATATTTTAGGTTTAAACCTTGAGGAACTTTCGGAGCCCCGTTTTTAAGGAAATTACTTTCGCCCATTGCTAGTATTAATAATTACATGTAAATGTCAATAATTTACATTTTAAGATACTAAATAGTTTTAAAAGATTTATAAAGGTTTAGTGATGAGAATAAATACTAAGCGGGAAGTGAAAAAACTCGGGCAAATTTTAACACTTGAATATGGGAAACCATAGAAAATTGCTGAAAAACTTGCTAAATTTTCAGAAAATATAAAAAGACTTGAGTGGACAGCGAGAAAAAATCTTAAGAATGCAAAAGATTTATTTAACAGCATTTTGAATGAAACATTTAAAAATAAATCTGTCGCAGACAGGAGACAAATAGATAAAACTTTAATCTTAAAAATACGTTGGAAAACAAGGAATCTCGGAGAAATATGTGAAATTGTAAATGATAGGACACTGAAAACCAATGTAATGGACATTTAGTAATAAATACAAAACCTATAGCAATAGGTTAGGGATGTGAAGGGTTGATTTCGTCAGGTAAATTATTTTATTTGTTTTTATATCATTATCTTTATTTTAGTGTAGATTATCTTAATATATTGGGCACAGGTACTACTTTTAAGGAGTTGTCAACGTGGAAATTAAAGGAAGTAGAATTCTCATTGCTTTCGGAACAAAAACGAATTGTTGGCAAACTGATAAACTATCTGAAGAAATCAAAAAATTAGAAATTATTTATCAAAAGAAAATAGATGGTTTGACAGAACTAAAAAAATCTGTACTTAAACAAACATTTGATTGTGGGTAGAGGTTTTTTTGCAGAAAGATAATTGTGTTATTTATCTGTCATTCTGGAAAGGCGAAGCCTTTGAAGGATCCAGTACTTGTCTGTCATTGATGTCGAGCTTTTGTTATTCTGCCAGTTATTTCCAGTTTTTGGGATGCTTTGGTCACTACGCTTTCTCAGTATAACAGACAAAAACAACAAGAGAAAAACTTATTATTGTCTATGTTGTGCCGCTCTTAAGGAAACAGTAATTTTCGTTAACAGTTATAATTTTTAATTGCCAACAAAATGAATATCCGTTTTACGAGTATGCCAAGATAACATAACGGTGTAATATGCAGAGAGTAATTATAAACGAAACGCAAACAAGGGCAGAACTTATAGATCCTAAGTTGAAGGATAGTGGTTGGATTGAGGAAAATAATTGTAAAATTTTCCGCGAGCTTGTCATAACATCGTCGAAAGTCGGAATCCAGATTTCTCAAGGCCTGAAAGCGGATTATGTGCTTTCTTATAAAAATGTTAAGCTTGCTGTTATTGAAGCTGAAAAATCACCTTCGGGACAGAAATTTATTTTGTTGATATGGAAACAGGAAAAGAAGAATTAATGGATAAATTCTCCGCTCCAAACGAACTTTATAATAATATTTTCGCTCAGAGAAACAGATGGTTCGACAAATTTAACGAAACTGAAGGTGGTTAAAAATTTCTGCGCTATTATCAAGAAATAGTCGTTAATAAAGTTATGCGGACTGTGACGGAAAACAAAAATCGTATTTTGCTGACATTAGCTACGGGTACAGGCAAGACTTATATAGCCTTTCAAATTGTATAGAAACTTTTTAAATCTCGCTGGACTATATGCAAAGACGGCGTAAGACTGCTGCGTGTATTATTTTTTATTTTAGCGGGATAGGCGTTTAATGATTTTTCGGATTTTCCTGAAAATGCTTTAAGACGCATTTTCAAACTTTTATGAGAGGTCCGGGCGATGCGCTGTATTTTGGACAGTATCCAGAAGATTATTTTGATTTTATTATAATTGACGAGTATTATCAGTATTATCATAGTGCGGCAAGATACGAAAGCCGATGGCGTGCTATTTTAAACTATTTTTCGCCTGCTGTTCAGCTTGGAATGCCCGCGCCGCCGGAACGGGAACAAAATGCAGATACTTATAGATGTGTATTCTCTTAAAGAAGGTATAAATAACGGTTTTTTTAACGTCTTTTAAAGTTTGTAGTTTTCAAAAACTTTGGATACGTATTTTTATAGTTTCGATGACGACGTTATTGGTGGAGAGGTGGAACGCGGCCGTGAATATTTGGAAGAGGATTTTAATAAAGATATTGAAATTGAGGCAAAAGAGAGGAAACGTGTTGAATTTTTTATTGAAGAGATAAATCAAGAAGAAAAAACACTTATTTTCGGTGCAAATCTGCTCTGTTCAGAGATTTAGTAAATCAAATTAAAACAGGTTAAGAATGCAGATTATTACGCAAGAGTGACGCCAAAGGACGGAGAAATAGGCGAACAATATTTAATAGGTTTTCAAAATGATGACAAAACAATCCCTGTTGTTTTACAGCTTCGCAGAAACTGCCTATAGTCATTGCCGCAAGAAATGTGAGGAATATTGTTCTTATGTTATGCGTCCCATAAATTCTATGGTTGAGTTTAAGCAGATAATAGGCAGAGGAACAAGACTTTTTGACGGCAAAGAATATTTTACAATGTACGATTTTGTCGGTGCTTATAAAAACTTTTCTTATCCTCAATGGGACGGCGAGCCGATAGAACTGATTGAATTGCCTGAATTACCTGCAAAACCGTCTAAGCTCCTGAAGTCGCCGTATGCTATAGAAGAAAACTGTTCTCCGCCGCCCCGCCAAAACTGGAAATTAAAATAAAACTGGCAGACGGTAAAGAAAGAGAAATTCAATCTATGACGCAGATACTATTTGGGGATGCAAACGGCATTCCTATATCTGCTGAACAGTTTTTACATAAGTTATACGGAAATCTGCCGGTGTTTTTTAAAAATGAACAGTAATTAAGGGATATCTGGTCTGATCCGGATACTCGACAGAAATTTTTAGATAAACTTGAGTATTCATGATGCAGTCGTAAAAAACTTGGAATTTTATAGCATCTTACAAATACGCAAAACAGCGATTTGTTTGACATTTTTAGGATATCTCGCTTATGCGGTTAAGCCTGTGATAAGGGCGATCCGCACGCAAAAAGCAAAAGAGAAAATATTTGGAATCGAAGACTTTGAAGATAAACAAAAGGCTTTTTTTAACTTTGTTTTGGATAAATATGTGGAGATCGGCGTTGGATAATTGGAGCGGGATAATCTGCCTGGACTTATAGAATTGAAATATAAAACTATTGATGACGACATAGAAGAATTATGTTATACCGAACAGATTGTAGATATTTTTATATCTTTTCAAAAATATTTGTATTGATATATAAACAAAATGAAAAACACTGTGTATTTAAGTTTAGGGTCAAACGTCGGCGGCAGAACGGAAAATATTGTTTCCGCTTTGTCTTTTTTGCAAAGCAGTCTGTCTGTAAATATTGAGAAAATATCTTCTTTTTATGAAACGTCTCCTGTAGGTCCTAAACAAAGAAGTTTTTATAATATTGTAATTGAAGCGCAGACAGACTTAAAACCAGCTGATTTACTTTTATTTATAAAACAAGAGGAACATATTTTAGGACGGAGGAAGACGATAAGATATGGTCCGCGTGTTATTGATATTGATATTCTGTTTTTTGACAGAAAAATTATTGATCAAACCGACTTAACTGTGCCGCATAAAGAGATACAGAACAGACTTTTTGTTTTAATTCCGTTAAGTGAAATAGCGGGTGATTTTGTACATCCTGTTTTAAAACAGAAAATAAGCTGTATTTTATACGATAAATCATTGACACTTAAATGCCAAAAGGTTAAAATCATATAAACAAATATTGTAAATCAGAGTTTGAAAAATTGGGAATGGAATGAATAATGCTACAAAAAAATGGAGCTGATTTTTAAATGAATAAAAAAACGATTTTGACGATTTTAAAGAAAAAGCAATCTGGTGAAAAAATAACAATGCTTACCTGTTATGATTATGTTACTGCAAAGCTTATTTCCTCGCAGGATATTGATATGCTGCTTGTAGGAGATTCTCTCGGCAATGTCAAACTCGGCTATGAGAATACTCTTTCTGTTACAGTCGACGATATGATATACCATACAAAATCTGTAAAAAGAGGTAATGACGGCGCTTTGCTTATTACTGATATGCCGTTTATGTCTTATGAGATAACTATTGAGGATGCTGTTAAAAATGCGGCAAGAATTGTTAAGGAAGGCGGTGCGGAAGCAGTAAAAGTTGAGGGCGGAATTGAAATTGTAGATAGGATTAAGGCGATTTCAGACGCGAAAGTTCCTGTCGTCGGACATTTGGGACTTACCCCACAGTCGATAAATAAATTTGGCGGTTTTAAAGTTCAGGGAAGAACGGAAGAAGGGCGTAGGAAGCTGATTGCCGATGCGGAAGCACTGGAGAAAACCGGCGTATTTGCAGTAGTTTTGGAGGCTGTTCCCGAGCAGCTTGCAAAAGAAATTACGGAGCGGTTGAAAATTCCTACGATAGGCATAGGTTCAGGACGTTATTGCGACGGACAAGTTTTAGTTGTTGACGATATGCTGGGAATGTTTACTGATTATACTCCTAAATTTGTAAAAAGATACGCTGAAATCGGCGAAACAATAAGAACTGCAGTAAAAAACTATATAGATGAAGTAAAAAAAGGAAAATTTCCACGGGAAGAGAATACATATAAATGAAAATTATAAAAATTGCTTCGCAGATGCAGAAAATTGCTTTAAAACACATTAAAGACGGTGATGAAATAGGACTTGTCCCTACAATGGGAGCTTTGCATGAAGGTCATATTTCTTTGATTGCAAAGTCTGTAAAAAATGATGATATTACTATAGTGTCGATTTTTGTAAATCCGGTACAATTTTGTCCCAATGAAGATTATTTAAAGTACCCTAGACCTGCCAAAAAAGATAAGGAAATCTGTAAAAAAAATCATGTGGATTATGTTTTTATGCCTTCGGCAAATGATATGTTTCCGTCAGATCATAAAACTTTTATAGAAATAAAAACTTTGCAGGATATTTTATGCGGAGCATTCAGGATAAATCATTTCAGAGGTGTTGCCACAGTTGTTGCCAAACTTTTTAACATATCGTGTGCTGACAGAGCCTATTTTGGAATGAAAGATTTTCAGCAGCTTAAAATTGTAGAGAAAATGGGTAAAGATTTAAATTTTAGAACTAAAATTATTCCGTGTTCTGTCGTAAGGGAAAGAAACGGTCTTGCTCTTTCAAGCAGAAATTCTTATTTGAGCGCTGAAGAAAAAAAGCGAAGCTTAAATATTTCTAAAAGTTTAAAAGAAGCAGCAGAAGATTTTAAAAGCAGAGATTTAAATTTTGTCAAGAAAACTGTCATAAATAAACTCAAGAAAATACCGGGGAGCGAAATTGATTATGCTGAAATTGTAAATTTTGACGATTTGTCACCGGCAAATAAGAATACGAAAAAAGCAGTTTTTGCGGTAGCCGTATGGATAGGAAAAACAAGACTCATAGATAACATTATGATGATAAAGGATAAAGGCAGGTCAGGCCAATGATAAGATCGGACTATTTGATTATAGGGAGCGGTATAGCTGGTCTTAGTTTGGCTCTGAAAGCATCAAAAAACGGCAGCGTTTCTTTGGTTACAAAGAAAAAACTGTTTGATTCAGCTACGGGGAAAGCACAGGGTGGCATTGCCTGTATTACGGACGAGTCGGACTCTTTTGAGGCGCATATACGCGATACGATAGTTTCTGGAGCAGGTCTTTGCAATGAGAAGATGGTTGAAAAAATGGTTGCTGAAGGTCCAGAGAGGGTAAGAGAGCTTATATCGCTTGGCGTTGAATTTACGAAAAAAAAAGATTCTGATTTGGAGTTTGAGTTGGCTCTTGAGGGCGGACACAGCAAGAGAAGAATTCTCCATGCCGGAGATATAACCGGAAATGAAATAGAAAGAGTTTTGATAAGAAATATAGAAAAACATAAAAGTATAACTGTCTATGAATATCATACAGCAATAGATTTGATTTTAGATAAGGATAGAATTTGCAGGGGTGTATATGTTTTTGATAATGAAAATAATAATACGGAAATTTTTGAGGCGAAAGTAACAGTTTTAACTTGCGGCGGAGCTGGAAAAACGTATTTGTATACTTCAAACCCCGATGTTGCTACAGGTGATGCGGTAGCTATGGCATACAGAGCCGGAGCGGACATTGCAAATATGGAATTCGTACAGTTTCATCCGACGTGTTTATACAATAGTGCCGTTAAATCTTTTTTAATATCTGAAGCAGTGCGCGGTGAGGGCGCTGTTTTAAAACTTAGAGATGGCGGATCGTTTGTTGAAAAGTACAGCTCTCAAAAAGAACTTGCTCCGCGTGATATCGTGGCAAGAGCGATAGACAGCGAATTGAAATCCAGAGGCGAAAAATTTGTTTATTTGGATATCACCGCAAAGAATAAAGATTTTCTTATGAAAAGATTTCCGAACATCTACGCGAAATGCCTTGAATACGGCATAGATATTTCAAAAGATATGATTCCGGTGGTTCCCGCAGCGCATTTCTTCTGCGGTGGTGTTGTGATAGATGAAAACGGCAGGACTAGCATTGAGAATCTTTACGCAGCTGGGGAAACCGCGTGTTCCGGGGTACACGGAGCAAACAGACTCGCTTCAAACTCTCTGCTTGAGGGTGTTGTGTATGCAGACAGGGTATATAAAGACTCATTTCAGTTTTTAGGAAAAGAGTATTCAGAAATTGACGTCAAACCTATTGATGATACAAAGCCTTCTGTAAACAAATCTAACGTTTTTGTGCAGAAAAAGGAAGAATTGAGACGATTAACTTGGGATTATCTCGGTATTTCGCGTTCAAATGAGGGACTTTTGAAAGCACAGAAAAAAACAGATATTTTGAAAATTGAAATAGAGCAGTATTTCAAAGAAGTGCCCTTTACATTAGATGGGATCGAATTGAGAAACATGATGTTTATAGCAGAAATGATTGTGCGTTCCGCGATACAGAGAAAAGAAAGCAGAGGGCTGCATTTTAATACGGATTATCCGTTTCTTTTGCCGGATGTGAAAGATACAGTAATAAACATAAGATGAAGAGAATAAGTGGAAAAGAAAATATTATGGACATAATCAAAATTCGCGGCGCGCGGCAGCACAATTTAAAAAATATAGATATTGACATACCGAGAAATAAACTTATCGTGATTACGGGTTTATCCGGTTCCGGCAAGTCTTCTCTTGCTTTTGACATAATTTATGCCGAAGGTCAAAGAAGATATGTTGAATCTCTATCAGCTTATGCAAGACAGTTTTTGGAACTTATGGAAAAACCAGATGTGGATATTATTGAAGGTTTGTCTCCGGCAATTTCAATAAAACAAAGAAACCCGTCGCATAATCCGCGTTCTACAGTGGGAACAGTAACAGAAGTTTACGATTATTTAAGACTTTTGTTTGCAAAAGTAGGCGTTCCGCACTGTCCTAAATGCGGCAAGGCAATTCGTTCTCAGTCTGCTCAACAGATAATTGATGAAATTATGAAGATGCCATCCGCGACCGTAATTCATATTTTGTCACCGCTTATAAAAGGAAGAACTGGCACTTATGAGGAACTTTTTTCGCGGTTGGTAAAAAGCGGATATTCGAGAGTAAAAGTTGACAATGAAGTCTATCTGCTTGATGAAAAGATAGGGTTGGACAGATATAAAAAACATACTATAGGTATAGTGATAGACAGAATAATGCTTGATGAAAATTTGCGTTCAAGAGTCGCGGCTTCGGTTGAAACAGCTTTAAAAGAGTCAAAAGGGATAGTGTCTGTTGCCGTAATTAAAGGCGAGAAGTCTGTTGCTGAGACGGTTTACAGCGAGCAGTATGCTTGTACGGACTGTGGAATAAACCTCTCTGAGATTGAACCTAGACTCTTTTCTTTTAACTCGCCGTTTGGAGCATGTCCCGAATGCGGCGGACTCGGAAATAAAATAGAGATTGACGAAAATTTGGTAGTACCTGATAAAAACCGTTCCGTAAAACACGGTGCGATTATTGTATGGTCGGAGCCGATAACCACAAAAACTAGCAGATGGAAGAACAGTTGGGGTGGATATTACAGGGAACTTTTAACTGAAGCCGCAAGAAAAAATAAAATATCTTTGATTGTGCCTTGGAAAGAACTTATAAGAGAGCATCAGGAAATTCTGCTCTACGGGCAGGATGATTTTGAGGGTGTTATAACAAACATGCAGCGCAGATACAACGAAACAAAATCTGCTTTTGTAAGAGAAGAAATTTATAATAAATATATGAGCAGAAAAATTTGTCCGCGTTGCAGAGGCCAAAGGCTTAAAAGAGAAGCTCTTTCGGTTTTGGTTGACGGGAAATCAATTTCAGATATTACAAGAATGTCTGCTGAAAAATCTTTTGCTTTTTTCAATAAAATAAGATTTGGCGGTAGAGATAAAATTATAAGCAAAGATATTTTGAAAGAGATACGTGAAAGACTGCGGTTTTTAAATAATGTAGGTTTAGGATATTTAAGTTTGGAAAGAGAAAGCGGTACGCTTTCAGGCGGAGAAGCGCAGAGAATACATTTGGCGACGCAGATAGGTTCAGGCCTTACTGGAGTTTTATATGTGCTTGACGAACCGTCTATAGGTCTCCACCAGAAAGATAACGATAAACTTCTGAAAACTCTTATAAAACTTAGAGATTTGGGCAATACTTTAATTGTTGTTGAACACGATGAAGATACAATGAGAATGGCAGATCGCATAATAGATTTAGGCCCCGGTGCCGGAGTGCACGGCGGACATATAGTGGCTGAGGGAAACGCAAAAGAAATAGTAAAGTTTAAAAACTCTCTTACTGGTCAGTATTTAAAAGGCGCTTTGCAGATCCCGGTTCCCAAAAAGAGAAAACAACTTTCGGATAAATCTCTTACGGTTGAAGGCGCGGGGCAGTTTAATTTAAAAAATATAGATGTGCATATTCCTATCGGGCTTTTTGTCTGCGTTACCGGAGTGTCGGGAAGCGGTAAATCTACTTTAGTGCACGAAATAATATATAAAAATATTGCTCATAAACTTTATGGATCGAAAGAGAAACCCGGAAAATTTAAAAATATGGATGGACTTGAAAATATAGACAAAATTGTAATTGTCGATCAGTCGCCTATAGGAAGAACGCCCAGATCAAATCCCGTAACTTATACGGGCGCTTTTTCAATAATAAGGGATTTATTTGCGCGGGTTTCTGAGGCAAAAGCAAGAGGATATCAGCCGGGAAGGTTTTCTTTTAACGTAAAGGGTGGAAGATGTGAAAACTGTCAGGGTGACGGTACTTTGAAAATTGAGATGCAGTTTTTGCCGGACATTTATGTCAAATGCGATATTTGCGGCGGAAGAAGATTTAACGAGGAAACTCTGCAGATAAAGTATAAAGACAGAAATATCGATGAAATTTTAAATATGACGGTTGAAGAAAGCGTAAAGTTTTTTGAAAACATTCCTATACTTAAAAGAATTTTGTCGATGCTTGAAGACGTTGGTCTCGGGTATATAAGGATAGGGCAACAGGCTACTACGCTTTCGGGCGGGGAAGCGCAGAGAGTAAAGCTTGCAGCTGAACTGTCAAAAAGGGCTACTGGGAGAACAATGTATATTCTTGACGAACCTACTACTGGGTTGCATTTTGCCGATGTGAGTAAACTCCTTGAAGTGTTGCAAAGATTTTCTTATGCCGGAAATACCGTTCTTGTTATAGAGCATAATCTTGACGTTATAAAAACTGCCGATTGGCTTATTGATTTGGGGCCAGAGGGCGGTGAAAGAGGTGGCAGGCTTGTGGCTGAGGGCACTCCTGAAGATGTAATGAAAAATCCTAAATCTTTTACGGGATATTACTTGAGAAATCATATTAATCGTCATAAATAGCACGGCAAAAATATGAAATAATGTTGCCGTTAAACAGTCGGTTGCCCGTGTGGGGATAACACATCGTCGGTAAAAATTTTGACAGGTCGTCGGAATTTCTTATAGAGTGGCAGGTAAGAATATAAAAAAGCTTTTCATGCATAATAGAAAAGGAATGATAAAGTGCATTTAAATCTTATAGAAGGAATGTGTGTCCCGACTTGGGCGAACATTTACGGGCACGATAACTGCGACCAGACACAGTGCTTCAAAGATAGACAAGAAGGCGACTGCAGTAAGAACATTAAAAGAGTTGCTGAATGATTAAGAGTACTCTCTGTCCGATATGAAAAAGAACATTAGCGATTTGATAGAGAGTAAATAATGGTTCAATGGTGCGTTGTGTGTGGGATAAAACTGAGGACAGGATACTGAACAGGAGAGGTGGTTGTGAGAACAGGTTAAATAAGCTTATGGGATTTGAGAGAAAGGGATTTGCTAGAATTTGAGAGAATAGTAAATGGAAAAGATAGTGGCAGTAAGCTTGTTATGGAGGGGGGGCGGTAAAAGAATAAGGTTGTAGAACAAATTACAGGTTACAGAAGACACAAGGACTGTTTATAGGTTTGTTGGCGAAGAGAACGTCAATAAAGTTTTTTTTGGAAAGACATAAATCTAATTGATGGCAATAGAATACGGCGACTTCAGATATATAAAGCGGAACAAATAAACAAAAATGGATTAATCAAATGAATAAAGTATTACTAGTAACAGCAGGGCTTTTGCTTCTTGCCGGAGCGACATGAGAAGTATCCAGAAGTTTGTCCTTGCTTGGATAAACCAAGTTGACAAAAATTTTTAGAGTATTGAAAAAGAATTCTCTGTTATAGATGAGAATGACATTGATAAAGAGCTTGAGGATATTAAAAGAAAGTTTGTTATTGTGTGGGTATGAGAATTTTGCCAAGACTACAGAGAATTTTGAAGTACAGCCGAAATAGCTTGGCGAGAACAGACAAGGTCTGTAAATTATGGCTGGTAATATTACTTCGATACAAAAACGTCTAGATAACCAAGCTGCAGTTATTGAGAAAGAAATTAAACATACTAACAAGACGTTCGGGTGCGAGAAAATTCCCAACAAAGTTATAAACATGCCAGACCAAAGTCAAGAATAGGGTGTTAAGAAAACATCGCCTTTGACTTCACCTTCATTTTTTAGAGAAGAGCTGACGGGAAAAGAGATGGAGAAGAAGTACAATAAGTACATAGTTGTTATACCGGAAGAAGACTATCTCGATAATCAGCAAAACGAGATAATATCAAGATGATAATGAATGAAAAAAGGTAGTGGCAGTACAAGCAGAGATAAGGTTCACGTCGGAGTTTTCTGATGTGTACGATATGATTGAAACAACTAAAAACTGTGTGTATCTTGCAGGCAACGCTGGTACAGGGAAATCAACTTTCCTGCGGTACTTCAAAGATCATACAAAAAAGAGAGTAGCGGTTCTTTCACGACAGGTATAGCCGCACTC
>LQAB01003900.1_pt1 | contig 15682 bp, 10 predicted proteins | sample 654521 | NCBI WGS metagenome assembly LQAB01 (sample SAMN00762031, study PRJNA78659) | termite gut metagenome | isolation source: bacterial endosymbionts found in Trichonympha flagellates filtered from... | host: Zootermopsis nevadensis | place: USA: Mt. Pinos, Los Padres National Forest, CA ... | reverse complement strand
CTGGCAATTTCTGCATATGTAAATAAACAGTTATAACGGATCTGTTTAAACGTCAAAATAATTCAAAAACCGCCCGGCTTCAGCCGGTCTGAAAATCTCACAATTAAATATGCCATTATGAATTACTTAAAAGAAGACGTTATCGCCGCCTTATCAACTGCTGCCGGAAAATCTGCAATAGCAGTTATCCGCCTGTCCGGTGAAAATTCGTTTCAGATTATAGACAAAATATTTAAAACTCATTCTGAACCGGAACAACAAGTTAAGCACGGATACATTACAGACGGAATAGAGAAAAAAGACGAAGTGCTGTGCACTTTTTTTAAAGCACCTCATACATATACCGGGGAAAATTTAGTAGAAATCGCAACACACGGAAATCCTGTAATAATAAACGAAATTTTAAATCTCTTATATAAAAACGGCGCAAGACCCGCAGAACCCGGTGAGTTTACCTACAGAGCATTTTTGAACGGTAAAATGGATCTTACGGAAGCGGAAGCCGTATGTGCTCTAATAACAAGCAAAACAAAAATGTCCGCAAAAGCCGCTCTAAATAGTCTTTCGGGAGAATTCTCTTCAAAAATAAAAAACATCAGAGATGCCGTTACAAATCTTATTGTTTTTATGGAAGCAAATTTAGACCATCCCGATGAAGATATTATGTTTTTATCGCGCGGTGAAAAACTTTCAAGGCTCGATTCTCTCATAAGAGATATACAAAATCTTTTAAATTCTCATAAAACGGGGGAAATTTTACAGCAGGGAATAAAAGTCGCAATTATAGGCAAACCTAATGCCGGCAAATCGTCGCTGCTCAATGCAGTTTTAGGCAAAAACAGAGCGATTGTCACAGATATTGCAGGAACTACAACAGATACCGTTGAAGAAACAATAGATTGTTGCGGCATTCCTCTTACAATCACAGATACCGCAGGCATCAGGGATCGCGCTGAAAATTTAATAGAAATCTTAGGACAGGAAAAAACTAGAGAAACTGTATGTAAAGCCGACATATTAATATGGGTATTTGATTCCTCTTCTGAACCGGACTGTAATGACACCGAAATAGCAGATTTTTTAAAAAAGTCCGATTTAACTATACCTATTATATGCGCATTAAACAAAAGTGATTTACCACCTCTATTCTCATCCTCTCTCCTAAACAAAGCGAATAAGACGGAGGTGAAAATCTCCGCTAAAACAGGAGCGGGAATTGCTGATCTGTTAGACGAAATTGTAAAAATCGCCGGTGTTTCAGAGTCTAAAAATGATTATCTAATGATAAATTCCCGTCATTTTATTTTGCTGCAAAACACTTTAGAATCCCTAATAAGAACAAAACAGGCGCCATCTGTAAAAGATGCGGATGAAATTGCCTGTTTTGAAGCTCTAAACGCTCAAACAGCATTAAACGAAATTTTAGGGATAAATGTGAAACAGGACATTTTAGACACGATTTTTTCCACTTTTTGTATAGGCAAGTAAACGGTTTTTTCTTTTCATAAAGAATTTAACAACGTATTTCCAGCATTTCTATTTCAGATAAAAAATGCTATAATATATGGCAAAGGTATTCTAGTTTAAACGCAGGAAATATAAATGACTATAATTCTTCAGATACTTGGTATTGCAGTTGGATTTGGATTCTTAATTTTTATACATGAGCTGGGACATTTTCTTGCTGCAAAAATGTGTAAAGTCAAAATATTAACTTTTGCTTTCGGTTTCGGTCCGGATTTAATAAAGCACACTTATAACGGCACAAAATACTGCATAAAGATTATTCCTTTCGGCGGATTTGTTAAAATGGCAGGTGAAAATCCTGAAGAAGCCACAGGCGGTGATGGAGAATACTTATCTCTTAAATGGTATAAAAAAATATGGATATCATTTGCAGGCCCTTTTTTTAATTATATCTTGGCTGTTTTTCTTTTTGCTCTTGTTTTCAATGTATGGGGCGTGATAAAGATACCTACAGATCTTTCCGTAGGCACTGTAGTCAAAAATTATCCTGCCGAAACCGCAGGAATTATGCCCGGAGATAAAATAAAATCAGTAAATGCAGTTGAAATAAATACATGGAACGATCTGAGTGTCAATTTAAAAGACAAAGCGAATAAACAAACTTCTTTTTCAATAGAGAGAGGGGATACTTCTTTTGAATTAAGCATGGTTGTTGCAAAAAACCATGTAACAGGAACAGGAACAATAGGCATAACTCCGGTAAAAATAAAAGCGGGTTTTTTGAAATCTATACATCTCGGAGTTGAAGCCTCAATAGTTAACACAATCGTGCCTGTTATGTATCTTGCGGGTAAAGTTATATCACTGGAAAAGCCAGAAATTTCAGGACCTATCGGCATTATGCAGATTATGGCAAACGCTGCAAAAACGGGAATGCAGGATTATTTAAGATTAATTGCAGTTATATCAGTTGCTTTGGGGTTATTTAATCTTTTCCCTATTCCTATGGTTGATGGCGGGATAATATTATTATTTCTTGTCGAAGGAATTATAAGAAAACAGATAAGCATAAAAGTCATTCAAGTTTATAATACAATAGGATTGATTCTTATGATAGGCATTTTCTTTTTTGCGACATACAGCGATTTGCTGAGATTAGGTATATGCAGATTATTCGCTAAGTAGTTAATACTTACTCTAAACCTGTCTCAGAATATAATTCCCGGTATTTAGGGGCGGAGATCCCCAGAGAAACAATTTTTCAAATTTTCCGATAAATCTAAAAACCCGGTGAAAATAAAGCCTTTTCTTGATTTAAAGCATAATATATGCAGGAAAAAGTATGCGCCAAAAAGACGGACAAAACTTTTTAATAGACAATAACATTGCAAATAACATCATTAAAGCTGCAAATTTAGAGAAATACGACGAAGTCCTTGAGATCGGACCAGGCAAAGGCATTTTAACAAAGATTATACAGTTACAGGTTAAATATTTAACCGCAGTTGAAACAGATGGGATTCTGTCCCAGCAATTAAATCATTATTTTTCTTTTCACGGTGCCCGGAATATCAAAATTATAAATGCGGATTTTCTAAAATACAATATCCCAAACACCGAACTCAAGGTTATTTCCAACCTTCCGTACAATGTCGGCACGGCAATAATTCAAAAAATCCTGCCTATAAAAAACTGGACTACCGCCGTTTTTATGCTTCAAAAAGAAGTCACACAGCGGCTTGCTGCCAGGCCGGGCAGCAAGGCTTACGGTTATATTTCAATATTTACTTCATATTATGCCGATTGCAGAATTTTATTTGACGTTTCACCTAGATGTTTCAACCCCCCTCCAAAAATTATTTCTTCCGTTATAAAACTTACAAATAAAGCGACAGAGTCGCCTGACCCGGTTTTTTTTGATTTCGTAAAACATGCTTTCAAAACGCGCAGGAAGACAATTCTAAACTGTTTAAGTTCATTTAAAAATTTAGAAAAGAGCAAAGCCGCACATATTCTCGACGCTTGCGCTTTAGACCCATTTTTAAGACCGGACAAGCTTTCAACTCCAGATTTTTTACGCTTGACAGACGAAACGAGAAAACATACAATTTATACTGTATAAAACATCTTTTTTCATTAAAAATCACTTAATTCTTTTCCGTTTTTGATTAAATTGTTTATAGTTGTAAATAACTTGGGGATTATATGAGAATTTCCGTATCTGATTTATGGCAAAAGGTCATAAACAATATTAAATTGTCCGTAACTCCTGAAACTTATAATTTGTGGATTTCACCTGTAAAACCCCTAATCCTTGAAAACAATATTTTTACTTTAGAAGTGCCAAATATCTATTTTTCGCAGTGGATAATAAACAACCAACAAAAAAATATTGAACAAATTTTATCCGATTCATGCGGACAACAAATAGTTTTAGAGTTAAAACCGCAACAAAATATATCAAATATAATAAAAAAAGTTGAAGATATGCCTGGTCATGAAGATGTTCAAGCGCCTATAATACAAAAAGATCAGATAAATCCTAAATACATTTTTTCCGGTTTTGTTGTTGGCGCTTCAAACAGATTTGCACACGGGTGTTCAGAAGCAGTTGCAAAAAATCCCGGCAAACAGTTTAACCCTTTATTTCTTTACAGCGGAGTAGGACTAGGCAAAACACATTTGTTAAACGCCATAGGCAATTACCTAAAACAGTCACCGCCAAAACTAAAAGCTCTTTACGTCACCTGTGAAAAATTCGTTACGGAATTTATAGAGTCAATACGGTTTGATAAAATATCATTTTTCAAAAGCAAATACAGAAGTTTGGACTGTCTATTGATAGACGACATACAATTTCTGCTAGGTAAGGAAAGCTCGCAGGAAGAATTTTTCCATATGTTTAATAGTCTCTTTAATTTAAAAAAGCAAATAGTCATCTCTTCCGACAGACCGCCTAAAGAGCTTAAAGGCGTTGAAGAAAGACTCATTTCAAGATTTGAATGGGGCATTATAGCTGATATACAGCCGCCGGATTTAGAAACAAGAATCGCGATTTTACGCAAAAAAGCCGAAGAAGAAAAAATATACATCCCAGATGACGTTACTTTATATATAGCAACACAGATCAAATCAAACATAAGGCAGCTTGAAGGATCGCTTCTGAGAATAACAGCTTTTTCAACATTTACAGGAACACCTTTGAATGTGAGTTCTGCACAAAAAATGCTTAAAGACATCATTAAAATAGACAACTCTGAACATATAACAATAGAAAATATACAAAAAGCCATTTCCGACGACTTCAACACAGACATAAAAGATATGAAATCAAAACGTAGGACAGACGCCGTTTCATTTCCAAGACAAATCGCAATGTACCTCGCAAGAACGTTGACCGATGAATTTTCAACTAATACTATAGGCGAAGCGTTCGGTGGAAGAGATCACTCAACTGTCATGCACGCCTGTAACAAAATAAAATACAAAATGGACTCCGATCCGTATTTCAATGCCAAAATCAATAAAATTATCAAAAAAATACGAAGCAGGCAATAAAAATAACAACTCTGTAAATAGAACGTAAAAAATTGGTATAATATAAAAATAAACTAATAGTTCTAATAACTCCATTGCTTTATCAACATAGTTATCTTCATTAAATTTTTATAAATTTTGTTTAATAATTATACTTTTTCAGCACTTAAAAAAACTTATAAACAATATACAGGACATTATAATAACTAATATACTTTTATAGAAATTTGGGAGAAAATAGATGAAAGTAATTTGTGGAAAAGAGGAACTAATAAGAGGAATTCAGATAGTATCTCCGGTGACACCATCTAAAAACACACTCCCTGCATTGTCGAATTTTCTATTTGAAACCGAAAGAAACAAAATAAAACTCTCATTTACTGACCTTGAAGTAGCCGTACAGTGTTATATTAAAGGAGAAATAATAGAAGACGGCGGAATTACGATACCTTCTAAGAGATTTGCAGATATTATAAAAGAACTTTCTGCCGACAACGAAATAGAAATTAAATCTGATGAAACAAATCAGATAAATGTTAAATCTGGAAGATCAAAATTTAATCTTATGGGGATTTCAAAAACAGAATACCCTGTGATACCGGAACCTCCTGAGAAAAACAGTTTTAAGATTAAAAGAGAAATATTTGCCTCGATGCTTAAAAAGACTGGTTTTGCGGCGTCAAGAGATTCGCAGAGGTATGTCTTAAACGGGGTTTATTTTGTACTTAGAGATGGTAAACTTGAAATAGTTGCCACAGACGGTAGGAGGCTTGCTTACGTTAAGACTGATGTAACACAAGCAGAAATAAAAGGAAGAGCCATTGTTCCGACAAAAGCAGTAAATGATATATTAAGACTTCTTTCTTTAGATATAAAATCTGAAAATATAAAAATCAGTATTGCAGACAACCGGATTTCTGTAGAAATTGACGATATAACTATGCTTTCAACACTTGTGGAAGGAGTATTTCCAAACTATGAGCAGGTTATACCTAAAAAATTAGATTTGAAGATAAAACTTAACGTAAAAAATGCACTTACTGCGGTAAAACAGATGGCTCTTTTAACAGATAACCGTCTTTCGTCAGATAGATCTTCAGCAGTGAAGTTTTATTTTAGTCAGGATCTTTTGAAAATCTCAGCTTCGTCAGCTGGAATCGGTTCAGGCGAAACCGAACTTGAAATTGAATATAAAAATGATCCGGCAGAGATTAATTTTAATCCCAACTTTATAAAAGAAATTCTTCAAAGTATTGATGAAGATTTAGCGATATTTGAATTTAGTAATTCTTTAAATCCTGCGGTAATATCTCCTGAAACGGATGAAAACTATTTTTGTGTCGTGATGCCTATGAGAGTATAGTGGTGTCTTGGACACGGTCTGAGGAAATAATTAGTTTATTAAAGAAAAATCTGGGTTTGGACGAGGATTTTTTTACTATAAGAAAAATCTGGGAGAAAGAGATAGGTATAGGCGGCACTGAAATATACGGATATAAAAGCGGTACGATTTTTGTACAGACGCAGAGTTCAGCTGCAAGCTTTGAGCTTACAGCTCGCAAAAAAGAAATAATAAAAAAATTAAACCAGTATATTGGCAGTTCAAAAATAAAGAATATAAAAGTAAAAATAAAATAACATATCAAGTCAAATAAAAAGTTGAATAACATTAAAAGGATTTTTCATGGCAAATGAAAAAGTAAAGAATGGAAGTTCTGAAAAGGACAGTTATGGTGCATCTAACATTCAGATTCTTGAAGGATTAGAAGCGGTACGTAAAAGACCTGCTATGTATATTGGTTCTACAGGCAGTCAAGGACTTCATCATCTTGTTTACGAAGTTGTTGACAATTCGATAGATGAAGTTCTTGCGGGATATTGCAAAAATATTGGCGTTACTATTCATCCTGATAATTCTATAACGGTGCTTGATGACGGGCGCGGAATTCCTGTTGATCCGCATCCTGATCCGAAATTTAAGGACATATCGGCTTTGGAAATAGTACTTACCAAGTTACACGCAGGCGGTAAATTTGATAAAAATTCATATAAAGTTTCAGGGGGTCTTCATGGCGTAGGCGTATCGTGCGTGAATGCGTTAAGTGATTTGCTTAAAGTTGAAGTCTACCGCAACGGAAGAGTTTACGTACAGAATTATTCAAAAGGCAAGCCTTTGGGATCTGTTAAAGAATCCGGCGTAACGGAAGAAAGAGGTACTAAAGTTACATTTCATCCCGATCCGGAAATTTTTTCAGTAATGACGTATTCATTTGATATTCTTGCAAACAGGTTGAGAGAGCTTGCATTTTTGAATGCTGGTACGCATATCAGAATTGCAGATGAAAGAGATGATAAGGAGTATATTTTTGATTATAACGGTGGTATAAAGACTTTTGCACAGTATTTGAATACAAATAAGAATGTTATTAATAAAGATCCTATTTATTTTGTGAAAGAAAAAGACGATGTGTATGTAGAAATTGCGATGCAGTACAATGATTCTTATAATGAACGTATTTTTACTTTCGTAAATAACATAAATACTGTAGAGGGCGGAACTCATTTGTCGGGATTTCGCTCCGCTTTGACGAGATCGATCAATGAGTATATCAGAAAAAACGAAGTTTCAAAAATTAAGGATTTAAAACTTTCCGGCGAGGATGTTCGCGAGGGACTCACTGCCATCATCTCAATTAAAGTTCAAAATCCTCAGTTTGAAGGTCAGACTAAAACAAAATTGGGAAATTCCGAAGTTGAAGGTATAATGCAGTCTGTTGTCGGTAACGCGCTCACAACTTTTTTGGAAGAAAATCCGGGCATTACAAGCAAGATTTTAGATAAGGCGATTAACGCTGCGGAAGCAAGAGAAGCTGCAAGGAAAGCAAGGGAACTCACAAAAAGAAAAGGGGTGCTTGATTCGGCATCCCTTCCTGGAAAACTTGCGGACTGTTCTGAAAAAGATCCGCAAAAAACAGAACTATTTATTGTTGAGGGAGATTCTGCGGGCGGTTCTGCAAAACAGGGCAGAGACAGGTCATTTCAGGCTATACTTCCTTTAAAAGGCAAAATTTTGAACGTGGAAAAGTCTCGCCTTACGAAAATGCTTGCAAACGATGAAATAAGAACGCTGATTACCGCAATAGGCGCGGGTATAGGCAAGGAAGAACTGGATTTGAATATTAATAAAGTTCGTTATCATAAAATTATTATTATGACCGATGCCGATGTTGATGGTGCCCATATAAGAACGTTGTTACTGACGTTTTTTTACAGGCAGATGCCTCAACTTTTGGACAAAGGTTATATATACATAGCGCAACCTCCTCTTTATAAAGTTAAAAGGAATAAAAAGGAGATATATTTGGACTCTGAAGAGGAACTTGACAAATTCTTATTTCAGCAGGCGCTCGACGGATTGTCAATGTCGTTTATACGAGACGGCGTAGAAATAAAAGAGATTGCTGATAAATCGCTGCGCAAGATAGTTGCAAATATAAGCGAACTCGATATACTCTTAAAAAAGCTGCGGGAAAAAGAAGTTAGTTGGAAAGAATATCTCAAATTCAAAAAAGAGGGAAAACTGCCGCTTTACAGGACGGTGAAAGATGGTAGCGTAGAGTATATTTATTCCGATAAAGAGTGGAAAGAATTTAAGGATCAGTTGCTTGAAAAACGAAGAGAACTTCTTGCTTCGCATGGCGAGCTTGCCGAAATTACCGAAAATCTTAAAACTGGCGAAGTGATGCCGAAATATAAAGATTTATGGGAACTTCCGCGCGTAAATAGTATTGCAGAGCAGCTTGAAGAAGAGGGTTTGCATCTGGAACATTACAGTGAAACGCACGCAAAACCGGTTTATAGGCTTCAAGACGTCGAAAAGAAAATTCGAGGAGAAATTTACGAGCTGTGTTCTACGACAGAGCTTATTGAAACTATAAGAAAGTTAGGTAATAAAGGTGCTACTATCCAGAGATATAAGGGGCTTGGAGAAATGAACCCAAGTCAGCTTTGGGAAACTACAATGGATATAAAAAACAGAAAACTTTTGCGGGTAACTCTTGAGGATGTCGTCGAAACAGACAGAGTGTTTACGACTTTAATGGGTGATCAGGTTGAACCGAGAAGAATGTTTATACAGACGCATGCTCTTGACGTAAGAAATTTGGATATATAGATGGCGGGATATGCTGGTGTCGGAGGTAAAAGGGAAAAGTAAAATAACTGCTGTTTCAAACTTTCAGTATTTCGTGCCCCCCCCCATACGATTTTAAAGATTGTAAAGAAAAATATAAAAAATATTCAAAAAGTGGGAACTTTGACTTTTTTTATCTGCCATATTAAGGGGACGAAGTCCCCGAAATATTCAGTCTTTTATTTTTTGAGATAGAAAGTAGATGTCAAAGTGTTGTCTCCATTCTTTTGGAGAATGATTAAAGTAACAGCAGATTATAGGAGAGAGATCTGCATAATGATGCCTTTTTCTTTGCAGTTAAGAGTTTGCGGTGAAAGATATAAATTAAAATCTTAAGTATAGGCGATATAAAGATAAAGTAAAAAATTATAAACAAATAAAATAGATTCCATAATTCAGGAATGCAAATAAGAGGTTGGAAATGCCAAATGAAAAGAACATAAAAGATGAACAGGAAATATTGCCGTCAAGTATTGTTCCGCGAAACATTGAAGATGAAATGAAAGATTCTTACATTGATTACGCTATGAGCGTAATTGTCGGAAGGGCGTTGCCAGATGTGCGCGATGGTTTGAAGCCGGTTCACAGAAGAATACTTTATGCGATGAAAGAAATGGGGTTAAAGCACAATACAGCATATAAAAAGTCAGCAAGAATCGTCGGAGATGTGCTTGGTAAATACCATCCTCATGGCGATTCTGCAGTTTACGGTGCTATGGTCAGAATGGTACAGGATTTCTCTTTAAGGTATCCGATGATTGACGGTCAGGGAAACTTCGGAAGCATAGACGGCGATTTTGCCGCTGCTATGCGTTATACCGAAGTGAGAATGGATGCAATTACCGATGAAATGCTTGCGGATTTAGATAAAAATACTGTTGATTTTATTCCTAACTATGATGGTTCTTTAAAAGAGCCTGCGCTACTTCCCACAAAACTTCCCAGTCTTTTGATTAACGGTTCTGCAGGTATTGCCGTAGGTATGACTACAAATATTCCTGCCCATAATATAGCAGAAGTCAGCGATGCGTTAATGGCTTTGATTGACGACGGAGAGCTTTCAGTTTCAGAAATTGCAAAATATATTAAGGGGCCGGATTTTCCGACAGGTGCAATAATTTTAGGAAAGAGTGGCATTAAAGACTATATGGAAAAAGGCAGAGGTTCTGTAAAAATCAGAGCTAAAATCGAAATAGAAGAATTTAAAAGTGGTAGAGAAGCCGTTATAGTAAATGAAATTCCTTATCAGGTAAATAAAGCAAATCTTATAACTTCCATTTCTGATTTGGTAAAAGATAAAAAAATTGACGGAATTGCAGATTTACGTGATGAATCTGACCGTGACGGTATAAGAATAGTCATTGAAATTAAAAAGGATGCGAATGCGCAGGTTGTTTTAAACCAGTTGTACAAACACACCCAGCTGCAGGCGTCTTTCGGCGTTATAATGCTTGCGCTTGTGAACAATAGACCCAAAGTGATGGATGTTAAAGAAATTTTAATGCATCACATTGAGCACAGAAAAGTTATTATTATAAGAAGAGCAAAATTTGATTTACAGAAAACCGAAGCAAGATCCCATATTTTAGAAGGATTAAAAATAGCGATTGATAATATTAACGCTGTTATCAAAATTATAAAAGAATCCGCCGATGAGGATAATGCGCGTGTAAGTTTGATGTCAAAATTCCGCTTAACTAAAGTTCAGTCCGAAGCTATTTTAGAAATGAAAATCCGTCAGCTGACCGGACTAAAGAGAAAAGAGATCGATGATGAATATTTAGAGGTAATAAAACTTATTGAGAAAATTCGTTCTATTCTGGCGGACCCCAAGAAGGTTTTGGATATAATTAAAAATGAAGTCCTTGATATAAAGAAAAAGTACGGCGATGAAAGAAGGACGCAAATTCAAGCCGCGGAAGCCGATTTTGATATTGAAGATTTAATTCAGAAAGAGGAAGTTGTGGTGACAATGTCGCATGTCGGATATATTAAACGCATACCGCTTGACACTTACAAAGCGCAGCACAGAGGCGGACGCGGAATAACTGCGATGAACACAAAAGAAGAAGATTTTGTCGAAAACTTATTTATTACAAGTTCTCATTCATATATACTGTTCTTTACAACGCGCGGAAGATTGTACTGGTTGAGAGTTTACGAAGTCCCGGAAGGAGCGAGAACGTCAAAAGGAAAAGCTATAGTAAATCTCTTACAGCTGCAGGGAACAGAAGAGAAAATTACCGCGGTGATTCCGATAAGATCTTTTAATCCTGAAGATATTAAAGACGAATGTCTGCTGATGTGTACGAGAAACGGCATAATTAAGAAAATTGCGCTTGATAAGTTTGTAAACCCGAGAAAACGCGGCATAATAGCGATTAAACTTGAAGCAGGCGATATTTTAACGGAAGTAAAAGCGATAAATAAGAACCCCGAAATTATAATAGCTACAAAAAAAGGCAATGCTATTAGATTTAAAGAGAGCGATATAAGAGCGATAGGCAGAGCCGGTCATGGCGTAAAGGGGATAAGGCTTGAAAAAGGCGACGAAGTTATAGGCATGGAAGTTTTTTCCCCTGACGATATTTTCCTTTCGATCTCCGAAAGCGGTTATGGCAAAAGAACAAAAGTAGGCAAGTATCGTCTGCAGAAAAGAGCGGGACGCGGTGTTATAAATATGCAGACTACAAAAAGAAACGGAAATATTGTAGGTATTAAAAAAGCAAATGCCGGAGAAGAGGTAATGATAATGACCCAAAACGGCATAACGATAAGACTTAGAGTGAACAGTATTTCTATTATAGGCAGGAAAACTCAGGGCGTACGCCTGGTGCGGCTTGATGACGGGGACAAAGTGGCGGTAGTTGCATGTGTGGTGAAAGCTGAAAACGGCGAAGAACCGCAAAATGCTGTAGAAAAAGTTGAAAAAGAAAGTTGATAAGGCAGATAGATAATAAAGAAAAAACTGAAAGAGAAAGTGGTTTTATATAAAATCATTAGTATGCTAAAAATTTGAAGATATGAAACTATAAGGATTTTAAAATAAATTGAAATAGACCGATGAGACAGCCGAAAGTTGAAACTTATCGGTCAGTAAAAGTCATCACAAAAAACAGGCAAGTATATAACCTGCACTTAGCAGATAGCAAAAACAATCTGTTTTTTCAACTGCTTTTTTAAGCGATAAAAGGTGCTTATAAACAGGCAGTAAATATACTATCTGAAACCGACCGTGCAAACGGACATTTATCAGCTTCGCTGATTAGTTTTGTTCATATTCAATAAACTGGTATCAACGGGAATTATAAACCGAGAAATAATATTTTTACCAAAGTATGGTTAACTTCCTCTGGTAATGAATTAAATCTTAATTCTAATTATGTTTAGGCATATTAGAAACAAAATGCTTTTTGCTCTAGTTATAGCACAACATTAAATGCCTTTCCTCTGACAATCTATCATAGGGGTAATTCACAATTATCCTGTTTTTTTTGATAACCAAACGGGGACCCTTTTTAGATAATCTGACATATCGACAATTATCCAAAGCAAATCATGAAGCAAGCAATGTCCGTCGACATCATAAAACACATGCGGATTTTTTTATTTGTTATTTTTATTTTTTTTCATTTCAGATATTCTGTATAATACATAAACAATCAGTATCCAAAGGGGTACTGCGACAGCTTGTCTGATCATTCCGTGATGCAGTATTGCCATAACAATCAAGATGAAAAGGATAAACGCAAATATCAAATAATTTGTGTAAGGATAGAGAGGCGAGGGAAACAAAGTTTTGTAATTTTCAAGATTTTTTTGTTTTTTAAACTTTATGTGAGACATTGCAATCAGACCCCAGTTAACAAGAATGCAAACAACCACAAAGCTTATAACTGTTTGAAAGGCATCAAACCAGTTTGGCATAAAGTAGTTTAACGGAACAACTAAGAAAGTCAAGGTGCCAGATAGCATCTGTGCAGCGGCAGGCACGCCTTTTTTAGTTGTTTTTGCAAAAATCTGCGGAGCGGAATTTTGCAGGGCAAGTCCATAAAGTGTACGACTATTGCTGTAAATACAACTGTTATAAACTGATAACGCAGCGCTTAAAATTACGAAATTAAGAGCCCATGCGGCATGTTTAAAACCTATTTTGTCAAATATCATTACAAAAGGACTGTCAATCGTGTGCAGATTACTCCAGTGGTACAGCGATAAAAGTACAATAATAGAGCCGATATAAAAGGCCAAAATACGAAATACCACTTGGTTTACGGCTTTAGGAATAGTTTTTTGAGGATCGGCAGTTTCTGCGGCTGTAATTCCTATGAGTTCCAGTCCGCCAAAAGCAAAAGTTATTATCGGAATAGCTGTCAAAAGCCCGATAATACCGTGCGGAAAAAATCCACTTAAAGCAGGATCGCCTGCGTGTTCGCCGATAGTTGCCGCCATCCATAAATTTTCAATGGTTGCGCCGTCAACTAAACCGGGATTTATAATTAATATGTATCCGCCTGCCAGAATCATAGCGCAGATTGCAGTTACTTTTATAATTGAAAACCAAAATTCTATTTCAGCGTAAGCCTTTACTGCTGCTAAATTTATTGCATTTATAAGTATAAAAAAGAGTAAAGCTGTTTTCCATGTTGCCAATGTTGGAAACCAGTACTGCGCGTATGCTGCTACAGCGGTCAGTTCCGCTATACCGACAAGAACATATTGAATCCAGTAATTCCATCCTGATAAAAATCCCGGAAATTTCCCCCAATATTTATAAGCAAAATAGCTAAAAGATCCCGTCATAGGCTCTTCTGTTTCCATTTCGCCAAGCTGGCGCATAGTTAAGAAAATTGAAATCCCGGCAATCAGGTATCCCAAAATAACCGAGGGACCTGCCGCAAAAATTGCGCTTCCTGTTCCTAGAAATAAACCGGTCCCGATGGCGCCACCGATTACAATAAACTGAATGTGGCGGTTTTGAAGTTTGCGTTTCAAGCTGCTCTCTTGAGGCTGTTTCATAATAACTCCAGTAAAAAATTTAATTTTAAAGGGGGATTTTCACGTTATTATAGCAAAGAATTGTCGATCAATTCACCTGAGAGGGGAATACCTGTAATATTGAGATACAGTTCGGTTCTTTGTTTATCACATTGAAAGTAAACAGGAATTAATATCAATAAAAGAATGGCGAATTTAGTCTACTGGACCTCAACGATTTGCTTTAATATTTATAAATAGAATGGATAGTTTTGCCAGAACGCTTCCTTTTTGGCAATATGCCTCCTTAATCCCGGTATTGATCTGGCATTAGCCGTGTCTAAAAGTCAAATTTATATTTCTGTCCTTTTGTTAAGTCAAGCGGTTAGTATGACCTTTCTTTGAAATTTTTTAGCATAACTCTTATTTTCCTCTTAAATAGTTCTTATCCGGCAATGCTCTGCCCTTAAGGTATGCGCTTGTTAAAAACTGCGGCTATTTATAAAAAAAGAATCTTTTGCTGAAATTTGAACGCTGCCGGGGAGATCTTTCTGCTTTTTCATTTAAAGCTTTAAGCAGTTCTTATCATATTAAGAAAAGTTGTAAATTCTTTGAAATTTTCTGATGTTGTAAACCTGGACATCTGCGCTGGACAGAAAGGCAAAGAAAATTTTTGTGCGGCAGTTTATGATTACTCAAATCAGCTGTCAAAATTGTTGCATAAATCGTACGATGACATAAATTCAGGTAATAAGAAAGATGAAAGCGCTTATAAAGAAGAAAGCGTATCGCGTATAACAATCAAAAAATATAAGAGACAAAAGAAGAGCTGTTTACGGAGCAAAAGATCTGAAAGCCGGATTAGAAGTTTCGAGAAAAACAAAAAAAGAGAATGAACTTAATCTTAATAATGCAGAATTGGGAGCTGCCAGAGATACCGTTATTGAATTGCGTAGACAAGCTGGATATGTTGAGCTACAATCTGCCATGAAGATTGACCTAAACTCCTATATAAGACTAAAAAAGGAAGCAAAAGTTCTGAGAGATGTCGCAAATGAAATTGAAAAAGAGAATTCATATTCGAAAATGACAAGATGGTATTGCTCTTTCTATAGTAACACCGGGAAAATGTGGCATGGTAAAAGCAAACGAAAAGTTAGAGGAGAAATTCAACAGCAGAAGAAATAATTAAAGCGGATAATGAAACGAAAGAAAGAATTATGAATTTCAGAGTTGTCAATAATACTGTTAAGCTGCGCGGACTAGCGAAAAATTTTGAATTGGAAGCTGGTCGCAGCCTCTCTTATAGAGCTGATGGCTAAGGCGGTTGCTTTTAGAAATGCCGCAGATAAAATTAGTAAATAAAAATATTAAATATAATATTGTCAAAAAAGAGATGGATATAGATAACTATCCAGAATCAAGAGTCATCAGTAAAGTAAAAGAAAGAGGTAATATTTACGGAGCAGATAAGTTGTTAACGTTGAAAGAAAATGCCGGACGGGATCT
>LQAB01016033.1_pt1 | contig 15739 bp, 7 predicted proteins | sample 654521 | NCBI WGS metagenome assembly LQAB01 (sample SAMN00762031, study PRJNA78659) | termite gut metagenome | isolation source: bacterial endosymbionts found in Trichonympha flagellates filtered from... | host: Zootermopsis nevadensis | place: USA: Mt. Pinos, Los Padres National Forest, CA ... | reverse complement strand
TTGAAGATTTTCACGGATTTTTTGCGGGTCTACATCGCCGGCCACTGCAATAATGGTATTTTTTGGACAAATCAACTGTTTATAACTTTTTCGAAGGTCCTTGGCCGTTAGCTGGGAGACGGTTTCTTGAGTGCCTAGTTGTTCTCGGCTGTAAGGATGGCCGTCTGGGTAGAGGCGCCGGGCTAGAAGGCGGAAAACCCGGCCGGGTAGATATTCATCCTGGACTTTGATTTCGGCCAGGATTTCCGGGCGTACAGTTTCTACATCGGCGTTACTGAAAGCTGGGCTAGTCAAAACCTCGGTGAAAAGTTTTAAGCCTTCGCTTAGATGGGTAGATAGAAAAGAGGCGGAGAGACCAGTTGAGTTGCGTCCAGAAAAGGCGGTAATGGAGGCTCCTATATCTTCGGCGGCTCGTGAGAGCGCCTGGGCTGGTTTATCTTTGGTAGCCTTAGTCCAGACTGCGGCCATGAAGTTATTAAGTCCGTTTTGTTCCGGCGTTTCGGCCAGAAGCCCGCCTAGAGCGGCGGCTTTGATGGTGACTAACGGTAAAGTCGCATCGCGCATTACTAAAAGGCGGGGCCCTACTTTCAGCTTGATTTCTTGAAAAGCTGGTGCCGTATTTACTCCTGCCTGGGGGGCTGGCGGCCTTAGGCGATTAGCCAGGCTGATTAATTGCTCCGGTGTGGGATAGTCGCTGTTTGGCTTTCCCGGTTGCTGAGGGGGGAGCATAACTACTAGGGTTAGATTCTTGGGTAGAAAATGGCGGGCGACACTCTGAATTAGTTCCGTTTGGCGGGTGCGGTTCCATAGTGGTAGATAGGCATCGCGCAGCCGCCAATCGTCGAAGATACTTTCAAATTCAGTAATTTGGGCGGCCAGGCCCTGGGCGCTTTCTTGGCTGGCTAAAAAATCTTTTTCGGCCAGGGCTCGAGCTCTTTGCATTTCTTCATCGCCGGCTGGCGCGCTGATTAGGTGTTTCAGTTCCTCCCAAACCGCGGTTATGGCTAAAATGATTTTAAGCGGCTCGGTTTCCAGAGAGATCATAAAAGTACCCTGATAGCGGGGCGTATGGGAGTAGGTAGAGATGTCGGTAACCAGTTTTTTTTTGTCTTTCACAACTTCGACTAGGCGACTGGATTTGCCCCCGGAGAGAATTGAGGATAGGAGATCCATAATAGGAGTTTCGGCATCGCTCCCGGATGGGCCGCGAAAACCTATGATAACTTTGGCCAGGGTGGCGTGATCGTTTTCAGTGATAATGACCTGCGGGCCGGTCGGGGGGGGCAGGTTTGGTTCCAGAGTACGGGCCAGGGGTGTGGCCGGTTTTTCAAGATTTCCGAAAAAGCGTTGAATAGTCTCGGATAAGGTAGAACTGATGAAGCCGCCGGTAATCACCAATACAGCGTTGTCCGGCCGATAATGGCGGGTGTGGAAAGCTTTAGCTTCGTCTACAGTTGCTTTACGGACGGTTTCCTCATAGCCGATGATCGGTCGACCGTAAGGGTGATCGGGATAGGCTAGTCGGAAATATTCCTCCATTAGGAGTTGATCCGGGTTATCTCGGCTGCGTTTGATTTCCTCAATGATCACTTCTTTTTCTAGTTCATATTCCTTCGGGTCATAAAGGGGTGAAAAAACCAGATCGGACAGTATATCCAGTCCTAGCAGAACCTGGTCAGACGGTAGACTGAGATAATAAACAGTGGCATCCGAGCTGGTGTAGGCATTAATTTCGCCACCGTTTCGTTCTACCAACGTGGTTATGGCCCCTGCGTCTCTGTGCCGGGCGCAGCCCTTAAAAGCCATGTGTTCCATTAAGTGGGCCAGACCGAATTCAGATCGTGAAGCTTCGTCGGAGGCCCCAGTTTTGATCATGACTCTGAGTGAGACCACCGGACTACCGGGTTGTTCAACCAGAATTACTTTAAGGCCGTTGTGCATTATGTAACTACTCTCAGCTGCGCCCCAGGCTCGCAAGGGGAGTAGGAGGCCGCCAATCATTACCAAGCTCAGGGGGCCGGTTATTTTAAATATAGACGGATACTTCATTTTTAACTACCTTTCCAGAGTATTGTTTAGTTTAGGGTGTTCAAATAAAAATCGCGCTGGGGGCGCGGGTTTTGTTTGAAGGGTGAAACCTTTCTGTTTTAATAATTTTGTGCGTCGCAGGTGGGGATGATGATTGGGACCGGCCCGCTTAAGTTTGTCGTCTGGCGTAGTTCATCGGCCTTAGTTGTGGCTTCCCAGGTAAATTCCGGTTCGTTTCGACCAAAGTGGCCGTAACTAGCGGTTTTTTCATAGATAGGCCGTTTGAGATCTAAAAAATTAATTATATCAGCAGGTTTAAAAGAATAGGTGTTGGTTAGGGCTCTGACGATATGGGTATCTTCTACCAGACCTGTGCCGAAGGTGTTAGCCATGATAGAAACAGGGTTGGCCAAGCCGATGGCGTAAGCTAATTGTATTTCGCAACGGTTGGCTAAACCGGCGGCCACCACATTTTTAGCCGCTTGCCGGGCCATGTAGCAGGCACTGCGGTCAACTTTAGAAGGGTCTTTGCCGGAAAAGGCGCCGCCACCGTGGCGGCCCCAGCCGCCGTAAGTATCAACTATAATTTTTCGTCCGGTTAGGCCACAGTCACCCATAGGCCCACCGACTACAAAGTTACCGGTGGTGTTGACATGAAATTTAGTATCTCCGTCAACTAAATGGGGGGGTAGAATTTTTTTGATGACTTCTTCAATGATTGCCTCGCGGATCTTTGGGTGGCTGATGTCGCTGGAGTGCTGAGTGGCGATAACTACGGCTTCGATGCGTTTGGGCTGGCTGTTTTCATATTGAACCGAGACTTGAGATTTGCCGTCGGGTCGTAGAAAGTTTAAGGTACCATTGTTGCGAACCACCGACAGACGTTTAGTTAGCTGGTGGGCTAGATAGATCGGCAGTGGCATCAACACGTCGGTTTCATTAATAGCATAACCGAACATGAGACCCTGATCGCCGGCTCCCTGTTCCCGGTCATCGGTGGCGTCCACCCCTAGTGCGATATCTGGAGACTGTTTACCGATGGAATTCAAAACGGAGCAGGTCTGCCAGTCAAAACCTATATTAGAGTCGTTGTAGCCGATGCGAGCGATAGTTCGGCGCACTACTTGGGGTAGGTCGATCCAGCAGTTGGTGTTCACTTCCCCGGCAATCAGGGCTAATCCGGTTGTAACCATGGTTTCGCAGGCCACTCGGCCTTCTGGGTCTTTAGTTAGGATAGAATCCAGTATTGCATCTGAAATTTGATCGGCTATTTTATCGGGGTGTCCTTCAGTTACTGATTCTGAGGTAAATAAAAAATTTTTCTGGATCATATTTTAGTGCTCCTTAATTTTATAAGAGTTTTTAGCTTTAGCGGTCTTTTTTCTCAATATTACTTGTTTAGCGGTTTGAAAGTCAATTGTATATTATAAAATATAAATTATACATTTGTCAGGAGTGATTTTATTTTTTTAACTTTTCCAGTGGTGCTAAATTTTTTTAATAATATTATATAGGTATAATATTAATTTATTAACTATTAAAGCAGATTCCTTTTCCCCCCGTTATGTTAGTCGAGCTTCAAAAATGTTGATTAATTTTTTGGTTGGTTAGAAAAAATTAACAAAAACTGATTATTTTATTTTTATAAATAATCACAATGTTTTATAGTAAAAATACTCTTTTAGAGATTATTTTGGGTTTATTTTGGTAAGGAAAAGATCTAATTGTGAAATTCCTTCTAATAAATGTGTAATAAATATAAATTATAACGGCTTTAGACCAGTGGGCAGCTTTAAAGGGGGAATAGGTCCGAGTCACAGTTTAAAATTTGACAATTGGTCGGCTCTCTTTTATAATTCTTTATTTCATATAGATAGTTTGCGCCGCTAGCTCAATTGGCAGAGCAAATGACTCTTAATCATTAGGTTCTCGGTTCGATTCCGAGGCGACGCACCAATTAAACTAAGGGGGCAGGCAAAAGTCTAGCCCCTTTAATTTTGGGTTATCAACTACCTATTAGTTTTTGGGAAAGATTTTGCCGGATTGCTTAGAGGTGATTGCTATTAAACCTATTAAAAGTATTTGAAAGGTTACCTGCCCTAGGGTTAATTCTGTCTGGTTTATTTTATTAGGGGCCATGATTTTTATAAAAAAACTAGAACTCGGGAGCCCGAGGTTATGGATTAAAGTTTCTGGGACGATTGCGACGCTTTTTTCGGTCTTATTAGTCGGGTTAGAACGGAAGCCGGTGTAACTATTTACGATAAATCGTAAAAACATGGTGAACGTTTATGAAACGAGGCCCTTAAGACTCTGGTAGTAAAAGAATCCGAGAACTTAAGTAGATCGATCCTTTAGATACTTATTTGTAACTGGTTAGAAAAATACGATGGGATCTCTTAAAGTAAGAGCTTTAAGCGTGTTATTCTGGCCAGTGATATCCAGTCAAAGATATTCGTTTAATATGCGGTTTATTGATTATAAAATAACTTGAAGTTTTAAGTGACGATCAAGTTATTTAAGAGTGGATATGTAACCCCTATTTTCAATATTTTTATGGAGAGACAAGCTTTTAATGGGCCGTGCCTTGTACGTTATCTGAATTGACCAATCTTCGTCAATACATTGGAATTGAAGGTGTGGAGAAAAAATTAAGGTTTCTATTTATTATATGAAGCGAAAGTGCTTGAAAAAGAAGTTTTCTTTAATAGCATCGTTTAAGAAAAATACTGCCTTTCCAACTGAGTTTAAATTTTAAATAAAAGTGATAATTTGCCCTTGGGAGATAGTGTTATTTACAGGCCTTTCTTTACACCGTAGCTACAAAAAAGAGATAAAAAATTATCATAACGATCAATTTCTGCAGGAGTCCTAAAAAGAACAAAGAAATAAAGAAAGCCGAGAGCCGCCTTAAGACTATTTCATTAACCTTGTTTCGTGAAATTAAATAAAAAAAGCAACAGTAAATTTAGAATTTTATTAAAAATAAATCAATCCGTCTGAGCATATTTTAACCTAACATCAAAAAAATAAAAATAAAATTTACAGTTTATACAAGCCTAAAATACTCTGCATAACCAAAGGTAAAAAGTAGAAGAAACATGAGTTCACTTCGAAAGTTTTAATAGCGGAGACTAAGATTTACGGCGTGATTGTAGCTACTAAAAAATTTAACTATCCCTCTACGATGGCAACACGCTTAACGGTACAATCCAACAAATACTCAGAAGATTAGGTCATAAATCAGATTTAGGGTTTTGTGATCGAGGTTGTCGAGGTCGCAACATAGTTAAAGGGGTCTAATTAAGGATTAATCAACTGTTCAGCTAGAGACTAAAAATAGTATAAAATTAATTAAAAAATACTTGGTGTAATTTTTCAAAAAACAGGTTAATGAAGTGGTAATTGTTATAGAGTACTGTTACTATTTCCTTATACCCTAGCTAAAATTCGATATCTGATAGTTGATAGGTTAAAAATAGAAGCTTTTATTTGGCTGCGCCTTTGTGATTTTAGTGTTACTTTTTTATCTGAAATCCTATGGTACACTGTTTTCAAAACACAAACATAGGTAGTTTTTATGGCCCTCAAAGACGCGAAGTACAAGGAACTTATTAAAAATATTTTATTACTTGGTGGACGTAGTTAAAAACTAACGCTATCAAGGCACTTAACTAAGCCATTAAGGTAAAACTCTGAAACTGGTGGGCCGGTTAATTTATACCGAAATATTTGAAGTGGACCATTCTAAATTACTAAAGGTAATCTGGCGTGAAAGTGGATACGTAAGCTGCTAGGGTTTGAAGATAAAATCTCTATCGTTATTACAGAATACAGGCCCCAAATTCTCGTTAATAAATAGGGATAGGAATAATCGTTGATTTCCCTACGAGTATAACCTAAGGTTGCTCAATTTTGGAAGCTTATTAAAGCATATGCTGGTTATCTTTCACAATTATAAACGTTCTCTTATGAGTTGATGAGGAAGGGGATTACTGGTGAAGAATTCTGTAAAATACTGAACTGGAATATCCGGAAACAGTACAACCACTAGATAAAATTAGTTAAATAGCCTAGTTAAAATCACGTAATCTTTTAGTACGGCTATTAGATTATGAAGACCATATTCTTCGATTTATGATCTACAAAGACGGATTCTTTACTAATACTTTGTCTAAAAACAACCTCTGAATGATAAAATTACAGTAAAAAGTATTAGGATGCTTTAGAGCTTAGAATAGAGTGGAAATATTCTATTATATTAGAAGCTGTTTCTCTATATATCGTAAAAGTAGTATCCATTCCTTTGAAGTTCTCAACTTGTTTTTTTATAATAAAGTTTCCTGATTTTATTTACTCATTAATTAGTCTAACTAAATAGTTACTCAATCTATAAACCTTCACTTGCAAAAAAAATACGTCCCGTAACGGTCTTGAAAGGGGTATATGGGCTAAAGAATAAAAAGTGCTTATTTTTTTATATACCTGCTGATTGACGGGTAAAGGAAATTGTTATATACTTTTTTATTTTAATTTTATATTTTTTTTATGGCTTTAAGTCAAAGGCCCTCAATCATGGAGGAAAACTATGTTTGCTATTGGAGAATGGGCTGCTTTTGGTACGGCTCTCAGTTGGGGCATATCCGTTCACGTTCATGGGGCAGTGGCTCAGAAAGTGGGGCCAGAAGCTGTAACGCTTCTGCGAACTCCTTATCAGCTAGTTTTTATGGCTATTGCCTACGGTCTGTTTGGCAATCCGACTTCTTTTACATTGACCGACGCCATGTTAATTTTTGCTGCCGCTTTTACCGGCCAATTTTTGGGTGACTTGTGTCAATATCGGGCAATGATGTATATTGGCCCGACGATAGCTATTCTATTGAAGTCTCTTAGTGCTTGTTTTACCGCTATTTTGGGGGCGCTTCTGCTCGATCAAAGTCTGACCCCCCGAATACTAGCCGGTATTATCATTGCCACTCTGGGGGCGGGTATGGTACTTGTGGAACGCACCGGTAGTACGCTTTTGCCAGGGCAGGAGCGTCCCCGGGGTCGGCGATTAGTCGTGGGCACGGCGCTGGGTCTCGGTTCGGCCTTGTTTTTAGCCTGTAGTCTTATTCTACTGAAATTCGCTCTGCGAAACGGCGTCACCCCTCTCTGGGCCAGCCTGACCCGAATCATGTTCGCCACGGTTATTTTGTGGAGCCTCGGTCTTGTTAAGGGCTGGGTTAGGATCACCTTAGACGGCTTACGCGCTTACCCTACCATACTTTGGACGCTTCTGTTTTCAAATCTTTTCAGCACTACCGGTAACTGGCTGTCTAGCGTGGCTGTGCACCATGCCCCAGTTGGTATTGCGGCCACCATCATGGGCTTGCAACCGGTGTTGATCATGCTTATGGGTGCTGTCTGGTATCGTAAGGTCCCTTCGCTCTTAGTGTGGCTGGGTCTCATAGTAGCTTTCGTTGGTGTCGTCCTACTCTTCATGTAGTTATTCTGAGTTTGAGGAACCTTAAAAATTATAAAAATTACTGTTATTATGTTGCATTAAACCCGAGTCCCCCCTCCTGTTAATATTAGTTTTGTATTTTATCCTTCACTGACTCGCATTAATATAAATAGTTAGTTCTTAAAAATATATTAATTGTGTGATTTTTAATGGAATATCTTAGAGCAAGAGTCTCAAGAGTATTATTCCGACCAGGGATATCCAACCAAAAATATTTATTTAATGTGCGAGTTATTGATTATAAAATAATTTGAAAAATTGAGCGATGATTAAGTTGTTTAAGAGTGGATATGCAATCCCTCTTTTAATATTTTTGTGGAAAGGCAACTTTTTAATGAAGTGAACCTTGTGCGTTATCTGATTTAGCTTATTTCGTCAACGTATTGGAGTCGAAATGGTGGAGAAAAAATTAATATTTCTATTTTATTGCATTAATAGGAAGTATTTGAGAAAAAATTATCTTTGATACTAACATTCAAGAAAAAACAGTATCTTTAAAATTAATTCTAAGTTGCAAATAAAAGTGATAACTTGCCTTTGGAAGATAATGTCATCTACAGGCCTTTTTTTACGTCGTAGTTACAAAAGAGAGATAAAAAAAATATCAAACCGACTATTTTCTATAGAAGATCTAAAAAGAGTAAAGAAAGAAAGGAAGCTAAAAGTTGCCTTAAGACTATTACCCTGATCTTATTTTGTGGAGATAAGCGAAAAAAATAGCGGTTAATTTAGAAATTTATTAAGAATAATTTAAGCTTTTTGAACATGTTCTAATTCAATAGTAAAAGATAAAAATAAAAATTATAATTTATTATGAGCTGAAAATATTCTACATAATTAAAAGTAAAAGGCATAAGAAATATAAGTTCTGTTCAAAAAATTTAATAGCGGCGACTAAGATTTGTAACATTACTGTCGCTACCAAAAACCTTGACTAATCCCTCTACGGTGCTAATATGCTTAACGATATAATCCAACAAATGGTCAAAAAATTGAATTATAAATCAGATTAAAGGATTTGTGACCGAGGTTATTGAGATCGTAAAGTTGAAGAGGTCAATTAAAGATCGATTAAACAAAGCCGAAGACAATCTTCTCACTGTCAGTATCAATTTATAATTACGGTCAGTAATATAAGCTGACTGGGGTTGAGTTGTTAAAAATTTGTTGTCCATTTAAGTTCTTTGGCTTCAAAAATTTGTTACCCTTTCAAGCTGTCTTTGGAAAGCCAAGTACAGCTTGGATTTTAGAAAGGATCGCAATCTATTTGGTAGCCTTTACAAATCGTAAAGGCCTTATTTCAAAGCTATCATACATATAAAATTACTATTTATTTGCTCTTATCAATATTTGTATCGAAATAGAGAAATATCTATTTTCTTGTATCATCTGAAAGCTAAACACAGCAATGGTTTTACAATGGCATCAAATAATCTGATCCCTTTTAAAAACCGTAAAGAGGAGTTTCAAAGATTATTGGTATAGGGAAACGTTAATTAGCTCTTTTAAAATATTCTTGTCATGATTGTGGAACTTATCATCTTTTAAAACCGCTCTATTAAAGTGACTGATTCCGATTAGCTTTTAACCTGGTAGAGTTTGGGTCTTTCAAAATATTACTTTCCAATTAGGTTGTCTGGCTCTAGCGTAATTAAGTTAGTTCAGTGACTAGGATTTTGATCTGTTCATTATTGGCGGTAAAATGTACTTCCCGGCTATTGTCGTGTAAAGTCGCGCTAGCGGGTACATTTAAAATAACCATGTCTTTAGTGTTTATATGGCAGTATAACTCTGGCGATAAAAATTACGGTGCGAGTCATGGTTCGTATTTAATTAACCACGACTGGGGTCACCGCTGACTGATTGAGGCTTCGGGTCTGGTTGAATTAGGCGGTAGGGGTCTGGATAATTTTTCATATCTCTTGAGAGCGCAGAAGGGCTAAAACAGTTTCCTGAACTTAACCGGCTTAGTGTTACAGAAAGTAATTTCAGGAAATAAAATGGAACTCTAATTTAACCTTGGGCTAGGTTACTGTCGTCTGTTTTCGTAAGGAAGCCATTTTATCAACAGCTTTCTTTTTAAAATAGATCTTCACATTTTTTCGTTGCCGGCGTAATATGGGTAGCTCTTTAGGTTTTAGCCAGGGTTAGTTTTTTTAGTTCTTTAATTATACAGGCGTTAGGAGGAAGTTAATTTTTTTGATTTTTTCAAGGGAGCTAAATTTTTTGTAATAACACTATATAACTAAATAATAATTTGTTTAAATAGGTTTCTTTGCTAGTCATTATGTTAATTAAGCTCTTAAAATGTCGATTAGTTTTTTAATTAGTTAAAAAAATATAATTATTAACAATAGTTATCAAGTAAAATGTAATTATACATCAATATAGAGTAACCGTTCATAGGAGGTGTTTTTTTGCAGGTGAAAGTCTATAAATTAAGTAGTAAAAGATAATCTACTTATGGTGTAAGTGGTATTAGCTATCCATATGCATTCTGACCAGTTACGCTCGGTTTCGGAATGGATTTCCTGAGTGACGGTCCTATTCAGAACCACAAAACGGATGATTTACTTAGTCAAGTTATTGGTAGACTTAGTTTCTGGATTGGTGATAAAGTGTAGGTATAAATCGTCACCTTTGCAACGGTAGGTAGTTCCACGATATTTAGTAAGTTACCGGGGGTTGATAATTAGTTTAATTTGTTATCGCATGATGTCTCTATCTGGTTCAGTAATTAATTCTCCTTCGCGATCATAAGCTTTTAATTCTGGGGCAAAGTTTCTAATTTATCGAGTTCTTCAGGGATAATAAGGTGTATGTGAATAGGGCTTATACACTAGTTGCGTTCTAATTTTATGTTTTTTACCGTGTCTCTTTCGTTGGTGGGGATTAGTAATATTAGACGATGGGGGCTTTGATGAGTTATTGGAATTCTTTCGGCTCTAGTTAATTTAGGTTTCATCTCGGTAGTTATATTTCGTAAGATAGCAGTTTCTGTTCGTAACAGAGTATTTTATCGAGTAAAACTTTAAGTGTACATTTTAGTTCGTTTATAAATTGAAGAGCTTGAGATACTGTATCTTGTAGGTTACTTGATCCCATAACCATAATATAGTATATTTTTATGTTGATGCCTAATTATAGTTTACTTAATAATTATTGTGAACGGTTACGATAATAAATATTGTCAAAAATTGCGTGGAGGATGCAGTGAGACTTTTAAGCAGCTTTTCGGGTTAAGGATGCGTACACCCTGGGAGCTTAAGACCATATAGACATTGCTGAAAGGGGTTTTTTGCGTTAAAGTAGTTGTAAAGAGAATCGGGCGGTTGCTTCGCCCCGGTCCGAGGGGAAAATGAATTGTTACGCCAGCCTATTCTTCACTTGGCTGAAGGCTGATAGTGGTTACTTTGAATACCTGCTTCAGAAACGATTGAAACCAGAATTAGGTTTAGAACATGGGGGGGGTGATTTTTCTCGAAAGCAGCACCTGGAAATAGCGCTTCGCTTGAAAGAGGCGGGTTTAACCGCGGCCGTCCACTTGCTTTATTCCGGCTTAACCGAGTTGGGTGGGGGCGGAGCTCGTCGGCAGGCTGTCGATGCTTTACTTCGGGCGGTGGAGATAGCGAATATCTACGAGCCTGACCATTTAATTGGCCATCCGGAATTTCGCCCTGGCTCTACTAGTTCCAGCGACAGTCAGCATCCTCACCAGCCTTCCCCTGTTTGGCTGGCTCGTAGCCTCGCTACTTGGGAAGAGGTGCTGGGTGCTACCTCGGCGCGGTTATATCTGGAAAACACCCGTGACCAAACCCCCCAGGCACTTCTGGCTCTGGTGAATTTACTGCCGGACCGGGCTGCTCTTTGCTTTGATATCGGCCACTGGTTTGTAGCCGCGGCCGATTTTCAGACCCTGCTGCAGTGGTTAGAGCAGATAGTTAACCGGTTAGGTCATCTGCACCTCCACGACAATTGTGGTCGCTTTGACCAGCATCTGGGTCTGGGCCGGGGACGAATAGATTTTCAGCTTATGCTTAAGTTTTTGGCGGAACGAAACCTGAGTCCTACTTTCACTCTGGAAGCTCATGATCTCCAGGCCCTGGAACAGTCTCTAGCTTGGTTAACTAGTAGGCTGCCAGTTGGTTCCTTTGGGGCCTAAAAGCTCGGTGCTTGGTCGTATCTAGTTGAAAATTGCTTATCAGTAGTTTGTTAATATTGGTTGCGTACTTCCCTGTTACAATTTGTCATTTTCGTGGTTTTAATCCGGCTAATTCAGTGCAAGGAATAGAGCCGATCAAAGAAGCTATCTTCGGCCTTTGAATTTTTCGGGTCGGAATTGCTGATGACAACTTTAGTGCCTTTGTTATTAAGATAATTCGCATTGATGATTTATATACATTGACAGTTTTCCTTGCGATTGGTTGTTAAATAAATCGTAACTGGTTACGGGACGTGTTTTTTTCCAGGTGAAGGGTTACAGCTTGAGTAGTGAAGGATGTGTCTGCTAGCAGTTGGTCGGTTGTGAAGAGTAGAATAGTTTAGGTGGTAGCGGCCAGAATATTCCAGGGGTCGGCCCGGCGGCGGGTTGCTAGAGAGGTGGCCGTTACCAGAATAATCACCGCTGAGCATAGCATCGGGAAGGCCGAGTCCACCAAGGCGATGGCGGCTAGACTGGTTACTCTCTTTTCGTTCAATTGCCAGAAATAGCGAAACCTTCGGCGCGGTCAACTAGAAGCAGAAGCCGTATTACAGCCTCAGGTGTAAGCTCGAAACCCGTAGGATGTAACTCGGGCCCAGGCGATGGAAAGCAATTTTGTCTTTTTCGTCCACGGTCCCTCTTAGACTCAGCAGCTGAGCAGTTGCCAGGTTGATTATAAGTTTGGGCAGAGTTTTTTTGATTAAATCAGCCCCCGCTTGTCGTTACTAGCCTAGAAAGAGTGATCCACCCCGGGCTAGGAAGTCGCCAAAAGGGGCGATTTGATGAAAGCCACCACCTAAATCCCTTAAAAAAATCAAAAAAATAAAATTACTTCTAATGAATATGTGATATAAAAAGATAAAAGTTGAAGTAGGGGGTAATTGATAAAGACTTCCAGTTAACGAAGAACCCGGGGGGCAGCGATTGTAATTTTTGGTTTTATTCTCACTGAGTATTTTATCGAAAAAATTATCGACCTCTATAAGTGCAATAAAGGTATGTTATAATGGATGTTAATTTAATGAGTTAGATAGTGGGTGCCTTCAAATAAGGATTAAATTGAGTTGTGTTATCCTTTGGCGGTTGGTTTCAGGCTAAACTGTGGCTGGGGCGGCGTGTAGCGAAAGGTCTTTGCCGGCGAGGCTGACGAAGTCCTAGCCATTCTGGGTCTGTGGGCGAGTAATACGACTATGAGTTTTTAAAATCTAGTAGTTATGGTTTAGGCTCAGGCTGAAATAGCCGTTCAAAATATGGGGGGGTGGCTTCGTGTTGTTGGCCCAGGAGATGGTCCGGAACCCAGTCTAACTCTAGGCCATGAGCCGGAAAAGCGAATTATTTCAGAGTTTGGCGAGTTTGAATAACTGCGATGAAAATTAGAGCTAAAATCTGGCAGAGGACGGGAACCTTGAAACTATTCTTATTTATGATCAGTTCGATAACCTTTTTGGGCGGCCAGAGGGTTAAGTTAGCTGGCTTAGAATCCGGGCGGACTTTAATTTCGGAACAACTGAGTTTTTGGTGGCTGAAAACGGTTAGTTCAATTGGATCGTCTCCGACACTAGTAGCGTCTTTAGTACCAGAGTTCTTAGTACTGACGGGGAAGAGGAATCGTATTAATTTACTATTTCCTATGGTTTGGTGCGGTCATCTTGGCGGGGAAGTTAAACCGAGAAACTCTAATTGGAGTCGTTGAGGAAGCCGCTATGGAGGAAAGTAGCCCGGTCGACAGCGAAAATTATAAGCCCGAGGGCCTGACCAGATACAAGCCGGTTGATAAAATTGCTCTAGCCCTGGGACTGAATTTTAACCTGATTTGGGTAGTCATAAAATTGAATCCGATTTCAATTATAAAGCCGTCTCCTAGGTCGGCGTTAAGGGTTTAATGTAGCTCATGCCGGGTACTGTTAAAAATCTGAGTGTTAAAGGTCTATTCACCCCGGTGGAAAACGTCTGGGCTGGCGCCTAATACTCTAAAAAGATGTTCGACAATCACGGTGGCGATATTTTTGACCGGTATGGCTACAGCGGTTGCGAATGCCTGGAGAAGCTTGTCGCTATATTTCTGGTATCACTTAGAACTACGCTCGGTTCAATGGGGTGGAAAATAAAAGTCAACTTTTATTTTAAAGAGTTTTTCCGTGGCTAGAGTGTGAATCTCAGCTAAGTCCTTAGTTTCTTTAAGCCGCGTTAGAAAGGTTTTTAATTCTTTAGGATGCCGGGTTGTAAAGGTGAACCAGAGATTTAATTCATCTGAGCGCAGGTAGTTGTGAGTGACTTGAGGGGCAGCGTTCACGAATTCAGTGATTTTTTCCAGTTTATCCGGCGGTACCTTGGCTGCGCAGAGAGTGGAGTAATAACCTAGAGTTCGAGGGTTAAAGACCGCCCCCAGGCGGCGAATGAAACCATTTTGCCGCAGAGCTGTCACCCGTTGCAGCATTTCATATTCAGTAAGATTAAGATTATGTTCTTCATTTAGGCGGGTAGCCAGTACCGCATAGGGGTGGGCGGCTACCGGGAAGGCGTTTTGAATGACGTTCAGGATTAGACGGTCTAAGTTGTCCAGGTCGCAGTTGGTCATACAGTGGCTGTGCCGGTTTTAGCTATGATGGTTTTGGTTAGAGCCCGGGGGCAGAGAGGTTCCGGCCCCAGGTGGTCACCCGCGGCCAGGGCCCGGGCCCGGCAGCCGCCGCAAATAGTAAAATATTTGCAACTACCGCAAGCGCCATGGTAACGAGTAGGATCTCTGAGGTCCCGAAAGAGAGAGGAGGTTTCATAGATCTTTCGTAAGGGGGTCTGCTTGATATTTCCGGTGGGTAGAGGCAGGTAGCCGCAGCCCCTAACTTCACCTTTGCTGGAGATGAAAAGGAAGCCCTGTCCGGCTAAGCAACCCCGGCCGGCGGCGTGGCGTCCCTGGGGGGGTAGGTTCATTTCCTGGCCCAGACGTTGATACTGAGGAGCGCAGGTAACTTTAAATTCAAGGGATAGAGAGGTTTCGCGTTGCCTTAAATTTTTCAGGGCCGTTTCATAGGTTTCCGGGGCGAGAGGATTAGTCTCCAGAGTTTCAGCTCGGCCTACCGGTACTAGCAGAAAGACGTGGTGGGCTATGGCGCCCATTTTTTGAGCCAGGCTAGTTAGGTCCCCGGCTAGATGCAGATTGTCGGAGGTGAGAGTGCTGTTGATCTGAAAAGGGAGACCTGCCTCCACCAAGCGGGCCGCGCCTTCAATCAGACGGTCGAAAGATCCGGCTCGGTTTCGGAAGGCGTCGTGGGCGGCTTGATTAGGGTAATCCAGACTCAGGCTGACTCGGGCTACCCCGGCGGTTTTCAGGGCTCGAGCTAGAAGAGTGTCTAACAGCCAGCCGTTGGTGGAAAGGAGCATTCGCAGACCTTTGGCTCGCCCGGAGGCGACTAAATCTAGAATATCAGGCCGCAGTAAAGGCTCACCGCCGCTTAAGATAACCATCGGTGGGGGCGTCCAGGTGGTTAGTTGATTTAGAACATCTAGGGCTTCGGTCGGCCCTAGTTCGTCTGCTGGAGGAGTCGAGAGGGCCGAAGCCCGGCAATGACGGCAGGTCAGGTTGCAGGCCTGGGTGCTTTCCCAGGCTACTAGACGTGGTGCTGGGATGGTTATTAGCCCTTGCGAAGCCATTGGGCGACCTTAGGAGCTAGGTAGGTGATGATAATATCCGCTCCTGCTCTTTTTATTGCTATTAGAGATTCTAGAGCTGCGGCCCTTTCGTCTAAAAGGCCAGCGCGAGCGGCAGCCGTCAGCATGGTATATTCGCCGCTGACCTGATAAGCAGCTAGGGGTAGATCGAAGCGGTCTCGGATCTGGCGAATGATGTCTAGATAGGGACCGGCGGGTTTGACCATAACGATGTCGGCCCCTTCCGCTCGATCCAATTCGACTTCAATTAGGGCTTCGCGGCGGCGGGTAGGGTCTTCTTGATAGCTTTTCCGGTCGCCGAAGGCCGGGGTGGAAGCGACGGCTTCGCGGAATGTGTC